>Ga0163180_10001096_pt1 | contig 15505 bp, 13 predicted proteins | sample AtlANTMetagenome_2_FD_109647 | JGI IMG/M metagenome (GOLD analysis project Ga0163180, IMG submission 109647) | Marine eukaryotic phytoplankton communities from the Atlantic Ocean - Atlantic ANT 4 Metagenome | ecosystem: Environmental > Aquatic > Marine > Oceanic | place: North Atlantic Ocean...
ATTGGAGAGGTAGCTGGTGAGCTTGACGATGCTCTCCATGGCGAAGACGGTGGACGCGATGTCTGCGATCTTGTGGGCCAGTGCCTCGTGCTTTCCGATCGGAACACCCCACTGGACGCGCTCGGCTCCCCAGCGGCGGACAGTCTGCAGGCAGCTCTTGGAGGTGCCGACACAGGTGTTGGGGATGGAGAGGCGTCCATCATTGAGGGTGGTCAGTGCGATCTTGAGACCGCGGCCCTCCTTCATGATGAGGTTCTCGGCGGGCACCTTTACATCCTTGAAGGTGATGACCGCATTGGCCAGGGCCTTCAGACCCATGAAGCGGCAGCGATGCTCGACCACGATGCCTTCGGAGTCCTTCTCGACCACGAATGCACTGATCTTGCCCGAGTCTGGATGCATGGCCATGACCACCAGCATCTTGGCCAGTGTGCCGTTGGTGCACCACAGCTTTGTGCCGTTCATGATGTAGTGGGAGCCGTCCTCGCTGAGCACAGCGGAGGTCGTCAGTCGAGCGGGGTCTGATCCGACCTCGGGCTCGGTGAGTGCAAATGCGCTGATCTCGCCCTTGGCGCAGCGCGGCAGGAACTTCTTCTTGAGCTCATCGGAGCCAAAGAGCTTGACCGGCTGGGGCACACCGATCGACTGGTGTGCGCTGAGCAGCGCAGTGAGGTTTCCGTCGATGCAGCCCAGAAGCTCCATGACCTGCGCATACTCGAGCTGATCGAAGCCCAGACCACCGTACTCTGTGGGGATCTTCATGCCGAAGGCACCCATCTCCGCCAGCTTTGCGATCTTGTCGGCGGGGTACTCGCCCGTCGCGTCGACCTCGACTGCATCCCACTCGTCGCGAAGGAAGGTGCGGAACTTCTCGAAGAACTCCAAGAACTCCGGACGCCACTCAGTCCGCTCTGGGTAGGGGTGAATGAGATCAAAGCGGAAGTTTCCGAGGAACATTTCCTTCATAAAGCTGGGGTTCGTCCAGGTGGTTTCGCGAGATTCCTCTGCGACGCGTCTGGAGTCTTCCTCGGTGACATTGAGCTTGTCTTCTGTGGTCATTTTTTTTGTCCCTGTCCGGTGTGTTCCGGGTGTTCGCGCACCCGATAACCCGGTTCAGTGAAAAATGAATGACTATTCATTCTTGACGTTGTGGATAACCCTGCATAATATGCGCATATTATGTGGCGAGAGCACCTTCAGAACCTTGTGGCATCCGGTACCTTCCGCACCCAGCAGTCGCTGGTGGCGGCGCTGTCTGATGCTGGATTCGATGTCACTCAGTCCAGCGTTTCTCGGGAGCTTTCCGCCCTGAGAGTGCGCAAGGTTGGGGGCTGCTATGTACCGGCTCGATTGGGGGGGCTGCCTCCAGGTGTGGCGGTACATGCCGGCTTTAGCACTGGGGGAGGACCGCTGGTGGTATTGCACACCAACCCCGCAGAGGCGCCGCGCCTAGGGCAGGCGATCGACAATGCGGCACTGCCTTGTGTTTTGGGAACGCTGGCGGGGGATGACACCGTCTTTGTGGCGTGCGTGAATGGAGCGGATCTCTCCGCCTTAGAGCGCTTTGTTGGCTTGGGCCAACTCGGAGGTGCGGAGTGAGAATCCGACTCGACAAGATTGCTTCGAGCACTCGGAATGTGGGCCTGTTCAGGGACGTCACCCTTGGTGCGGAGATTCCGGCGGAGTCTGGGGTGGTGGTCGCGGTGCGGGTGCTCGATGACAAGTCCACCTACAATCATGTGGAGGATGCGCACGGGCGAATGATGCGGGTGCAGGCGGGGGATGTGTTGGCCGGTGTGCTTGGCGCCCGGGATGCACTCCGTGGGTATGCAGGGGTCGTTCCGCAGCGCATCTGTGTCGGAGACACCCTTCACTTGCTGAACCTAGGTGGAATCATTGGAAAGTGCACATCGGAGAATTCGGGTGTGGGCCCGCCTTGTCGGGTGGAGGTGCTCGGAAGTGTGCTGCAGTTCAATGAGCTGGGTCGTCGTGTCGGTACGCCAGCGCGCATTGCACCGGGACCGGTGAGCCCGCTGGATTCTCTGCCAGAGGAATTGCCGCCGGTGGTGTTGGTTGCGGGCAGCTGCATGCACGCGGGCAAGACTGCCGCTGCCTGCATGCTCATCCGAGAGGCCACCAGTCGTGGTCTGAAGGTCGCGGCCACCAAGGTGACCGGGGTTGCGCTTCGACGGGACTCCCTGGAGATGCAGGATCACGGGGCACATGAGGCCTGTACCTTTGTGGATGCGGGCCTTCCATCCACGGCAGGTGTCGATGTTGTCCCCGTGGCGCGGGGCTGCATTGCCGCAATGGCCGCTACTCAGCCCGACCTCATCCTGGTGGAGCTTGGTGATGGTCTACTGGGTCGGTATGGCGTCGACGCCATCCTCCAGGATCCGCAGCTTCAGATCTGCCAAGGTGCGATGGTGCTCGCTGCCAACGATCCGGTGGCGGCATGGGGTGGCGTCCAGTGGCTGGCGAACAACGGCTGGAGACCTGTGGCCATCACCGGACCGGCCACCGACAATGCAGCGGGCAGTACGCGAATCGAAGAGCTGTGTGAGGTGCCGGCAATCAACGCCAGGAAGAACCCCGGCGCACTGGCAAAGCTCGTGCTTGATCACATTGATCAGACCATCACGATGGGGGCCATCACTGCGCTTCCACTGGAGGCACAATGGGCCAGGTGACCGCCGCAGTCGTGGGAGCCACCGGCTACGCGGGTGCCGAGTTGGTTCGCCTCCTGCTGACCCATCCCAAGGTGTCCCTGCAGGCTGTGGTCTCGCGGAGTCGGGCGGGGGAGCGGCTGGATGCGGCTCATCCCAGCCTGATGGGGTTCACCTCCCTGAAGCTGGAGCACTTTGATGCCGAGCGGCTGGCTGGATTCGATGTGGTCTTTCTGGCCACTCCCCATGGCTCTGCCGGGTCGCTGGCTGAAGCCTTGGATGAAGCCGGTGCGCCACGGATCATCGATCTCTCCAGCGATCATCGGCACGCCCAAGGCTGGGTCTACGGGCAAGCGGAATGGAACGCCGGGCAATTGGCTGGGGCCACCCGAATCGCCGTGCCGGGTTGCTTTGCGACGGCGATATCGCTTGCGCTGGCCCCCTTTGTGGCCGCCGGTCAGCTGAGAGGCCCTGTGCAGTGTGTGGCGGCCACTGGATCGACGGGATCGGGCGCCAACCCCAAAGGGGCTACCCACCACCCAGAGCGATTTGTGAACCTCAAGGGCTACAAGGTGCTGCAGCATCAGCACACCCCGGAGGTCACCACATTCCTGCAAGGGTTGGGGGCATTCGAGCGCCTGGACTTTGTTCCGCTCTCTGCGCCAGTCGATCGGGGCATCCTGGCGACCTGCTTCTTGCCCATCGCCACCCAAGAGGGACCGGCGGAGACATTGAGTGCGGCCTACGATGACCACCCCTTTGCCCGCGTGCGCTCTGGGCCACCGGAGCTTCGGCATGTGCGCGGAACGGGCATGTGCGATCTGTGGGTCACCGAGGAGGGGGGTGCCGTGGTGGTTCAGTCCGCCATCGACAACCTGGGGAAGGGAGCCGCTGCGCATGGGGTTCAGTGCTTGAACCTGGCGATGGACTGGGGTGTGGGTACCGGCCTCAATCAGCCAGCGGTGCTGCCATGAGTGCGCTTCAGACCGTCTCCGAGGCAGCGATGCTGCCGGTGTCACTGGTTCGGGGCCAGGGCGCACAGATCTGGGATTCCGATGGACGGTCTTATTGGGACTTCTACGGGGGGCACGCGGTGGCGCTCCTGGGTCAGGGACATCCGCGCTGGGTCGAGGCGATTCGAACCCAAGCGGAGACCCTCTCTTTTGTCACGACCGTTGCCCCTACCCCCATCCGGGATCAGGCCGTGGATGTGCTGTGTCGATTCACTGGCATGGACCAGGCCTTCCTGGTCAACTCGGGGGCGGAGGCCAATGAGGCCGCGCTGAAGGTCGCGCGTAAGTCTACCGGTCGGGAGGTGGTGGTCGCCATGGAGTCGGGCTTCCACGGGCGCACGATGGCCTGCTTGGGTGTGACCCATGCGGGCCACTATCGAACGGATCATGCGCCGACTCACGGTGCGGTTCGCTTTGCCCCATACGGTGACCTCGCTGCACTGCAGGCCCAGATGGGCCCGGATGTCGCTGCGGTCCTCATCGAGCCCATTCAGGGGATCGCGGGAGTCATCCCCGCCCCAGCGGGCTTCCTGGCGGGTGCCAGGGCACTGTGTGATGCGCATGGTGCCCGGTTGATCTTGGATGAGATCCAGACCGGTATTGGACGGACAGGCGTGCCGCTGGCATGTCGTGCGGATCCAATGGTCCGGCCCGATCTTGTGACCGTGGGCAAGTCGCTGGGTGCAGGCTTTCCGGTGGCCGCCTTGCTGCTGACCGATGCCATGGCCGCGACTACGCGACCGGGTGAGCATGGCAGCACATTTGGGGGAGGGCCGCTTGCATGTGCTGCGGTCCATGCCACGATCTCCACCATCGCGGAAGAGGGGTTGCTTGAGTGCGCTCTGGCGATTGAGGCAGATCTGCGGGGGCGGACACTGCCGGGTGTGGTGGACATCCGAGGTGCGGGCTGCCTGCTCGGCTTGGTGCTGGACCGACCGGCGCGTCCTGTCGTCGGTGCTCTGCTCGACCGAGGGATACTGGCGGGAACAGCCAACGATCCTCACTGCCTCCGACTTTGTCCACCGGCGGTCATGCCGGCTGCTGGAATCGATGCAATAGAGAACGCCATGCAAGCTGTGTGTGGTTGAGGAAGAAGAAGTGGAACGTACCATCGCACTGCTGGACGCTGTGCCCTACCTTCGAGCCTATGCAGGCCAGATATTTGTCATCAAGCTGGGTGGAGAGCTCTTGGGCTCTCCTGCTCATCTCGCGGCTGTCGCTCGGGATATCGCGGTCCTACATCGGCTGAATATCGGCGTGATCGTGGTCCACGGTGGGGGTCCTCAGCTCGATCAGGTGACGAGCAAGCTGGGACTGGATGTGGAGCGCGTGGCAGGTCGACGCATCACCTCTCCGGAGGTGCTCGAGGCGGCCAAGATGGTCTTTAGGGGTCAGCTCAGTCTCGATATGGTCTCTGCCCTCATCCGCGAGGGCGAGCGTGCGATTGGCTTGTCGGGTGTGGATGGCCGCATCGTGCAGGCTGCACGGAGGCCAGAGTCGGTCATCACGGATGACTCTGGTGCATCCCGTAGCGTTGACTTTGGCGAGGTGGGGGATGTCACTGGAGTCGATCCCAGTGTCCTGCACAGCGTGTTGGAGGGCGGTGCGATTCCGGTGATCAGTCCGCTGGGCGCCGACTCGGAAGGAAGGGTCTACAACGTCAACGCGGACACCGTAGCTGCGGAGATTGCCGGTGCGGTAGAGGCCGCCAAATTGTTGTTGCTGACCCGTGCCCCCGGGGTGCTGGCAGACTCAGAGGATTCGACCAGTCTGCTTCATTGGACCGATCTGAGGCAGCTTGCAGAGCTGGAGCTTCGGGGCGCATTCCACTCAGGAATGCGGCCCAAGATTTCGGCCATTCGCCGCGCCCTGGAGCAGGGTGTGCCACGGGTCCACGTCATTGACGGCCGGAGAGATGGTGCACTACTCGAGGAGGTGTTCACCACGGATGGATGTGGCACGTTGATCGTCACCCAAGCCGAGGACACCCCTGCGGAGCCTCTTGCGAGCTGATCAGTCCTTGGCTTCTCCTCGCACCTTCAGGTGACGGCGTGCTCTGCGGAGTGCATCCTTGACCTGGTCCGGATCGACCGCCAGGTTTCGAAAGATCTTCTTCTCTTGAGCCAGGGAGAAGACATGGAAGTGCGCATCGGCATCGCACTCTCCGGAGGTCTGGTAGACGAAGGCCCGCAGAGGTGTTGAGATGCTGGAGACCGGAATGAACTCATGCATCTTCCAGAAGAGTCCCTCCACTGCTCGGTTGTTTCCGTACCAGTACCGGGCCAGCTTCAGGTAGGCGGCAAACTCGTCTTTTAGGCGCTCCTGGTACGCCGTCATGATCGCGCTCTCCTCGGCGGGGTCTGCCGCGGCACTCAACACGGCGACTGCCGCATTGCAGGCCCCGCGAATTGCGAAGTCGACTCCGCCGGAGAGGATCGGGTCGGTGAAGCATGCAGCATCACCCACCATCATCCAGCCCGGTCCTGTGAACTGGGTGTGGGTGTACGACCAGTCCTTCTCGTAGCGAAATGGGCTGCCCTTGGGACCAGGCAGCGGTGTTGCGCCCTCCATGGGCAGTGTCGTGCGTGAGAGGATCTCGGCGAACCGCTCTGCAGAGAGCTTTCGGCGCTCATGGGTCACGATCCCCACGCTGGTCTTGTTCTCGCTCACTGGAATGAACCAGACCCAGCCCTCCGGGATGGTCACGACCAGCTGGACGCTTCGGCCCAGCGTGTCGTCTACACCTCCAGCGCCCTCGAAGTAGGCGTAGGTTGCGGTGGCTCTCAGATCCTTGACCTCTTGGTTGAGACCCAAGTGCCGGCCCAGCAGGCAGCGTGTACCCGTGGCATCGATCACCCAGTCTGCATGCAGGGTCTCTTCACCGTCGGGTCCACGGACCGTCAAGCCGGTGACCCGCTCCCCGTCCATGAGGGGTGAGCGGGCCTCGACCCCTTGCCGAACCTCGACCCCGCGTGATGCGGCATGGTCGAGCAAGATTTGGTCAAAAACCGATCTCTCCACTTGGTAGGCGTGGAGGTAGTCTCCACTCAGCAGCGCTTCTCGGTCGAGGTGGTCGGCACCTTCTTGGAGTCGCTCATCGAAGAGGACACTCCAGCGCTTGGAGGCTTCGCCCCACTCATAGATTGCACCGAACTTCAACGGAAAGCCCTGGCTGGCCATCAGAGGCCCCAGGCCAAGGTGGAAGTTCAGGAGGTCAAACGATGCGGGCTGGAGAGACTCGCCGACGTGGTGTCGGGGAAAGTGTGCTTTTTCGACCAGGGTGACCTTGGCGCCCTCCTTGGCCAGGATGGCAGCAGCTGTGGCCCCGGCAGGGCCACCACCAGCAACGAGAATGGTCGGTCGAGTCATGCTTGGAGCATATACCCTGCGCGGGGAGCTGAGCCGTGGTTCATTTTTGAGTGGAAGCCTCGATGGGCCCGCGATAGACGCGGCCTGCCTCAGGAGGTTCCGTGGGCCGAATTCGCCTTGTCTTGATTCCCTTGGTGCTCGGTGCGATGGGGTGCTCTGACTACCTGGTTCACAAGACTGGGGACGACAACCCTGGCGAGCTGGGCACAGATACTGCTCCGCCGGATGATGAGCCCATCGCCGAGCCAGAGGACACGGCTGAGCCTGTGACCGAGGACACCGGGACGGAAGGGGTTGAGGAGGAGCCATCCGTCGACTTGCCGGACCAGCCCGTCTACTTGCACACGGGCACCACGCTGTACTCTTGGAGCCCTGAGACAGGGTTGCTGAGCCTAGTCGGCGACTTCCACACGGTTGCTGGCGACGAGCTGGAGCAGATCACAGACATCGCGATCGATAGCGATGGTCGGTTCTATGGTGTGAGCTGGGAGGGCCTGTACGGCATCAATGGCCACACCGCTGAGGTCTGGCACATCGCCGATATTGAGATGCCCTTGTTTGGACTGACGAGCACATCGGATGGCCGGCTGGTGGGAGGCGGCGATGGGCTGTACCTCATCGATGATCTCACCGGTGCGTTCACAGAGCTTGTCGCTCCGGGTCAGTATGAGACCTCTGGTGATCTGGTTGGCCTGCCCGATGGCTTGCTGTACTGGGCGGTGCGCGAGGGCGATGACTTGGTGGTGGTCGATCCAAATACGGGAGCCACCTCGCTGCGCGGCATCATTGGTGTCGAGCATGTCTATGGCCTGGGCTTCGCCGGCGACTCCTTGTACGGCTTCACCGAGGAGGGTGCTGTGCTGCAGATCAGTCCCTCTACGGGGGAAGTGATCCACTCCAGCGTGCTGCCGGGCACGTGGTATGGCGCAACCACCAATCCAGTGGTCTGGTAGGGCTTAGCGCAGGGCGAAGTCCAGCTGCAGCCGTATACCATGCTTGATGCCATCGTAGACGGCGCCGGTGGTGTCGTGTGCCAGTCCATACCCGATGCCAATGGCTCCGGTAGAGGGGTGATCGGGGCCGAGGGCAAAGCGAAAGCCCAGGTCCGCCACCGCGCGGTTGACCTGTCCGAACTCGAAGCCCTCGTGTCGGCCGAGTAGATCGGTGCCCACCTCGGTTCGCACAAAGGGGCCGATCCAGTACCTGTCGTGTGGGGTGTCGCTGTCCTCGGGTGTGAACCAGGTGGCTGCGATGCGGGTGCCGAGGATGCCCTTCTTGGCCTTGCTGCCATCTTCAAATCGGACCATGTAGCCGGAGCCCACTAGGCCTCCTTCGATCTCGAAGCCGGATGCCATCGACAGATAAGCTCCAGCGTGGGTCTCGATCCGGGCGGCACCCACTGGCACAGGTGGGGTCTGCGTCGGAGGCACGTCTGTGAGATCTAAGAATGGCAGGACGAGCGCGAGGAGTGGGCCGGCGGTGATCATGGGTGCAGCTGTAATCTCCTATGGAAGCAGAGCCTCTCGCTGTAGGTACTCCGCGATGGCAGTGCCTACGATGCGGTGGGCGACCTCGTTGGGGTGGTGATCAGTGGGGTGAACCCACAGCTCGTTGGCGGGCCTTGAGGAGAGTGCAGGCTTCAGGTCCACAATGTTGAGCCCTCGGTCCGAACCCGCCTGAGCGATGGCGGAGTGAATGTCCTCAAAGGGGTATGCCTCAAAGTCATAGAGCAGGGGCAGCACTGCGGTCACGAGGACCCCGCCGTCCGCCTTTACCTGGGCATCCAGTCGACTGAGCATGTCCATGTGCCTGGTGAGGTTGTCACCTGTGAAGCTCTGAAGGTAGGCCTTGGAGGTCTGCTGTGAGAGCTCGGCCTGCTCCGCGGTGTGGGCCACCAGGTTGTAGATGGCGCTGCGCTCGCGGAGGGAATTGTAGGTGTGCTCGCCTTGGTGCTGGATGAAGTCCAGTCCAGAGATCTGACTCCGATCCAGTCCGAAGTCGTCAAGGACCATGGCATACAGGACGATCGGGTAGGACTGGCCCGCGCTGGTCTCAAGCGCATAGCGGGCCACCACATGCTGGAGGTCGTAGCCGCTCACGGCCGCGTTCCGTACCCGTGCGGTGTGCCCGGCTTCTTGAAGCCTGCCGGAGAGCTGGCTGTAGAAGGTGTCTTGGTAGCGAACGCCTTGTCCTTGGGCTTGGGAGTCTCCGAGTCCCAGGATGGTCGCAGGCTGTCTTTCCGGGGTTCCCGAGTAGCGCCCGCCGATGCCCAAGGCTGTATTCATCATGATGCCGTAGACGGGGCCCTCTGGTCCGACCCACAGCTGGTCAAAGTACCCGCGGGGGTTGGAGTAGTACTCCGAGTGGATGTTTGAGAATCGGCTGTACTGAGGTCCAAATAGACGCAAGCCCAGCTCGAGCAGCACAGCACAGACCACAACCGCAAAGACGAGTGCGAAGGCCTTGTCGTATCGGCTGGGCGCAGCTGAGCTCATCGTGGCTCCTCCGTTCGCGCACTGCCTCCCCAGCAGACAGCGGATCCGTCCTTGGCGCGCAGTGCACAGCTTCCCCAGATGTCCCCAGCACTCAGTGCTGAAAATTGGCCCGCAGGTGCGCTGCAGTGAGAGGCCTGAGTGGGGTCGAGTCGCTGCAGCCTCCCGCTGCATCCCCAGCACTGGATCTCGCCACTGGCTGTCAGGCCGCATGTCTGTGTCCAGCCTGCCGCCAGCGTCGTGAGTCGGACCTGAGGGGGGCTGGACTGCCCGTGATCATTGCTGCCCCAGCAGCGTGTTGTGCCGTCTGCCAGGATGCCGCAGCTGTGCCTGTGCCCGGCAGAGACTTCCCGAAAGGTACCTTTCGGAGGTTGGCATGCCTGGGCCCACGCGGAGGGGCATCCCCAGCAGTGGACTGCTCCCTGCATGTCGATGCCGCAGGTGTGTTGGTCGGAGGATGCGATCTGACGGAGGCGCACGCCCTCAGGTGCCATGAGTCGCCCATCGCGTCGGCCCCAGCACCAGGTCTCTCCATCGGTGTCCAGGGCGCAGGTGTGCTCCGTGCCTGCGGCGATCTCGGTGTAGGTGCCGGCGGGTGGACTGGCTTGTCCCTCGTGTTGCTCTCCCCAGCACTCGATGCGGCCTGTGGGGCGAAGCACGCACAGGTGCTCCCGGCCGACCGTGACGCGAGAGACGACTCCTTGCGCCGCCAGGGGGTCGGGGATGGGCTCTCCCCACAGCGAGACTGCACCGGTACCGTTGAGTGCGTAGGCTCGGCGGGCATGGGTCGCCAGCATTGGCTTGGGTGCGATGCCATCGACAAAGGTTGCTTCAGCGGCCTGAACCTGGGGCCTCTCTGGTGCTTCAGGAGGCGCGGTCCCCGGAGCCAAGAGCCCCGCCGCTGTCAGGAACAGGCCTCCAATTAGTGGTCGGCAAGCCCGCTTCCAGATGGAGTCCTTGGCCCGCAGTCCGATGAGGAGCCACACTACCCCCAGACTGACCCCTCCCAGGCCAACCAGCAGCAGCAGTGCGGTGAGGGTCTGAAGCATGGGTTCACACCGGGTAACGGAGGCAGTCGAGGGTACCGCAGGTTCGGCGGATGTGCTTGTTTACAGGGATTGTGGTCACCAACCGGTATGATGTGACCTGTGAGGTTTCTTATGTTCCTGCGATTGCTCGTGCTTGGGTTTGCCCTTTCAGTGGGGTGTCGATCCGGAAAGCTTGTCCAGATCGACACCGGGAGTGGCTCCGTCGATGGTTCGGGAGTGGATGAGTCCGACGGGGATCTCATGGGGCAGGACACGGGTATGGCCGACACCGGCTGGATGCCGGAAGACACAGCAGAGCCCTCGGTGGATACCGGTGATGCCGTCATCGATACCGGTGATGTCGTCATCGATACCGGTGATTCCGATGACGACACGGGTGTAGGCGGCGATGACACAGCGGTGATTGTGGACGACACAGGCACGCCGCCGCCCCCCGAGGAGATCTGCGACGGGATCGACAACGATGAGGACGGCGAAGTCGATGAGGGCTTTCCCGATACCGACCTAGATGGCACGGCAGACTGTGAAGACGTCGAAGAGTGTGATGGCCTGGACAATGATGGTGACGGTCTCATTGACGAAGGCTTTGAGGCGGACTCGGACTTGGATGGCACTGTTGATTGCTTGGATGCGGAAGAGTGCGATGGCCTGGACAATGATGGGGATGGGCTGATCGATGAGGACTTCACCGATACCGATCGCGATGGCATCGCAGACTGCCTCGACTTCGAGGAGTGCGATGGCCTAGACAACGACGGGGATGGGGTGGTCGACGAGGGCTTTGATTCAGACTCCGATGGCCTGCCGGACTGCTTCGATCTCGAGATCTGCGATGGCCTGGACAATGACGGCGATGGGCTCGTCGATGAGGCCGGGGCGTACGGGGAGTACACCTGGTACGTCGATGCGGATGGCGATGGCTACGGAGTGGAGGCGGACTCTGTCGAGGCGTGTGACGCGCCGGACGGAATGGTCTCGGCCATGGGCGACTGCGATGACTCGGATGCAGCGGCATACCCAGGTGCGCTTGAAGTCTGTGATGGTGCAGACAATGACTGCGACACCAATGTGGACGAGGGCTTCGACTCGGATGCCGACGGCACCTCAGACTGCTTTGATGTCGAGGAGTGCGACGGCCTGGACAACGACGGTGATGGCGAGGTCGATGAGGGCTTCTCGGACACCGACTCCGATGGCATCGTGGACTGCCTGGACTTTGAAGAGTGCGATGGCCTGGACAACGATGGCGATGGGGTGGTCGATGAGGGCTACGACTTCACCGGTGACGGCTCCGCGGACTGTACCGATGATGACGGGGATGGACTCAGCGAGGCAGATGGGGACTGCGATGACTCACGCGCCTATGTCTACCCAGGGGCGCCCGAGGTGGATGACGGCATCGACAATGACTGCGATGGCGAGGACCTCATCAGCGTGCTCTTTGAGCTGAGTCATGGCGAGGGGACTTGGTCGGATCCGGAAGCCTACGACACCTACACGGGGTGGGGCTATGCCGCCGACATCATCGAAGACATGGGTGCCATCTGGGGCCGGCTGGATGACTGGCCCATCACGGAGGATGCGCTGGAAGGCTGGGATGTCGTGATCGTTGCCGAGCCCACCTGGGGCTTCTCTGATGAGGAGCTCTCCGTCCTGTACGACTATGTGGAGGCCGGTGGTGGACTGCTGCTCACCACCGACTACAACGAGGAATACATCAACCCGCTGGCCAGCATGTTCGGGGTGGAATTCACCGGAAGCTCAGTGGGTACGGGGACCATGACCGATCTCGCGGCGCATCCCATCACCGAGGATGTGGACAGCATCTACATCGCCAACGGAGGCAGCCTCATCGCGGATGAGGATGTCGAGGTTGTCGGCTGGCTGGGAGAGTCCGAGATGATCGCAGCTGCTGAGCTTGGGCTTGGCGGTGTGGTCTTTGTCGCGGACAACGAGGCGTTTTCCTACTACGCCATCAGCTTCACAGACAACGACACCTTCTTGGAGCGCATCATCACCTGGCTGGCTCGCGACGGCTAAATTTCTGGTCCGAGCAGGTGGTTCTTTTGATCGCATCCGTATGCGCGTGGGGTGAGCTCCATTACTGTGTGCAGTGGAATCTCGATGTGGGGGACCTCCTCTCGGGGGTGTCCCGTGAGGTATCCATACAGAGCCCGGAGGATGGCCTGGTGCCCCACGATCATGACGGGGTCTCGCTGTCTCTCCAGCTCCACGATGACCGGGTCCAGGCGGCCGATGACATCGGCGTAGGACTCTCCACGTGGGTAGCGATAGGTGAGCTTGTCTGCCTTGCGTCGGGCGAACTCGTTGGGCATCTGCTCTTCGATCTGGGCGTAGCTCATCCCGTCGCAGACTCCTGCATCGATCTCATCGATCACCTTGAGCGGCAGCGTGGGGCGGCCCAGCTTGCTGGCGGTCTGGATGGAGCGCTGCAGGGTGCTTGTCCAGATGGAGACCTCCGGTCCCGTCCGCTCATCCAAGAACACCTTGAGTCGGTCGGCGTACTCGGAGCCTCTTGAGGTCAGCGGCATATCGGTGCCCACCACCCCAGCCACATTTGCCGTGGATTCACCGTGTCTGGTCAGCCAGATGGTGCGCGGCGTGATGTGGAGGTTCATCACGAAGTGGGCGATCCGGCCCTCGACATATCCATTGAGGCGCTGCGCGATGACCTTGTGGTCCACCTCGACGAGCTGGACCATGCTCACATCGGGCTCGTTGATCGGCTCATAGGCGCGCTCATAGTGTGCAATGCGCCGTCGAAAGTCGGCCACAGCCTCTTGGGGATCAACGTTGTGGTAGTCGGGTGCGGAGAGCTTGGTCTGGCGAATATTTGCTTCAATGATGTCGGGGTTGTCGCACAAGGTCTCGATGAACAGCACAGATGCGCCCGCCTGCTCGCATTGCTCTCGCACCATTTGGCGGCGCGCATGAGTGGAGTTGGTGGCGTCGTAGATGCCGATCTGACCGCCGCTGCGGATCCAGGTCAGCATGTCCTGGAGCGCGGCCACAGCCGCCTTCTTTCGGTTGGCCAGCCCCTCATCATTGTCGGGGTCGAAGAACGAGGCCGGCACCTGTGCGCCAAAGCGATCGCGTCGGTAGTTGCCCACATTGAAGACCTGGGCTTGGTAGCCGAGCCAGCTGAGGTACCAGCCGAGCTTGCGTGCGATGTAGGTCTTGCCGCGTGCTGGAAGGCCCACCATCACGACCACCAGAGGACGATGAAGGGTCAGGGGCGTCGATAGGCTCATCGCGTGCTCCGAGGAAGGATCGCCCCTACGCTACCAGACGAGCGTAGGTGTGCATCTTTCGTACCGGGTTCGTGCGCTCAATGAAAGGTGCGCATCGCTCACCGCCTTGTTTGGCGGGGCTGCCGACCCACGTTGTGGTGGGTGCTCTGGTATTGTTTTCTTCAACAAGGATGTATGGATGAACGATCCCCGCCTCATCGCCAGTGCAGCTGTCATCGCTGGAGTGGTGTTGGTCAGCTTGCTGGCTCGCCGTTTGGTGGGGAGGCTTGAGCAGGCACCCGAGCAGCGTCAGCGCACCCGCAATGTGATTCGGTATGGCTTGCTCCTGGTACTGGTGGTGGGCTTGCTCATCGTGTGGGCAGATCTGGTGACGCAGGCAGCACTTGTGGCCAGCGGTTTTGCTGTCGCCATTGTGCTCTTCAATAAGGATCTGATTCTGAACATCCTGGGCTGGTGGCAGAAGACGATGAGTGGCGCCTATCGCATCGGTGATCGGGTCCATATCGGTGATCATCGTGGCGATGTGCTCGACTACGGCCTGCTCTCCACCACATTGATGCAGGTGGATGCACACGCCGATCACGGAATGCGGACGGGCAATGTCGTGACCTTTCCAAACATGCTCCTGCTCACCTCGCCTGTGGTCAATGAGACTCTGGTGCTCGGCTTCGAGTGGAAGGAGTACTGCTTCTCGGTGAAACAGGATGAGCGCATTGGTGCGGAGGAGGCGCTCTTGAAGGCAGCGGAAGAGTTGCTTCGGCCCCACCGAGATGAAGTGGAGATCTCGCTCAAGAAGATGACGTCGCAGTACGCGTTTCATCCCATTGAGGTGAAGCCCCGTGTGTTTGTGGGGGCCGGTTCAGACGGGGGGATCAAGCTGACGCTTCGGCTGGCTACACCCGCGCGATCGCTGCGCGTCACACACGATGCATTGACCCGGGCATTTCTTCAGTGGCGGGAAGGGTCAACAAAACCCTGACTCGCTCCACTATGGTAGCGCGATAGCTTTCTGTTTTGCTCACGCAGGAGTCATGCCCATGATGCGCGGTTTTGGTGTTTTTGCCCTCGGTCTTCTTCTGCTTCCGCCAGCTCAAGCCAAGAAGTCTGATGGGCCGCCGACGGGCCAGAAGCAGCTGGTGGAGTGGTGGCGAGCTGCACAGGAGCTCTGGATTGGGGACGATGCGTACCAGGCGGGAGGCACCCAGTTTGAGGACGGGGTGTGCAAGGCCAAATTCGATGATGGAATCATCATCCCTGTCTACAGCGGAAAGCCACCGCTCTCCGAGCGGGTAGTCGGCGTGCTGTTCCTCGGAAAGGGCTCGCTTGAGGTGGACTTTCCGCAGCGTGGTGATGCGTGGTCTTTCGCCAACCATATGGTGCTCTCCAAGGAAAAGAAGGCCGATGAGGTTCGTGCCATCGCCCGTGAGGGTGCGCCGTACAAGGTGGGCATTGAGCGCGCGATGATCCTCAGCGCCGACCCATCGGTTGAGCGGATGCTCATGGACAAGATGCCTGTTGGATCTGGTGTGTATCGGACCTCCTCCTCCGAGGGCGTGAACGAAGAGTATGTGGTCACGGAGAGCCGCGGAAAGCTGCGCGCGAAGATGATCAGCACCAACATGCTCCCGCAGCGTCGGCTGCTCC
>Ga0163180_10001097_pt1 | contig 15505 bp, 11 predicted proteins | sample AtlANTMetagenome_2_FD_109647 | JGI IMG/M metagenome (GOLD analysis project Ga0163180, IMG submission 109647) | Marine eukaryotic phytoplankton communities from the Atlantic Ocean - Atlantic ANT 4 Metagenome | ecosystem: Environmental > Aquatic > Marine > Oceanic | place: North Atlantic Ocean...
CCACATCAGGTCTGATCTTGTTTGCAAGTCTTAACAATTTTAGATTCGCTAAAAAGTGGTCAGTTTCATATCTATGGGGTAAAGATCCATAGATACAGAGGTCGCTGAAATCGAACTGCCTCAAGGCTAATTCAACTGCAAGTTGCCCATCGGTACTATCCTTATCAGTATGCCCGATCCAATCTGAGATAGTTGTGATACTAGTAGTTACTTTTGAGTAAAGATTTGGGTTGACCGAATCCAAATCGCCAATCAGGTGTGTAGGCCACAAGTCTAGTCCGAAAGTTCTGTTCAAACATTCAAAAATATGAAGGCCTCCATCAGCACAAACGATTAAATACCCATTTGTAATAGCAGATTGAATTGCTTTACGATAAAAAGGGAGTTGGCGAGTATCGTAAAACCCATTCAAAAAAATTAATGCTGTTCTTTTATCAAATATCATTTACTAGAGATAGTTCGCTCGTTTATCTTCTTCGGATGCTTATATAGAAGATGACGAATCAATATTCGAGTCAAGTATGTTGCTCATTTTTGCCTGCACTCGTGATTGACTCCCACGAGATACTGTCAATCTTCACTAAGGGCATAGAAGACCTTAGTAACAGTGATTAACTAATCTCGGTTGTCAGTAAGATTTTGTTCTCCAAAGTGTGTTCAGCAAGGAGAATCATCCAATAAAAATTCTAGGTATGTGTTGGGGCTAGAAATGATTTTACTCTCGAGGTCTAATAAAGTTTAAAATTATGCCTGATGGATGAACAATATAAAATGGATTCTTCGGCAAATAACACAGTAATGTATTTACCTAGAGAGACTCACGAATATCTTTTCTTTATTCTAACATGTAGAGTCTGTACCAAGGCGATTACAATACGCTATTGTAACTATAAGGCCATATCAATTTTTGACCTTCCGGATTCTCAACAGTTAATACTATAAGTCAGCGCAGCAAATCAAGTATTGATTGGCAAAATTATCAGGTGAATTGGTAGACTCACTCATAACCTTCGCCGAGCAATTTTTGACTTTAGCCATATTTGATTTGATGAAATCAAAAATTAAACTGATTACCACACACATAAATACTAGCAGATAGAACGAACAGTACGAATGAGGAATCTTATCGTCAAGATAGGACGAACTTTGACAAAATCAAGATTCCGGGTTACTCTTCCATTCTTGCGTCTGCTAATCTATCACTACGGGAAGGGATAGATATACAGATCGCGTAACCCAAAATGTTAGTCCTCAGAAACTTTCTGTTTTCTTTAATCAATGAGTAAGTATTATAAATTTGTAAAAAAATGTAGAAACGAATTTTTTCAGTAAAGAGAAAAGAATCTATTAGCAGGTAAAAAAGAAAATATAATGCGTTACCCTATAAAAGTTTTGGCCATTGGCGCCGGTGGTTTGCAACGGGCTTTGACTCATGAATTTATTGATTATCTAAATAAAAACAACCGTTACCACGGGGGGATTTACGTTGGCCAGCCACGTGGGACGGACAAAGCCGAAGCATTCAATCAACAAAATGGTATTTATCATTTGGTTGTCTTTGACCTAAATGAAATCACAGAGATCAAAAAGGTAGAGAGTGTAGTCGGTGCGACAACCCTTTCGACTGAAAAAGGAAGAGAACTGTTCCTGAAACAGGTGGAAAATCCCCTCGATCTAATTCTTGTTGGTGTGACGGAAGCTGGTATTGGAAAGGGCGAAATCGCTATGGATGTTTTACATCAAACACTCATACGTTATTATGAACACCACGGATCCAATAGTTCGATTTCCGTTATCAATACCGATAATATTCGCCACAACGGTCAAGTACTACGGGATATAATACTTGATGAGTACCAAGCTCCAACGTCTGATTTTACACATTGGCTGGAAAATCAGGTCGATTTCCTGGACCAAATGGGGGATCGAATTGTACCACAATCTTCTATAGTACCACACCAAACTCAAAAAGTGGCTATTGACCAAATAGGCCAACCAGATGACCTGATTACCTATACCGAATCATTACCGGTTGTATCTCTTGTGTTGCAAGATACAAATAAGCGTTTACGTGTACCTTTTGGTGAACTAGAGTCATTGGGAGTAATTGTCACCTCTGAACCTATTGATTCCTTTCACGACTGGAAATTACTTCTAGTAAATTCGGTTCACGTACCAGGTATTACCCACAAGGCATTTTTATCTGGGATTGAAACCGTTAACGAAGCTGCCAATCATCCCAAATTCGCTCCACACATAGAAGTATTGATGACCGGATATGCTGAACTGGTATCCAAGGATATTCCAATTCCAGGACGATCAGCACTTGAATACACAATGGATTTTGTACATCGTATTCGGCGTATTGAGGATACTAATGCTCGTATTAACGTCAATGAAACAGTTAAATTGAGAGAACGAGCTGTAGATATAGTCGTTTCTCCCAACTATGCAAAATCTTCTAGCCAATTTCATTTAGCATTTGCTTATTCGTTTGCTACGGTACTACGATTTTTGACACCAGCTACAAAACAAGGAGATACCTATTTCGGTCAAACTGACACGGGAGAAAAGTACCCTATTTCTGACCCCAACCGAGTAATTCAGCAAGCTTTGTCAGGAGCTTTCGGACAAAACGATGCCAGTCGACGGTTGGAGTCAATTTTGTCTAATACTGATCTTTGGTCCTCACCTGGAGCTACAACAACAGTCAATTTGAGCCAAAACCGATGTTTTGTTGATCAACTGATCCCATTTTACCATCAGTTGACTAATGGGATGACTTGTCTCGAGCTATTGGCTAAATTAATTTGATTCTTTACGTATGTCTAGGTAATTCATCTTGATGACGAGTTACTAGGCCTTCCAAGTAAAAAATTCTGGATTAGTTGCTCCTTGATGTTCTAATTCGATTTCTGCTCAATAATCCAGTTGACTACGGTTTCGACCATCTGAGATTGTGCTGAACCACTGAATACATGGTCAGCATCATTAATTACAACCAGTTTCTTCGGATTATTTGCATTGTCAAAAACCGTTTCTGAATCGTCTATCAAAACAACATCATCTGCCGTACCGTGTACTAGTAACCAAGGAATACGGATCTGGCTGGCCATGTTTTCTAGGGTGTTTATACCGTATAGATCATCCATATAATCTTGGGATAAGGGACAAGTGGGTTCATCCCACATGAAGCCTTGGTCTGGTATTTCTTGCCCGAATTCAGTTTCGGCAAATTTCTTTGTACGCACCATTCCAGCTAGCGATACCAAAAGCCGAATTCGTTTATCCTGACTAGCTCGTAACAAACCCACGGCACCTCCCATACTATGGCCAATATAACAAACTTTTTGACTGCTGAATTTATCCAAAACTGCACCTAAATCTTCCACCTCTTTACTAATTGTTGCAGATGCAAAATCGCCTTCAGAATTGCCATTACCTGCAAAGGAAAATCTCAGATTAGTAATTTTGGCTAGATCTAGTGCTTCGGCTAAAGCGATAAGAAAAGGTCGATCCTTGTTACCAGTAACTCCATGCCCGATGATAACAGTAAATGGAGAATCAGGGTATTCGGTTAATGTGTAATCTAATTTTTCACCCAGTTGGTTACGAATTTCCACGTTTTTATAAACCTCTTAAAATTTATTATTTTTTATGGTGAATTTTAATTGTTTTCTCGAATCGTCAGATGTTGATTGACCTTAACATCACTTAATAGAGTCTGATGACGTTTTTTGTTTGCCACTGATAGGGGCCAATCCACTATTAATTCCTCTATCATTTTACTGGTCCCTAACCCAAATATGATTGACAACTCACTCTGCGAACAGTAACTTGCACCAGAACGTAGTGTTCTAGTTTGCTGCCCCCCAGTCGTTTTAACAGTAACCTTGGCTCCAATACCATTTCGGTTGGATTGGTTTCCAACTAGTTTAATCTTGATCCATGAACGATTGGAAAGCACCTCTGTATTCATGATGGTGTCGTTACGATATAAATAGGCTGGTCCTTCACAGGTGGTGACCAGCAAGTCCCAATCCCCATCATTATCAATGTCACCATAAGCTGCACCACGGCCAACAATTGGCTTCTGTAAATCTTTACCAGCGTCAGTTACAACATCCAGAAAGGAGCTATTACCAGTATTCCGGAATAGGTGTGGCCGCTGGGCGTAGGTCACCTCACTTTGTACTGTATTAATTTCGTCCTCTAAATGACCGTTAGCAGCGAAGATATCCAGTTGACCATCAAGATCAAAATCGAAGAAAAAACATCCAAAAGTCAAGGTTAACAAACTACTACTCCCTACATTAGCTACAGGTGCATCATCAATAAAAAAACCACCTTCATTATGGTATAGGTTAATCATCTCGTTTGAAAAGTTTCCAACAACCAAACCTTCACGACCTGATCCATCATAATCGCCGGCATCAACTCCCATTGCACCAGTAGCCTTACCGTCCTCGCTGAAGGCCACGCCGTAGATCATTCCTTGCTCGATAAATGTTCCATCTCCATTATTTTGGTACAGTTTATTGGGTTGAGTATCGTTTGCTTCAAAAATATCAGGTAATCCGTCCGAATTACAATCGAATATGCACACACCAAGAGACTTACTAACTTGATCCTCAATACGAGCGATTCGACTGATGTCAGAAAAGGTACCGTCTCCTCGATTCCGGAACAGCTTACTCGATTGTCCATCATAGGACTCTGGCGTACAGTAGGATTTATGTGTACCATCCAATGTACAAAAGAGATCAGATTCGATAGACCAATCCACATAATTAGCCACGAAAAGATCTAGATCACCGTTCCCATCATAGTCAAACCAGGCACAACTCGTACCAAAACTAGGGTTATCGATGCCTGCGGCCTCCGTTTTATCAATAAATGTTCCATCTCCTTGATTCTGAAACAATCGGTCGTTTGCTAAACAACTCAAGTAAAAATCATCATCTCCATCATTATCATAGTCTGCCACTGCTAAACCCAGTCCATAATGCGACTCGTCCAACTTGGCCGCAAAAGTTTGATCTGAAAATTCTGGGACACCATTTCCATCTAGGTCTCCTTCATTTCGATAAAGAGCCATAGTTTGTCGACGGTTGGTTTCATGATTAGGCCAATCTTTACCATTAGCTAACAAAATATCTTGCCTTCCATCATTATTATAGTCAATAAAAGCACAGCCTGGTCCCATGGTTTCCGGGAGGTATTTTTGGCCAAATGAGCCGCTATTGTGCTTGAAAGTAATGCCTGAAAGTTCTGTGACATCCAAGAAATTTGATATCTCTTGACCGATCGCTAGTGGTACCATAACTATTTTTATTAAAAGTAGGCTTAATTTTATCTTTTCGAAGGGGTATGATAGTTTTGATGTACCGGAAAGATTGAAATAGCTATGTTTAATCATGCTTTAAATACCAACTTCTTTTTGGTAGCGTATATTAATTTGCCGTTCAGAAAAGCGCCTAACTAATTCGTCTACCGTTACCCCAATTAAAATGACAAAACCGATAACGGTAAACTCGGATTCGGTCTTCACATTCAAAAATATGACAGCATTACGAATAACCTCCAGCATTGCTGCCCCACAAATTACTCCTAAAATAGCACCTTCTCCCCCACGTAGGCTACATCCACCCAAAACTGCGCCCGCAATAGCATAAAGTTCATAGAAATTACCAAAGGTAGATGGCTGAACTGAATTTTGCTCTAAGGCAAATAGAATACCACCAACACCAGCTAACAGAGAACAGATAATGTAAGCAACTATTACCATGCGATCAGTATTAATGCCGCTATAACGAGCCGCACTTTCGTTTCTTCCTAGAGCCAACAAATAGCGACCATAAGTTGTACGATTCAGAAATACAGCAGCAATAATACCAACAATGATTAAATTCATAAATGGCATTGGTATAAAGCCAAAGACTTTAAATTTAACCAACTGGCGTAGATTTCCAAAACTATTACCAAATCCTTGATTCATTTCACCCGTCATGTAGCGGGCTATGCCACGATAAATAAAAAGGCCACACAAGGTAACAATAAATGGTTGTAGCTTTAATTTGGTAATAAGTAGCCCGTGGACCAATCCAATTGTCATGGCCAGTATAAGAACAATTGCAAAACCCGCAAAAATCGGCCAACCTTTTCCTACCAGAAGAAGCGGAAACAAAGCACCCGTTAAGCCAATTAAAGAGCCAATTGATAAATCAATACCACCTGTTATGATTACAAAACAAGCACCAACAGCAAGAATTCCAAATAAGCCCGTCCACTTAGCCATATTAAAGACGTTTCCACTGTCAAAAAAATACGATTTTTTGCTAAAGAGATTAGATTCTAGTAATCCAGTCAGTAAAAAAATTGCAAGTAGAAGAGTAAATATACCGATCGTCTTTCGCATAACCCAACCTTCAGTTAATCATTGAAATTATAACGTCAATTAGTAGTTTTTAGTGCCTGATGATCGGCTTCAATCCACTTTTGCCACTGTGATTCGTCTGCTAGTAAAAAGCCAGAATTACAGCGACTTGGCATCTGTGGATCATCTCCTAAAAGACGCATGTGGCGATAATCTTTGCATTCCCGAGCGGCCGCTAGTAGTTGTTGAGTTAGTGGACCATTATGGTTATCCGTATGCTTGAGCCAACTTGAGTTGTAGTATATACTGAAAAAGTAACGTAATTGACCAGAAGTATTTGGTGAGCCTGAGTGAATCAGTCCATTGTGGGTAACTATCACATCGCCCGCCTTCATATGTATCAGAGTTTCATCAGGATGTGGTCGGCGACGTCTTTCACCCTCCTCAATCGTAATAGGTTTACGATGAGAGCCGATGATCACCCTTAGTGGACCGAAATCGTCTGTTAAATCCTGTAAGTAACTAATCGCATTAGAAGCCAGCGGTGTTGTGTAGACTCCTTCCTGTGGCAAATGAGCCCATCGGTCACGATGCCAGCCAGACACAACCCCATTGGCATTATCCTCAGTTATTGAAGGAAACGCAGCTAAAGTCAAATTATCTAGCTGAACAAAAGGCCCCATCACTTTTTGTAAAAAGTCAAGCAAGATGGGGTGGCTAACTGCTGGCCACATCAGCCTAGGAGCATACTCTAGCATATTTCCAAACCATGTTCGTTGATCATAGTCTGACATTAGTTCAGTATGTTTTTTGCGCCATTCTTGCATCTGGTTATCAGAAAATAAACCAGGAAAGACCGTAAACCCATTTTCTCTATATTCTACTAGATGGTCAGTTATCTTTTTCATCTTAGGACTCTTTATGGTTATCAGAAATAATTACCATTTTGACAGCCATTCTTCGAACGAAGTAATAGGCTGAGTCTGGCTAGATATTACCCATTTAAATTTTGGGTCGTTCCAATATACACTACCACCATCATCGCCATCCCGTAAATAACGAATATCAATAGCCCAACGGATAGTCTTATTATTCGTGTGAGCTGTTGATCGATGTAAGGTCAAGTTATGGAAGAGTAGTGCATCCCCGATTTCCATTGGACAAGTCACAATTTTGCTTTCGTCAATAAATCGATCCATTACTTCCAGAAACTGGCCTTCCTGTACTTCAGTGTGGTGCGTTAGCAATCCTCGACGATGCGAGCCAATTACTAACTGCAGACAGCCGTTAGTCGAATCGACAGGCACCAGGGGTATCCAAACGGTGGGGATTAGAGCCTGTTCGCTCTCGGAACCAAAGTAACCACTGTCCTGATGCCAGGGTACCACTGTTAGTTGCTGACCTGGCAACTTAGGGCGTGCATTAAAAACTGGATGGCCTATAACATCGGTACCCGTAATTTGATTAATAGCAGATACTAGAGCTGGAGTTCGATACAAATCGTAAATCGGTTGGCCTAGTACTTGCTGACGCCAAGAGCGGCCGAAGCGATTGGCATAATTTCCAGCTACGGTATGTAGCCGTTCTTCAAAAGGCAAATCTGAACCATCTTGTTGAATTAGTCCTTCTACTTGTAATTCGCTTATGATGTTATCGACCATATGAGCAAATTGCTGTCTGACAGCCTCGATCAGTGCGTGTGGGATCGAATGTTTCAGTAAAAGATAACCATCTGTCTGCCACTGCATAATTTGTTGATCGCACAAGAACATATCTTTCTTCAAAATTTAGTTTTACCTCCATATTGCATATTGTTGGCGAAACTTCATCCATTTCTCAAGATTAAATTCAAAATTGGAAAACGATCAAAAAAATACCAGCGCAACCGTTACTCATAGGTAAGGTCGGCTGGTATTTGATAAGCTAAATGCTAAATGATATGTAAGTTTTATTATTGGACTTTGAGTCTTCCCCAAGTGGCAGCTAATTTAGCTGTTGGTTGAACTGCCATGAATTTCTCCTCACCAGCTTCCATGCTAAACTGAATTTCTTCTGCGGACAAAGCCCTATTCCACATCCGAACTTCGTCCACGATGCCGGGCCATTTTTCACCATTCCAAGTTCCAATTTGAACTGCATCAGGGGCGCCTGCAGGCGCAACTGGGTTACCAGATTTTTCCTCATAAGTGACTTTCCCGTCTACATAAATCTTAACCATACCTTTATCATCGTCAGTATGAGTATAAGCTAAGTAGTACCATGTACCGGTTTTGAGTTTAGTCTTGTTATCATTGATATCTTTGAATCCACCGCCTTTGTCATTAGTCCAAACTTTTAGTCCATTACCAGGATTCATTCCATAACCAAAACCAATGTTACGGCCACCTCCCGACCGAGTACCGAAAATAATGGCGTGAGCACTAGGCAACTGATCTAATTGAACCCAAGCTGCTTGAGTGATTGCACCTTCAATGTGGAAGGCTTTATTATCTTCCACAACCACCTTCTCTTGAGCTGCCTTAAATTGTAAAGCTTTGCCAAATTTCCCATCAACCCACTTTCCACCTTTCAATTCGCCTTCGGCTTTTGTCCCCGACAAGTCTTTTACTTTTTTTCCAGTACCTTCATCCAGTGGCATATACAGTACTAGGCCATCTGTAATTTCAGCCGTTTGCCCCAAGAAGGGGACGGATAGAATTAGGGCTAAAACAATTAATATTTTCTTCATACCGCTTTGTACTCCTAATCACACATCATAAATTTCGAAAATGACCACAAGTCTATCACCGATCTTTAATCTTGTCTACGAATTATAATCAGATCGAGAAGAAAGTCCATGATATGTTTTTTCTTCTCGATCAAATTTATTTTGGTGTTAAATACCAAGAAATTATGTCCTATTTTTCTTTAGGTAATTCCCAGATTTTGGAATAGGTGGAGTCCATCTTTACCTGGTGCAACTATATCTATCAAACCGTTATTATTGATATCCACAGCATGAAAATAGATACCACAACCTGAGCCAGTTCCAGCCGGACCATAGTCGATTATTTGTTTTGAAAAAGATTCACCATTCCACTTGAAATAGTAAATACCGAGGTCATCATTGGCCCCCGGATCATTACCACAATGTGCCCTATACCTTTTACCAGTTACCAACTCGCATTCACCATCACCGTCAATGTCGATCCATTGGATATCATGGTATTGGGAATTATAGGGGTCAATAGGATGCTTCACCCATGTTCGTTTACCAGTCGAACTGATCTGTTGCTCCCACCAGTCTAAGCCATAAGGGTGAGCTTGACCAACAATGAGATCGTTGAGACCATCTTCATTCACGTCTACTACTAAAATCGGTACACTGGCCGAACCAAGATCGAAATCAGCGTGAAACTTCCAGTCTCCATCGTAGGTGTCTTCGGGAGATTCTAACCAGCCATGATTGAGTATAAAATCGCCACGACCATTACCTGTAACATCACCGAAGCCGAGGCCATGCCCCTGATTGGAATCATAAATTTGGTGTCCCACAAATTCGCCTTGTCCTTGACCGTTTGCGTCTACCATCAGTTTATAGACAATCAGAGGTGTTGATGGGGTGTTTGGTACAATTTCAAGAAGACCGTCGCCATCAACATCCCAAGCCCTAGTGGTTTCAACATTACCGCAATCAGCAATAATATGTTGGACCCATTCTTGATTTAGGTCTCTTGGGTTTTCCACCCAACGTATATGGCAACCAAACCAACCGCCTGTAATGAAGTCGGTACGCCCGTTGCCGTTAACATCCAGAGGGATCGTGGAAAAATCGTCGTAATATTCACCATTCGGCATAACATCACATATCTTATAACGCTCTTTAAAATTGGGACCTTTATACCACCAACCTCCAGATACAATATCCAAAGTTCCATCACCATCAACGTCGAAAGCTGCAGCTGTTTCGTAGGTTTCTTCTGAAATGAGCGTTTTTTTAAACTTAACTGGCATCGTTGCCTCCCGTTGACCTAAAAAGTTAGTCTGTCTTTATAATTTGATCTTATCCCGTTATAATCGAGTTGATTCTGTAGTACTCCTATATCACTCCACGATCATACGACTCGAAAACAGGAGAATATTAGCTGTGGTTATCTTTTCTACAAATGAGTCTTTGACTCCTTAAGAAAGAATACTAAATACTTTTTATGGAAGTGAATCAACGACGTACCCGTTAGCAAAATCCCAATTATATATCGTGGCAGAATAGTCAATTAGGTATTGCTCCATCAAGCGACGCGAATCAACATCTTTAGCAAGAAGTATCAAGAATCCGCCTCCACCTGCACCAGCAATATTCCAAGCGAGACAATAATCAGGGTTAATAAGTCTATTGATTTGTGGATTCGTGGTTTGCGGGTTCAATACTTTTTTACCTTCAAAATAATTGACCAATAATTGACTGAATTTATCTACATCTCCTTTTTGAATTTCCATAGCCATTTGGTAAGCATCAGTACGTAGATTATTCAGGGTTTCGACTAGATCTACTCGGCGGGAAAGCCAATCAGCAACCACCAACTCTAAAATGTTTTTGGCAATTCTTTGCTCACCCGTATATGCCAGTATCATTCGTTCCTGCAATATTTGGGCAAATGAACCTACAAGTGCCAACTGCTGAACTGAAAAATGTTGGGGTATTCCGGCCTCGGTGGTTGTCAATTTTACACCACCTACAATTCCGCCTACTTGATCTTGCCAGCCTCCACCTGAACCTAGAACTTGTTCGACATACAGAACTTGATTAAATAACTCTTCTTGGCTCCATTCACGTTCCATTAGTTCCCAAGTTGCTATAACGCAGCCCGCTGCTAAAATACTACTAGTACCAAGGCCTGATCCCATTGGCACATTACAGCTAGTTGTAATCTCCAAACCCATTGTTTTTGAAATATTCAAGACTGACAAAATATCTCCAGCTAACAGAACCGCGTGTGGCAGAGCTAACGCATTACCAATTCTTGGTCTATTATGAAGTTCATCAAAATCAGTAATCTCTAGTTGTTGATCTTGGTCTGTTGAACGAAACCTTACTATTCGTTGATTTAGCCATCTAGCTTGTACTTGAATAGGATAATCTCCATTCAACAAAAGTGCCATGTTGACAACTGCACCACCCCGCTCCAGACTATAGGGCGGAGTGTCAGTCCAACCTCCTGCTAAGTCAATTCGAACTGGTAGTTTGACAGTTATAGTTTTAGAATTGGAAAATTGATTTGTCTTGAATGAGGAGTTCTCCTGATCCAGTATCATACTCTCTGATACCGATTGTGCAATTTTTTGGAAGGCCAATTCTAGATGCTGTTTTTTAAGTTTGTCATCCTCCATCTTATCAGATAAGTCTGAAATCACCTTGTGCAAACGTGCTTGATAAAGTGGGTTCTCAACTTCGGTTAATTGTTTACTTAATCTGTCGATAAGAACATGACTACCTTCCGGTGTTAATATCTGATTGAGATCAGAACGAAAATCACTATCTGATCCAATTCTGTCGGCAATACGGGATGCTAAGGCTTCAGCCTTGATCTTCTGCTCGTTTTTGAAAATTTTATGTCTATCAGCCAGTTTCATGACTTCCCCAATCGACAATCGTTTACTTTTTAGCCAGTTATCATCTGGATCCAAATACCAATTTGGAAAAGCTATGTCTGCTGACAACCCAAGGTTATCATCTTGGATTTCCCTGTGAACCGGAAATAGTTGAGCGTTCCACAAAGAATGTTCCTCTTCGTGTGGCCAAATACTGGTAGCTGAATGAGAATTTACCCTAAGCCATTGGTAGATTGATTGTCCAAATAAGGTGGCTTGATCATCGACTTTTTTGGGGTTATCGTCAACATTGTATGAAATTTCTACCCAACTATCAGCGGGTTCACTTAAAGGAACAGCAAATTTAACTGTCTGCTTAGAATTATTGATAAAATCAAAGTATTCACGAGTTGTCCCTGAATGGAAAAATTGTAATTGTTCTGGTATCCACGCTCGAAAATCAACGAACGGGCTTGCTATCAACTGGGGCAGCAGCTGACTATATAAATCTACAAAAGTACCCGGATTGTACTCCATAGTCCAATTTTGTAATTGGTCAATAGATCGACCCTGAAAAATCAGAACACCGGTGTCAATGATTACCTGATGGTCTGTGTTGCAAAATCGTTTTAGTAAATCGGTTGAAGCCTTCTGCCACACATATTTAACCTGATGTAGGATTTGGGACTTCGAAAACCCAGACTTCTCAGTTTGATATACTCCGTGTCGTGTACCCAGATCAAGACCTGCCAAATAACCAACACCTAATATATCAAAATCTTGGGATGGAAGCTGAGGCTGACCAGAAAATCGAAGAGGAGTATCACCACAGGCAACTACGATGCCAGATTCTAACTGCTGACCAATCTGGCTTAGTACTTGGTAAATAGATTCGAATACTGAAAAATCTGGGGCGGGCAGTGAAGCAAATATCTTTCCTTGCAAGCTCTGGTGCGGAATCCGTTGACTATCACCACCGGAATGGAGTAAAAGCGTCTTCTGATCGAAGTCAACACCTTTTGGGAAGCAAGATGCCAAAGCATTAAAAGTAGCGCCTCCACTACCGATTCTCTGGCCGTCTGGGTCAGGAATAACCCAAGTGCGAACTTCTGGATCTAGAACTTTAGCTCGGCGAAGTCGTTGCAGTTGGCTCTCGAAGACTTCTGCCTGAGCAAAATTTGTAGCGGTGAGAATTATATTTTCCCACATCGGCTGGACCACTATTTTAGTTTACTAAGACTACTTTTACCGTTTGCTAGTCGTGCCCGTAGTTTTCAAGTACTGGTACAGATCACTATCCGTGGAAAGATATAGTTTAGAGTTATTACCAATGGTAGCTGCATATGTTTCCAGAGTCTGTAAAAAAGCATAGAATTCAGGGTCTTGGTTATGTGCTGAGGCGTAGATTTCGATAGCTTCAGCATCTGCTTGTCCTTTAATTTGCTCGGCTTTTTTATAACCTTCCGACTGGATCTGTTCTAGGTCTTTTTGCATTTGACCTTGAATATTGGCCGCTTCACCTTCACCTTCCGACTGGTATTTAGCCGCAATTTGCTTCCGTTCCGAAATCATACGAGAAAAAACTTTCTGTTGTACTTCATCAACATAGTTAATTCTTTTGATCCTCACATCTACCAACTGAATACCAAATTCTTTTGATAATTTCTGATTCGCCTTCTCTAGTACCATTTGTGTGACTTGCTCTCGTCCCACTTTAATTTCTTCAGTTGGAATAGGAGCGTCTTGATCCTCTTCCGCTAATCTTGACATATCCAAACTCAATATTCGATTGGAGTTTCGAACAACTTCTATTAGCAACTGCCCGGTAATCAGGTCACGTGTGGCGGAGTCAATAATGTCATCCAAGCGAGATTGTGCAATATCCTCATTACGTTGAGAACGATAGAAAGCTAATGCGTCTACGATTTGCCACCGAGCTGTGGTATCAACCCAAATGAAACGTTTATCTTTTGTAGTAATCTGGTTAGGTAACCCATTCCACTCCAGAATCCGCTTGCTGAAGGAAACAACATTTTGTATAAATGGCTTCTTAAAATGCAACCCTGCCTGAGTTTTTTGATCAACAGCCCGACCAAATTCGGTAATAATTACTTGTTCGCCTTCTTTAACCACATAAAAAGTACTGGTTACAGTTGGAATAATGAACAAAAGTATGATTGCAAAAGTGATTAGCAGTTTATCCATAATAGCTATTTCCCTTTTGGTCCCAATTGCAAAATTGGTAGTGGTGTACCAGGTTTACCATCGATGATATATATTTCATCTACGGTCGGTAGAACTTGGCTCATTGTTTCTAGATACAAACGCCGACGAGTAACTGATTTGGCGCTTTGATAAGCATCAAGGATGGCTATAAAACGGTCTGCGTCTCCGCGAGCTTCGTTGACTCGTTTTAGTGCATACCCTTCAGCTTCAGTGATCACCTTACGGGCCAACCCTGTAGCTTTTGGGACAGACGTATTGTAGTCTCGACGTGCTTCGTTTATAAGCTGTTCTCTTTGCTGTTTCGATTCATTGACCGAGTTAAAAGCAGGCTTGACAGCCTCAGGTGGATTTACATCTTGCAACGTTACACTCTCTACTCGGAGACCTGTTTGATAAACTTCTAATAAGTCTTGCAGTTTTGTTTCCACTTCCAGCGTAATTTCACTACGACCAATGGTTAGAACCTCAGTCACTGTTCGATCACCAACGACTAATCGCATTACCGACTCAGCTAAATCACGCAGGGCTTGCTCAGGGTTACGAATCGAAAAAAGATATGATTCTGGGTTAGAAATCTTGTACTGAACTACCCACTCCACGTCAGCAATATTTAGGTCTCCAGTCAGCATTAAAGACTCGCCGGGATAATCCCGAGTATCGTACTGAGTAGTAACTGAAGCCTGAAGTGTACGGAATCCGAATTCTTCCTTGAATATCCGTTTCACGGGCACTGGATACTGACGATCGATACCAAAAGGAAGCTTGAAGTGTAATCCTGATTCCTTCTGTTCAATAGATTCACCAAACCGCAAAACTACTGCTCGGGAGTCTTCGGGAACCGTATAAATAGATGTAGCCAGACCATATACGGCTAACCCAACTATAATAACCCAAATCAGGTGTTTCCCCGAGAATCGATTGAAGTCTGGCTGAAGCGAATCCAAAATTTCAGCCGGGTTAAATTCATTCATGAAACTAGCCTAAGTACAGTGATGGTAAACTAAAGAGGTATAGGCTACAATAGACGAGAGACAATGTCAAATAAAACCGATAATCAATATTTAGTGAAGGCTGATTTATTTTTTTACTCTTCTGGTATTACCCTAATCGATCATTAGCTAAATAGTATATTGAAAAATAGACGTATCCACAGTATGATTTGCAATGATGCCTTCTACAACAAAAACTGTTTTAATTTTACGACACGCTAAATCGAGTTGGGACATTCCCTCAATTTCAGATAAAGATCGGCCTTTGAACTCGCGCGGGCAAAGAGATGCCCCCAAAGTAGGACAATTACTGATAAAAGAGCAACTAGTTCCTGACTTAATTCTA
>Ga0163180_10001098_pt1 | contig 15492 bp, 17 predicted proteins | sample AtlANTMetagenome_2_FD_109647 | JGI IMG/M metagenome (GOLD analysis project Ga0163180, IMG submission 109647) | Marine eukaryotic phytoplankton communities from the Atlantic Ocean - Atlantic ANT 4 Metagenome | ecosystem: Environmental > Aquatic > Marine > Oceanic | place: North Atlantic Ocean...
ACAGCCCCACCAGCCATGGTTGATATTTCGTTAATATCATCATCTTCTACCAGCGCTGCCATTCGAACTGCTGGATCTTCCCATCCTGGCAATTTTGTCTTTCCAGTTTCAATATCAATTGTTTTTTGAATGCTGCTTGGAACAGACTCATAAGGAATAATAGATCTTGCTTTTACTTTGTTTTTAAACCATAGGTCTAATAGCCTATCATCATAATCATCTAGATCTAGTTCTCTATCATAGACCCAGCGGCCTTTAATGCGATGAGGTGTGGGAAAAGATCCTCTTCGAACAAAATCATATAATATTTCTAAAGTATCAACAATTTCTTGCCTCTGTTTGATCGGATGAAAATAATCAGGATACCAATCGTTCTCTTTGCTTAGTTTTTCATGATATTTTAGTTTTGCCTCTTCGGTAGGAATGTCAATAAGCCACCGAAGTGCATCGCCTACTTTGTTCACTCCAGAAAGCACCTTCTTTAAAAGATTAGACATTGATTCTTCTAACTTTTCTTGATCAATCTCTTCATTATAATTTGCATATCTTGCGCGAACAGCAGATTTAGCCTTATCTAAAGACATGTGGCAAGATTCTACTGCGCCAGTTTCAGACTTTTTAACAACAGCCTTTCCTTTTTTACCCTCAGAATCTACGCAATCTTGCCTATAAGCATTCCATTTTTCTTGTAGCGTCACCTCATCCAAAGAAGATAGGGAGGGCTGTTCCGTTTTTTTTTCTAGTGATTGAGTTGGTACATCACCATCAAATACTATATCTAACACATTTTCTGCATTAACATTATCTGGAATATATTTCTGGATTGAAGTATAATCAAGCTTATCTATTGCTGTACGAAGATTTCTAGCGCTTAAAACACATCCGACGTCTTCCCCTTGCGGCATGAAAGCATAGTCTTCTACATTTGCAGTCATTACGCCCGGTAGTCTTTTTTCTTTTGGAATATTATGAAATCTAGCAAATCTTTCTGTGTCAGCACATCCTGACTGAGGGTCTGGTTTTGTGCTAGCGCCTGGAATTATTAGATCCCCCGGACGTGGTTTAAACTCATTAACACCACCTGCGACCAACTCATACGCAGATTGTACAGGAGAATTAAAAGGAGATCTCGCTATAACAACTCTATCTGTATTAACAACATCGGAGGAGTTTAAATATAGCTGCCATATTTGCTTGGACTCTTCTCTGTTAATTTCTAAGCCATCTTGAGTTGTAACAGAAATTGGGGATATGAGAATTACGACCACGTCAGCGACCTGTGCATAATGCTCAACCATATCAAGATGCCCCCGGTGGGGCGGCTTAAACTTGCCAGGGATAACAGCAACTTTTCGCCTAACAGTCTCTTCAGAAATCTCATCACCTCCCTGTTCCTGAAGTTCATCCTGTTTTATCGGGGGCACAGTTCCTCGGCCATATCTAAAAAGACCCAGCAACTGATTTACAGGAGCAAAATTTCCTGTAAATTTATACAGTTGGTCTCCATATTGAAATACGAAGCCTTCTACAGTGGTATTAATATTATCTAAATGTTTGATTTTTCTAAGTTGTTGTGCTAATACTTTGTGAGCCTCTTCTTGACCAGGACCACTATAAGCTCTAATATTTTTAATAGCTTGCGCGACTTCAGCCTTAAGTCTCTTTACTTCTGCTTCATTATCAAGTATATAAGCGCTATTCAATCCTCTTAATAATTCAACAGCAAAGTCATGAATAGCTTCTTCGATAGGCCAAATTGTCTTTCCAATCAACGCTGGTCCGTTTTTTATAAAAGCTCTTAACTTTTGTTTTTCTTCTGCGGGGAAGCCTTTATAAATTTGAACTAGATTTTTTGCCTCTGGTTTTGCTAAAACTTTATCAATTATATCTTGTCGAGCAATATCGGAGAGGTAGGAGAATTTTTGATTAACCTCTTTTTGTATGCTTTGTTCTAGAAAATTCTCAACAGTCATCGACCCATCGAATCCTGCCTTATTCATTTTTGCTAAGGCAATTTTAAGATCGTAATCGTTGTCTAATTGTTTTAGTTTTAAAAAGGCTGTTTTTCTTACAGAAAAATCTTCATCAGCAGTCGCTTGCTCAAATTTGTTGATAATTTTATCAAGTGTTTTTGAACCTTGCTCGGCATCAACCACAACAACAGAATTTGTTGCTGCATCGTAGCTTCGATGACCACCAGCGTGAATCGAAATGACATTAGCATCGTAGTTAACAACATTAGATGCCCCAGGACCTTGAATTTCGGCGTTATAAAAGATTTCACCGGCGGATCCGAAGATTGCCTCCTGCTCGCTCTTAGAGAGGCTTAGAACGGCTTTTTTGAAGGCTCTAAAGGCATCGTTATAGACTTTCTTTACTGATGCGCCTCCGGCAAATTCTCTGGCAGCCAACTCTTCCGGAGTCATGCCACCTTTTTTCATGTCGCCTTTATTCCGAGCAGCGCGCGGGACACCATCCTTAAAACCTAGAAATATATTAAACCCATCGGTTTTTTCTGTACCTATTAGATCACCCATTGACGCTAGAGATAAGACTTTCTTAATTTGATTGAAAGTCAAGCTTCTATTATCATAAAGGTGCGATAAATGTCCTGCAACGCCACCCATTATTAGCCCTCTTGTTTATTTCTTTGTCCAACGACGAATTAGTTCTTCGTTAATACGCTGATTCTTTTTCTGGAAGAAAGAACTTACAGAATCAATCGACTCTGAAACCGTGTTGTCTGTATCTTCTTCAACAACATCCTCTCCTTCAGTAACTTCATCAAGCTCCTCTAGATCATCTTCGCGTTTTCCTGGGCAATGAGCTTCATCCATATCTTCTTTTGCAGCATCAGCCATTGACTCTTCGGTATCGCCATCGTCGTCTAGATCTAAGAAGTCAGGCTTTGCATCGTCATCACGCTTTGCCATATGACCGCCGTGCGCTTCTGGAAGGCTAGCTTCGAGAATTGTAAGTTCAGAAACTGGAATGTTTTCAACAACTTCGTTCTCAAACTTGACATCATACTTTGTTACCTCTTGTAGAGTTTCGTTCCAATTGTGATTTACGACTGTCCCTTCTCTTCCTGTGTTATTTTCTCTAACATGGTGGGCACAGTAGTGGTTTGGGGCAAATATTGAGTTTTGCTCCTCCAAGAAGCTAGTAATTGCGCTTCTAATTGCTTTTCTTAAAGTTCCCTCATCAACTTTCATTTTCTTATTCTCCTTTATTTTTTGTTTTAGATTGTCTTCCCAATCTCTAAGAATTAAATTTCCTCTCTCGTATGCTTCACGTTCCATTTCTCTTAAATGTTCATTACTTTGTGCGTATCCTTCGCCAACCTCTCCTATATTATCAAACTCTCCTCGGCAGTTTTGTGCATGATGCACCAACTCGTGAGAAAATGATCTAAGAATATCTTTTGGATGACGATCATCAATAAATAGTGTTATTTTCATTTCGGAAGGATCGTAATATGCTGTTTTTCCTAAAGGATTTTGTGCATTGTGACCATCTGATATTAAATCTACGCTAACTGATTCATTAAATTGCAACTGCTGTTCTGCGTATGGATAAAAGTTATTAATAAGTTGTTCTACGATTGAAGTGTCAATATCAGTTTTGTTTTTCACTAAAGACTCAGCAAATTGAGATAATACTCTTCCCGGCTTTATTGAACTTTTCTTTTTGATATCAACGCCTTGTTTTTTCAAATAAGCATTAGCGTAAGTTCCCTTTATTATTAAAGGCATAACTCTGTTAAATTCATTTATTGAGTTTATGAACGTTTCTTTTATTGTAGTTGGATTAACTTTTAATGTTAGTGCTTCATCTGATTGTATTTCCATAATGTTTTGAACAACATGCAAATATCTTAAACTAAAAAGAATATCGGGGTTATTAACTACAATGTCTAATGGATCAACTCCTCGCATCGCAGCAGCCTGCAAATTTGCATCAATCTGGCTTAAAAAGCTTTTTGCTTTTCTTGCTTGTTCCGTGACTCTTCTAGTTGCTAAGTTTGGAAGAGGTTTTACTTTTAATCCGAGAGCACTTACATTGTTTTTAGCTTCTTCATATAGTTCTTTATTATAGAAGGCTCTTAGTAAGCGCACATCTCTTACACCTCTATTAACTAAACTATCAATATTCTTTAATAATGAGATTGCAAACTTCTCGGGACCTTTTAAAGTGCCGGTAATTCTTCTATCGATCATTAACTGTTGTTTTTTAAAAGCTTCTCTTTCTAAATTCTTTAAACTACTTAAATAACTTTTTGCTTGTGCGATCTCTCTTGAATCAGAAGCTTTATTATTTACAATTGATTGTGCCTGTTCTGGAGAGTCGAAGCCTGGATATTCTGCAGCCATGGCGTCTAACATTCTTTTTGTTACTTTAGAACCACCAAACATCCAAGTAGGCATATAACTATCTGTAACAGGATCATAAATTAGATCATCATCCGGTGCATCAACGTCAAAAGTGCTTTTTCTAGCAGCCTGAGCTATTTTCTCTCTTGCTTCCTGCTCTTTCAATGCTTTTGATACGGTTTCAACTATCTTTTCTTTAAGTTTATTCATGAATTTATAAGAAATTAGTAAATTAAGGTCACATTTCTTACTTTAAATAGTAATCAAAACCTTAAAAAAACCGTATATTTAAGCCCCCGGAGGGCTAGATTTACCCCTTTTTGAGCTTGGTTTTTTAGTATAAGGGGGTTTATTTGGTTGTTTTCCCTTACCAATAAGGCGTTTTTTCATCCTAGAATGCTTCTTACGCACCTTTCTTTGATAAGGTTCTATCTCATTAATGGAAAAAGTACCGTTTTTTACAGCTTTCTCCAAATTTCTATCTAATTTTTCGAGTTCTAGGACTGTCATTTCGTCTAAATCATGCTTTTTAGTGACTTTTTTACTAAAATCTTCGAATATTTCGTCATTCATGATATTTTTTGACTCATTTTGCCAAGAAATACCCATATTTTCGGTTAAATTATTATTTTTATTAAGTTTTTTGCTATTTTCAACGTTTTTTGTGAAGTTTTTGCAAAAAGTATGCCATTTTTTGTCTAGATTTTCTAAAATAGACATCATTTTGTCGTAAGAGTCGGTCGCTAGCCCGCTAAGCTTTCCTAAATAGCCATTTCTACGCAAGACCTTGAATGCTAGGTTCTCTGCGGAGTACTGACCGCCTTTTTCAAGACCACATTGTCTAAATTTCTTGATTTTCTTCTTAAGTTTCTTAGAAAAGTCATATGACTCGTCATATTTCTTGTCATTGAATAGATCTTCTAGGCTATCGATCATATCCATAAACTTCAGAGCCTTCTTTTTAGTGTCTTCAGCGTCAATTTCAAACGTTTCACGCGATGGTTTAATCAGCCAGCTATTATGAAGCACTGAATAAACACCAGTTGATACATGAGGCTCATTAGAATCTTGAACATAGATCTCTACTTCGAATTCATTAATGATAATATCATGTGTTTTGTTCCACATTCCAAACTTGCCTCGGAAGAATTCTCTAACTAATTCAATATCTTTGTTTAATTTTGAGAAGTCTAAGACAATATGAAGATCAATATCAGAGAACTTGGACCAATTGTAGTTAGCTATTGATCCTGTGATGGTAATATCTGTGTATTCAATACCTTCAATACCAAGATTTTTAATAAAATCCTCTGCAATTTTAAGTAGTTTGTACTTAACATCAGGGTTTAGGTTATCGTCGCTATCCCAAATATTTGAATTTAACTCGTCATTAAGTTCAAAACTCGACAAGTTGACCGTTTTCAGCCCCTGTTCAAATATTTTCCATAGTTTCTCTGCTTTCATACGAATAATTAGCTACTTGCAGGCGTTTTCGTCAATAATTTCCATTAAGCTATTGTACATCGTTAACATGTCTGATGTTAATTTAAACCATTTACCTCCAGAAGAGTCAGCTACCGGTCCCCAAGCTGTCCAAGGTAGGCTAGGATAACCATCTTTCCATGTTTCGGGAGTAAACACATATATTTTCAAATCTGTCGTTGAGGCTTCTGTTTGAATTAGGTGTTCTGTCGTAAGAGGTTCAGTAAAATAACTCTGTGGTCTTTCATCTGTAAATAAGATAATCACCCTCTTTGATTTTGGTCTCCAATTTATTTTAAACTGATCAATAGTCGGCACCGATGATGTAACCCCTTTTGAAGAATTCCAACTAAGAGATGATAGCGGGAAAGGTGCCGCTCCGCCAGCTAAATTATACATAGATAAATAGATAGCATCGATCATCATCTCCTTTGCACCATCCATAGCATAACTATTAGTATTCAAGGCTGCCATGGCAGATAAAAAGTCCGTAAATCCGGTAAGATTATGGTATAATCTAAGATGCTCATACCAATCTATTGTTGGGCTTTTAATAGGACCAAAAACCATTCCCCATTGTATTACTTGTTCATCACTATAATGCCCTGCAAACTTATTTAACGCGGCCATTACAGCATATATCTCCATATCCATAGATCCAGACCAGTCGACAATGAATAAAATATCCGTATCATTTAATTCTTCGCCATAGTCTGTAATTCCATCACAATTATTATCAACAGCATCACACACTTCTTCTTGAGGCGTTACCTCATCTTTACAAAAGCCGGGTATAAAGTCTGGTTCACCGTCTTTATAATTCCCCCATATACCGTAATAACACATCATCTCTCCAGGCTCGCATATACCTACGTAGAGTGTATCAGGATCTTCCGTGTAACATTGAGCATAAAGATCTTCGTCTATTAATTCATTACAATTATCATCAAAGTTATTACATTCTTCAAAAGCCAAAGCTTTGCCTATAGTAGGATCACAATCAATATCTGGATCTGGTACATAAACACACAAAGCTGCACAGTCCGTTGTTACAATCTCGACACAGTCAGGATCTAAACACTCACATGTCTTATATCCCTGTCCACAAATTAGAGGAGATTCATTACAAGGAAATAATGTGCCAACTTGATTAATAGTACACTCGCATGTTAGCTCCTCGTCAATACTACCGTCACAATCATTATCAAAACCGTCACATATTTCTATTTGAACCGGTGGTGCAGTACAAGAAACCCAATTGCCAGCAACACAGAATTCTAATCCAACGCCGCATGCAGTTCCACAGTCTTGGATTAAGTCTTCGTCTGTGCTACCATCACAGTCGTTGTCGACGCCATCACATACTTCTTTAGGCAAAAATCCACATTCACCGCATGCGTTTAATTGTTCTTCGTCGATTAAATCATCACAATCGTTATCTTCTCCATCGCACACCTCTTCTTCACACAAAGTAACACAACTGGTATATTGAATCTTTCCCTTGTCGCATACTTTATCTTGAGTGCCGGGTAGACCGTCTTCGGTAATGCAAGGTAGTGTCTCTAAAAAGTAATTGCCAGGATCACATTCTAAAAATTCTTGACATTCGCCAACTTCTAATACAATTTCGGGGTCTGCACATATATCTTTTACAATTTTCATTCTCCATTGTGCATTAAGATCACAAAAATACCATTCTTCTCGAATGCATTGTTTTTGGTATTCTTCTGGAGTCATAACCTTCTGCAAAGGATCCAGAATAACAGGATCATAATTACCAATCATCGGTGTATTTACGACTTCTGGTTCATCAACACAAAAGGAAAAAGTTAATGATAATAATAATATAGCTAATATCTTAAATCTTGGCATTTTTTATCTCTCTAATAATTAAAACGAATACATTGACATTTCCCAATCACCCATAAATTCGTATAAGTCAGCTAATGCATTTCCAGCTTTAGACATGTCGTAGAATTCTTTTATTCTGTGATTACGATGTTCAACTAGGATAGTGAAATTTGGTTTTATTTCCCAAATGTCCTTATTCATATCTTTTTTTACTATTTGTCCTATTGGCTTTTGTTCTTTGTTGTAAAAAACGTTATAGGCTTCTAATAAAGAATTTTTAGCTTTTATGAATCTAATATTTCTCATGAAGAATTTTCTATAAACGATTCATTAATATGCTCACAAGAACTACATTTAAATAATGGTAAAGGGACCATCATTTCCTGTCCATTCGGCGAGACAAGGGGAGAAATTCTCTTAATTAAGAAGACTTGTACAAAAGCCGTCGAGCCACACTCATCACAAGAGATGTCTGTAGCATTGTCTAAATTTAAATTCATCTAAACCTCTTTATAAGTATAACTAGTATAAAGCAGTAATGTTTAATTTAAATTAATTTAAATATATGATATTGTTGATTTTATGGATCAAGCAGAGGACATTTCTTTTGTTAAAGTTGGTAAAACAATAGATAATAGAAATATTTGGAGAGTATCTATTGATGGACAAGAAATGCACCAGCCGGCTTTAGAATTAGCATTTTTTGAGTACGGCTTGTGGATAAGCTGTAAGAATACGAACGATTTTATAGAAGGATATGTCTGGTCAATTGATAAAGAAGTGGTCTAATATCATTTTTTATCTTCTGATAGGATATTTTTAGTTAATGACACGTTATTCTCAATAGTTGTATCCATATCAATAATATTAATATTATATCCCATTTCTTGCAAAGACTTATACTCGCTCGATTGAATCCATCTTTCTTGAATCATCTCCATTAAATGATCTGTATATGCTCCGACCAATTGAGCATTCATATTTATGCCATCGGATTCATTTATAGAATTCAATTTAAAAATTTCATTAACGGGAATCTCTATTACCCTTTCAATATCTTCAATAATTTTATTTAATACGTCTGGGTCTGCGGATTCATTTAAATATCCCCGCCAGTTTTCAAGTAGGAGTTTCATTTCTTGCTTTGCCTCATTAGCCTTTTAACTTGTTTTTCTAATTTTACAACATCTTCTTCGAGATGAGTAAGTCTGTCTTGAGTAGTATAATAAAAGCCACCCATAGTAGCGGCCAATGTCAGAAGAGTAATTAATGTCTTAATATCTAAATTTTCTAACTTCATCTTTTCTTTTCCAGTAAATTTAACAAAGTCTTTTTACTTTTTTTTTCATCTGGTAAGAATTTTTCAATTCTAAACTTTAATATTGATTGTCCATTAATCGTTGGCTGGCCAAATTCATCTTCTCCGATGTCTCTAACAACTATTCTCTTATTTTTATATCGGCCACCTAATAAAATATCGCCTATTTGAATATCCAATTCTATCTTCATTTATATTCCCGTGCATGACCTTCCGATATCAGAAGTTCGTTAATATTCTCGTCATCTATAAGTAGTGTGCCCAAACACCTTCCGTATTTTCCAACTCCGTGAGAGATAAGGGTAAATTCGCCCTTAGAAGCCTCTAGAAGCTCCTTTAGACGCTCTTTGGCAGCTAGGCCCATCTTCTTCTCTTGAAGGTCTCTAGTGCGGCTTTCCGGGGCGTTTATGCCAAACAGGCGAATACGTTTCTTAGACCAGATACTAAAACCGAGATCAATCATAGCATCAACAGTATCACCGTCGATAACTCTAATCAACCTTGCATTGTACTGGAACATAATTACTTAATAATTACCAAGCTTTACAGGACCAGTATCTTGCTTTCCATTTCGGGCCGGGATTATCACAGTTATGTCTTGCTCTGAAAGATTTACGACGAGCCGGGATATTCTTCTTGATCTTCATATTAGGATCTCCAAAGTTAACCTTGACTACGTTTCCTTTCTCATTTTTAACGTAAACTGACGATTTCTTTGGGCCATCGGGCGTTCTAAAAGGTTTGTTGAGAGTTACTTTTCTTCCCTGATACTCGGCTTCTTCTAGAGTCTCGCCTCTCACGAGCATTTCATAGTATACGCTCTCTGCTTCTTCTAAAATCATTTCCTGTATTTGGGATTTGGTAATATTCATTTCTAATGATTCCTTTTTAGCAGACTTTTTGCCCCATTTTTCGCCCTTACCTTTAGTGCCACAATCTGATGGCGTGGGACGGCAAGCGGGATATTTAGCTCTCTTTTCTCCCTTTTCTCTGCCACATGCTTTACACTTCTTCCTACCAGTTTTAGGATCTTTACGACATGTATTACAATCAACCCATCCTTTAGATTTTCCTTTTCCGCCGGCGCGAGAGAACCAACCATGAAGACCGGACTCTTTCTCTTTTGAATAGTCAGTCTTCTTCTTTTCCTCTAAATCATCTTCACCCAGAACGTCTTTTCTAGCTTCAGCGTCAGTTCTATAAGGTCGGTCTTTTATAACATCTTCGTCTTCTTTTACATCTTTCCAGATTTCACCTTTGCGGCATCTAACAACCGCTCCAGATGCATATGCAGACGGCCATACATCGTATTTACGCTTAGCAATGCGTGTACACCGATCATCTTTTTCAAGAATAACATTTTGAATTTCTTCTTGAATTATTTTCTCAATTTCAGATTTTGTAATTTTAGACATATTGCACCTACAGGCTGATTTACAATAAATAGTATTTAAATATTGATATTTGCCAATATTGAGTTAACATCTTTAATTAATTTAGTATGTTTGATGGTCCAGCCATGATATGCATGTCCCTCATGATCAGGGTCGCCTAAAATATTGCCACTATTCCACAGAGCAATATGAACTAATTCATGAACTAAGGAGGTAGCCGCGATCCTTTCATAACCTCGTTTATAAATTTTTATATAGCTTGGAGACAAAGCAACACCTTTGATTTTTCCACGCTTCATACTTCCATCAGCAGAATAACCAAGTATTTTTCTTTGTTGAGGTTCTGCCCATTCAATCATTAAAGTGTTTAGAGCTTTTAAAACTTTTTGATCCCTATCGCCAAATTCCATCTTCCAATGTTTATAAAAAAGCTGCACGGCAACAGAAACGTTGTTTGCCGGTGGCCAAGAATTAATTTCACGTATTTGCCAAGCATTTGAGTAATGTGGCAATTTAACCATCTCGGTAGAATTTATCATAGAGGAGCATCCAGATAATAGAAGAGCCATTAGTATAACCAATAGTCTCATTCTAATTCGCTCCTCCTAATATTAATCGCCGCCGTACTTTTTCCAAAGTTCTATAATATCTTCATATTCTTTGGTAAATTTAAACTCAAGCTGCGATTGTTCTGGGTTTATTTCTTTAATCTTTAATGAATCTAAATCAATATCTTGCTTTTCCCAAATAAGCTGTAAAAGCTCAAAAATATGATCTTTATCCATTTCTGTGTACATCTCTCTAAGATTACCTCGTGCTTCTTTCCAAGTCATCTTATCTTTTTGTAAATCTACACATATTAAACACATAATATTGTTCCTATTTTGATTTATTTTGCCACTCTGCAGAAACTTCATCTTTGCTTATTGGACCACCTGCAGCCCAAGTAAAACAAGAACGTGCGGAGTGACATTTAAAATGATGCATCCAGCAATAACCTAGCTTACCTTCTGAATCTTCAATGGGCTCAGAAACCGGCCCAGGTAAGCATTTAAGCATACGTGGAGAGATATCAAAAGCAATACAATTTACACAACGAGACTTCTTTGCTACATCAGCAGTTGTATTCCAATGCTCTGCTGCTCTATCCCAATATTCAGTATCTTGTAGATTTAATGGCCCATATTGTATATGTTCTGCTTGAATAGCAGCATTGCGATTTTTTGTATTTAATTCAAGATCTTGTGTCGCTTTTGGACAAACAAGCTTAGTCGCTTCATTAACAAACTTTCTCCAACCTTCTATTAATAACCTCATGGCACTTTTAAGCTCCACTTGTTTTTATTTTTAACCACAACGACTCTTTGGCCTATATAATACCACATTTGCACGTCGCGTCTAGAAATTTTTGGAGCATACTCGCCCCTCTCTACTTTTGCAATAAAATACATCGATGCTTGAATTACTTCGCTCTCTATTTTATTTATTTTTGATATTTCAATTACTTCTTTTTTTGCATGTAATTTTTCTAACCAATAAATTGATTTAGCGTATAATTCTTTATCGTCGGCACCTTCATCTAGATCTTTACAATATACGTATAATTGTCCTTTAATAACATCAACATGAGAATTGCTTAAAGGAAAATCAAAAACAGTAACTTTAGCATTGGCCGAGAATGAAAATAGACAAAATAAAAGTGTTAATAATAGTTTTTTCATTTTTTACTCTGTATCTTCTTGCATTGGCACCTTGTTTGAAGGCCCGAGACCCCTTGCCATACGATCCTTTGGTACGCTGCCTCTCAAACGACCGCCTTGGACCCAATTATAATATTTTTTCATGCCGTGATCGTCAGATCCAAACCCAAGCTTCTCAGCTTCTTTTTTTTCGGCGCTTTGCATAGGATTAAAAGTAAGTTGAAACTCTTCTTTAATGGCTTCAAACTCTTCCATAATTATTTCTTTAAGTCTCTCTCTTGTAATCTTCATTCTATTGGCTTTCCTTTTTCTTTTAGCCTGCTTTTTGACCTCTGACCCGCCGGGCCATTTATCGTCATCCGGTCATATGTGAGGCTCATACCAATTTTTTTCTTGTTCGTTTGCTTTCATTTAAGAAATTTTCTCCAAGATTCAAATATGTTCTTGTCTGTAACTAGTTTGTTTTTCTTGTTTTCTGCCTGTGCAGATGGTTTCCAATTAATAGGCAAAGTTTCTCCGGCGCGGAGTTCGCCGGGTTTCCATTCTGGAGGTGCAAGAATCCATGCTTTTGTTTCAATGTCATATATTCTAGGTGCCATACCGTGCGCCCGACGATTTCTTTCTTCTAAGCCTCCGGGAGTACGCATAAGATATATGCCTTCCCTATACTCTGCTTCTCTCTCCTCCGCTGCTTTTTCTGCCCATCCTGAGTCAAATAGTTCAGGCTCATACACTTTGGCTTCTTCTGCAATTGTGCTAGCTAGTTGTCTTGTAGTCGCTACCATCAAATCATTTACTTCTTGCATATGTTTATCTATCCAAGAAACGAAATTAATAAAAATATTTGCATATGGCTCGCCTCTTGAAAGATCAATATCAATGTTTAATTTGCCTTTTATTCTCTCTCTAGGGGATGCATCAACATCGACACCTTCAAACTTAAAAGTATCGTTATATGGCTGTAAAACGTATTTTAAAACTTCTTCTTTTACATCCGGAAGATATTGTGCCTCTTCAAGTGGTAAATCTAACTGTTTTCTCTTCATAGACTGTATTTTTTGTGCTAATTCAGGCAGCTTTGGTAAAAATACAGTATTAAAATTTCTGTTTATATTAAAATATCTCTCCAGTAAGGCTAATTTGCTTTGTAGATATCCTTTTTGTTTTGCTGCCATCTCATGAGGCTCGCGTTCTTCAGATCTAGATAAATCTAATTCATGAAATTTTAAATCTTTAAGAAGGCCAGTTACATCAATATCAAAAGAATACTCTAAAATTATGCTACCTCGAAGGAGCTTTTTATCTAAATGTTTAAATTCTGGTAATTCTTCGAATATTTTCTGCGCTGCCTTTCTTTTATCTGAATGTACCAATCCTTTATCTTCAATCTTCTCTATCGTCTCTTTTAGCATTTCATCAAATAAATCGTCATAATTCGACATTCTATTAACAAAACGTTCAAATCCATCCAACCCACCTTCGTCATAATCTGGATTGAAGCTCAACCTGATATATGTGGATTCGTCAGTGAGGCCGGTTTCGAGGTCCTTCTCGTCCGGATAAATGCCGACGTCATCAGCCACGTCACCAAAAATTTCTAAGATATCATCCTCATAATCAGCCGCTGCGGGCATGCCGTCTCCTGTATCAACCCACCTTAAAGTATCGGGAAGCTCAATGCTACCATAAGCTAAAAAGTACATGCCCGGAGCGTCGTAATTTTCTTCGTAATGCACATCAATGTGCTTAAGTTCTACAGAATCTAATATAGCTCGATAAGCCCCCTCGTCCGGTCCAGCAGGATTTTCTGTTGCATGAACTCCGATAGGATACATAATGTCCGATTCAATTGATTGAAAAAGCTCAGCGGCATGATAATATTCTATTTCATCATCGTCCTCCGGCAGGACGTCATTGTCGGAATACTCATCTTGTATTTTTCGAAGCACGTCGATCGAGAATGCAGAGTACTCCTCCTCTGCATGTTCTTGATCAAATCGTTCTACATCTCCAGCTTTCGAAACATAACCGGCAATCAAATTTCTATATATACCGTCAGAAAAATCTTCTTCCTGAATAGAGTCATCGGGCGCATCAAAAATTTCTTCTAACTCACCGTCAGTGTTAAAGACAAGCGCTACTTTTTTTAGATCATCATCTTCCGGAAGATTTTTTAACATGACCATATAGAAAGCTTTACCTTCTCCTGTATATTGGTCAAAATAGTTTTGACTTTCGGTAGAAGAAATACACCATTTGGTTGCTCTTCCATAATAGCAAGATGATTTTTCTGTATTGGGCCTAACCACGAAGAAGTTATCATCTTCAAACATGATATCTGACCCCTCCATCGCTTTTTCTCTTTCTTTTCTTCTCTTTTGTCTTTTGGAAAATCCAATTTCGCCTAACACGTCTTGCAAATCTTGAATAGTTTTATAAGAATTGATATCTTTATTTTTAATTCTTTGCACATTTTTGTGGAATTCCTCAACAATATTGCCGATTTGTATGGAATGATTATACAAATCTGTAAAATACTCGTCCCGATCGAGAGTACCAATATCTAGCTTCGAAAGACTGTCCGGATCGACACCTCCCATTCGAACCGTAAGCAGTGAATTAAAATACGCATTTAACTGTTTAGTCATCCACATAAGATATTTGTTATTCTTGGATGGATCTAGATCTGCCAACCGCTTAACAAAATAATTAACTCTAGGATACTTCTTTGTAGCGTCCTCTATTCGACCCTCTGCAATAATTGCCAGTTCTTCTTCAGTTAGAGTATTTTCCTCACGTACATGCGCGCGTGCTTCATTTAAAAAGGTTTTCCACTTGTTATTAAAATTCATTACTTAAAAATCCTATCTTTAGCAGTTTCAAACAAATCGTTCATAAAATTCTTCTTTAATCGAAGAAGTTGTTCGAATTGAACTCGCTGCCGCGCATCAAAATAAAGGTTTGATGGTTTTCGAATGTCTCCGTTGATCAATTGGTCCTCAAAATTATAAAATTTAGTTTTTGCAAAGGCGGCGCCAAAGAAAAATAAGATGATTATAATCATAATCACAACCGCGCGCAGGGCCTTTGGTATTCTTTTTTTTATAGAGGGCATACCGTAATTAGTCGCGCGGCACCGCGACCGAAAAAATTTTAGTGATTTTATAGGGTTAATTTGTGAAAAAATTTAAAAAAAATATTTTCCAAAAAATTTTCCCCTAAAAATGACCATAACTTTTACTTTCAGTATTATTTTCTTGTAATTCGTCAATAGCTTCGAAAGTTTTTTGCATTATTTGCAAACCAATAGCTGTTTTTGATACTTGTTGCACTTTCTTAAGCATTGTCTCCAACAATTCACCTTGCATTTCCAT
>Ga0163180_10001099_pt1 | contig 15483 bp, 11 predicted proteins | sample AtlANTMetagenome_2_FD_109647 | JGI IMG/M metagenome (GOLD analysis project Ga0163180, IMG submission 109647) | Marine eukaryotic phytoplankton communities from the Atlantic Ocean - Atlantic ANT 4 Metagenome | ecosystem: Environmental > Aquatic > Marine > Oceanic | place: North Atlantic Ocean...
CATCATCACATTGAGATAATGCTTTTTCAACAGCTTGAACTTTAAACTCTTGTGTAAATTGACGTTTCATTTTATTTGCCTCTGCTAAATGTTAGAGGCGACAACTATCCTGACACAGGGGGAGACACACCCCACTCTCCAATCGAGCCAGAATAGAGAAGGTTTATGCCTTCATAGTTAAATACTTGCCATGTATAATTGTCGGCAGGTGCACGCATCCATACATATGCGTAACCTACGTCAAAAAAATCTGAGTAATAAAAAAGAGGTAAACGCTTTTTACCTGCTTGAACCGTCCAATTATCATTTATTTCGTACGAAATATATGCCCACTCAAAATTAGCATCAAAATCGTTTACACCTCGGGCAACAATTTGACCTGTGACAGATAAGCCCTCACCAAGATCCCCCGACACTTGTTACCAATTAACGACTCTGGAGAGAAAGATAAATCTTCTGTGTAGCCACTCACATTAGGGTAGTCCGCCAAAAAGGTTGGCTCAACACCATATTGCGGCACACCACTTCCACTGAGTACTTTACCCGCGTTAATACTTGCAAAGCCTGAAATATTAATTTCAGCGTAACTAGTCCCTGAAATAAACACTCCTAACAGCATCAATTTTTGCAGTTTCATCGTTCACCTCGTTTTATATGACCTTTATAGTCAAGTTGAGTATAGTTAAACGCTGAAAAAACAAACAAAAATTTAACATTTTTTATAATTATGCAGGTTTGATCATTACTTTAATGGCTATCTGCCAAGCAGTGTGGCTTTTATATCGCTATATCGTAGTTGTTCACAAAGTGCAAATCCGCTGAGTTGGCGTACCTTATTACGAGCAAACAATGGCACGCTCATACCCGCTAAAAAACGGCACTGGGTTTCAACACCCACGTTATGAACTCCCTTTGTGGCCATATGCGCCAAAAACTCATCTACTTTTTGATAAATAACGTCATCATCAATAGTTACAGGCGCTAGTGAGTATTCTAGTTTTACAGCATTACCACGGCATACACTGCAATGCCCGCACTGCGCTGGCGCGTTTTGGTCGTCAAAGTAGCGCGCTAAGTTATAACTCAGGCAAGTTTGTAGCTCAAAAAAGCGCACTAAAGCAGCAATTCGTTTTATTTCAGCTTGTTCTTTATCAGCAAAGTAGTGGTGTAACTGCTGGGCAAGCTCTGGGTTATTTATAACTTCACTATGCACTTTATATACTTGGGTAATGCGTTTGGTTTCAAGCGTTATAAGGTTTTTTTCAGCTAGGTAGTCAAGCGCGGCCACAACCCGTTTACGGTCAACCTGCGCGGCTTGGGTAAGGGTGTCAAAATTGAGCGTGCCCCATATTTTTTTAAAATCGGTATGGCTAAATATTTGCGTTAAAAAGGCTTGGCGCTGCTCGTCAAACTGGCTAAGTAGCTCGTTTTTATCAACCAAGAACTTGTATTTAAAATCGGCATAATAGGCGTACTGCGGCGTAATTGCGCCTTGCATTTCAAGTTGAACCAGTAATGTTTTAAGTGCTAATTGGCGAATATTACTTTCGCTTGAAAGGCTGTATTCTTGCATTTCCCATTGCTGTTGGGCTTGGCGAATATCGTTAATTACATATTCAATGCCACTCAGCTCAGGGGTGTCGCCATATACAAAGTTTTCTACTGTGTTTAGGCCATCTAAATTAGCAAGCGTGTAGCAGTTTGATGGGTTGCAATCGCGCCCTGCGCGGCCAATTTCTTGGCTGTAGTTTTCAATCGATTTTGGTAAATCGTGATGAATAACAAAGCGAATGTCTGATTTATCAACGCCCATACCAAAGGCTATAGTTGCTACAACTACGTTAATTTTACCCGCCATAAAATCATCTTGAATGTGCCACCGGAGTGTATCTTCAAGCCCTGCATGATACGCAACCGCCTGAATACCTTGCGCACTTAGCGTGTTAGCCACTTGCTCAGCACTTTGCTGCAGTGTTACATACACAATACCTGGGCCATTTTGCGCACGCACTATGTTTGTAAGTTCGGTGTTTTTATCAGCCGTTTTTACACTTAGCACGCTTAAATCGAGGTTAGCGCGGTAAAAGCCAGTTTGTACAATGCACTCAGGGGCAATATTAAAACGCTCGCTCATGTCGCGTTTTACTTTTTTAGTGGCGGTGGCGGTAAGCAATAGTACTAGTGGAATATTTAGCTCTTCGCGATATCGCGGTAGTTTTAAGTAGTCAGGTCTGAAGTTATGCCCCCATTCAGATATACAGTGCGCCTCATCTACCACCAGCATAGACAGCGCAACCTGGCTTATAAACTCTCTAAATCGCTCGTTTTTAAAGCGCTCTACCGACACCATTAACACTTTAATTTTACCATTTCGCACATCGTTCATTACGGTGCTGCTTTGCATTTGGTCTTGGCTTGAGTCTAGGCTTGCCGCGTAAATACCTTTGTTATTTAAAAAACTAATTTGATCTTTCATTAAGGCTAGTAATGGCGACACCACTAACGTTAAGTTTTCTAAATGCATAGCCGTTAGCTGATAACACAACGACTTACCCGACCCTGTAGGGAATATAGCAAGGGACGATTGCCCATTTAAAAGCTGCTCTATAGTTTGCTGCTGCCCTGCTCTAAACTGGTTAAAACCAAAATGTTGCTCAAGTGATTGTAAAAGCGGCGTATTCATAAAAATGTCCTTTTTGGCGTTGATAACACAGGGCTATAACAGAAAAATGCAGCCTAGATGAAGTATTTGCAAGTTAGTATACCGTAAATTAGGTGATTTACTGCTGACATATCCATTATTTAGGCGCACACTATAGCCCCATAAAAGTGAGCTTTGCCAAAATAATTTTCGATACCCAAGTCATTTTAAAAATAATAAAACAGATTGCTTGGGTATATTATTTTTAAGGGCATAGTCATGAACATAACCACTCCTAAAATCGTCGTTATTGGCGGCGGCGCTGGCGGATTAGAGCTTGCAACTCAATTAGGGCATAAACTAGGAAAGAAAAAACACGCAGAAATTTTATTAATAGACAAAAACCGCACCCACATATGGAAGCCATTACTGCACGAAGTAGCCACAGGCTCTATTGACCCCGATTTAGATGGCGTAGTTTACTCTGCCCATGCCGCAAAACATCATTATAATTTTCAACTTGGTACCTTTTGTAACATCGACCAAAGCAATAAAACAATTACTCTCGCACCACTTTTTGACGAACTTGGCCACACTATTTTGCCCAAACGCACTGTACGCTACGACCACCTTGTTATTGCTATTGGCAGTGTAAGTAACGACTTTAATACCCCAGGCATAAAAGAGCATTGCTACTTTTTAGATTCAAACCAGCAAGCTGAGCGTTTTCAGCATTCTTTGCTCGATAGCTTTACCCGCCTTCATCAAGACGACAACCAGCAACAATCTCTTGATATTGCCATTGTGGGCGGGGGCGCAACAGGCGTTGAACTATCAGCTGAGCTTTACCATGTGTCTGAATTACTAAAGCTATATGGGCTTACAAATATGTCGTCTAAGCGTTTGCACATTCATTTAATTGAAGCCGGCCCACGTATTTTACCTGCTCTGCCCGAGCGTATTGCCGTAAGCGCTAAACGTGAGCTGTTAAAGTTGGGCGTAAACGTACGAGAGCAAACACAGGTAAAAGAAGCCACCGAGCAAGGCTTTATAACAAAAGACGAAGAACATATTAATGCCGATATTATGGTATGGGCGGCAGGCGTAAAAGCGCCAGATTTTATTAAAGACTTAGGTGTTTTTGAGCTTACCCGCAGCAACCAAATTCAAGTAAACAAGTTCTTACAAAGCACCGTAGATGAAAGTATTTTTGTACTTGGCGATTGCTGCGCCTTTACCCAAGAAGACGGAAAACTTGTACCACCGCGTGCACAATCGGCCCATCAAATGGCACAATGTGTTGAAAAAAATCTTATTGCAACACTTAAACACCAGCCGCTAAGCGAGTTTAAATACAGCGACCACGGCTCGCTGGTTAACTTATCGCGCTACAGCACGGTAGGTAATTTAATGGGTAACTTAACCAGCAACACTTTTTTTATTGAAGGTAAAATAGCCCGCTTTATGTATATATCGCTGTATCGCATGCACCAACGCGCCATACACGGTAGCGCAAAAACCTTTGCGTTATGGATAAGCGAAAAAGTACTGCGTGTAGTGCGCCCTAAAATGAAATTGCATTAATAAATAACCCATGGCGGTAATAAGCAGATTTAATAAATTTTTATTACCGCTGTCTTTGATTTTTCACAATTCCCATGTAAATTTATACAAACCACTTAGGGAATAAGGCAATGACGGGAAAAACACTAGTTTTTAACTTTGATGGCACAGGAAATGAGCCCCGTGACGCAGACCAATTTAGCTCAGAGCATTTTAAAGAAGACAGTAGTATTTCTAACATTGTTAAGCTGCACTTATTATTAGGCGGCAAACTTGATGGTTCCCCCACTACACCTTTCTCGCAACAATTGAGCTTTTATTATCAAGGTATTGGCACTAAAGGTAGCCGGTTAAAACGCATTTTAAACCAAACTTTAGCGCCACGTGGTGACGATGTTGCCAGTATTTTAAATCAAGCCATGCGTGATTTTAAAACGCATTACCAACTAGGCGATACCCTTTTACTTACCGGTTTTAGCCGAGGTGGCGCTCTCGCTAGGCGTTTTGCAAAAATTCTGGAACCTTTGATTAGTAATAATGTGTACGTATGTGTATTTGATACCGTGGCCTCAATTGGCTTATCAAAAGTGAGTAAAGCGACACGCGGCGCCGAGCACGTTATTTTTGAAAACCACACCATTGCTAATAATATTTCACAAGCACTGCACTGCGTGGCACTTGATGAAAAACGCCGTGCGTTTGAGCCTACGCTGATGAACCATCAAAATAACATTACTGAACTGTGGTTTGCAGGCGCGCATTCAGACATTGGCGGTGGATACTACCGTGATGGTTTAGCTGATATTTGCTTACGTTATGCACTTGAGTGGATTATTGAGCAGCCGTTAGCTATTTCATTGTTAACAAGTCACGATATTAACTACAAAACTCTTCTTCCAGATAGTAATTTAATTGCACAAGACGATCTCACTGTTATCCCCGACTCACTTGCACTGAGCCACCAGCAAAATTACTTTTGGTTAAACTCGTTCTTTAAGCTGGTAGATAGAGAGTGCTTTGTGCTGGTGGATAACGAAGCGAGTAATATTAAGCCATTAGTTCACCACAGTGTAGCTACACGAATTAATAAACTCACCAGCTACCGTCCAGAGTCACTTAAAAAACAGTCATACAACGTTAGCTACAGTGACAACAGCACCTTAAGTTTTACCGGCTTAAGTGCGCACATTACGCTTGCCAACCAAAATATGAGCGTATTAAGTATTGGCCAAAGCCAAGATGTGGTGGTATTCGCCAGTGAGTTTTATAACAAAACGGGCTTAATGCTCGAGCAAGGTGCAACCTATCGCTTTACTCCCTACCCTGATCAACATTGGTTTGACGACGGCATAAAGTGTACACCTAAGGGATGGCATCGAGATGACGTGCAATTAGGCGTTAAAGAAATTCCAATGGCGTTACTTGAACCATTCAGACGACTTCCAGATGCTCAGTGGTTCTCATTAGTTGGTGCAATTAATAATAACGAAGAATTTTTATTTAAAATAGCTAATGACGCTACGGTGACTATTACTAAATCAGGTGAATTTAGTCCCTTCGCCAATGACTTAAGCCGCTTTTATGGCGCCAATGCAGGAAAAATAAAAGTAAAAGTAAGCCGCATAAGTTAAATGGGCTGAAGACGCGCAGCTTGATGGCGTTTAAAAGCAACGCTTTAACTGGGAACCACCGAGAAGCGAAGAAGAATACCTAGAAAAGTGACTAAACGATACGGGTGTTTTCAATGTGTAGCGCGAAGCACCTCGGTTTACTCGGTGGTCATATACAGATAACTTATACTAATTTGCTTTGGCTGCTCGTTTACTCCTCTCTCTTCTCTTTGTGCATTTTTGTATTAAAGATCAATAAATCACAAAGAGGTTTAGAGACGCTTCACTTTTAGAGAAGTAAATAGCATCTTGCGCGAGCAAGCTTCGCGCCTACAGCTTTCACTTCTCATTTGCTCCTCATTTACTTCTCTTTGTGCATTTTTGTATTAAAGATCAATAAATCACAAAAGGGTTTAGAAACGCTTCGCTTTTAGAGAAAAAAATAGCATCTTGCGCGAGCAAGCTTAGCGCCTACAGCTTTCACTTCTCATTTACTCCTCATTCCCTTCTCTTTGTGCATTTTTAATAAAGATCAATAAATTACAAAAAGGTTGAGACGTGCTTTGTTCGGCCTAGAGCTCATACAGCAAATGTACTTCTTATCGCGTTAAATTTACATATCGTGGGCGCCTTAAAGCACCATATTATAGATAAAGACAACACACTTACCCGCATGTTGCGGCAAAAAGTAGACAGTTAAAAAGTCTTATTTGATCGGTGCTATTTAAGCCGCGATTAAATAAGACTCTCGTCCTACGTGTTTGTTATTGCGTTTAAACGAACCTTTCCCTTTTTTAGCTTTTACCACTTGAGGTTTAAACACTTTAGAGGTTACTAAAGCCGCCAGCGCATTATGATTAATAACACCCCGACCGGTGTCTACCGCACTATTATTTGCGGCTTTGCTTTTCGATTTTTTAGCCATTTTATTTCCTAACTATTTATAACAATAAGAACCTTAAGAAGTGGCGATTGTATGCCTAATTTTCAAGCTTGCAAGTATTTTTATCATTACACAACGCTCTTTTTTCATAATAAATAAACATAAAAAAAGCGCAGTAAATAACTGCGCTTAGTAGTAACCTGAACACTGGATAATAAATCTATCTCTAGCAGCTATTTCCAGCGCTAACAGCGTTGAATTTACTTGAAATAGGCTAGCTATTGACGCGTAAATTCGCCTTGTTTCCACTGAAAACCTCTGGCTAGAGAAATAAGCTTAAATATCATCATGATAAAATATGTTGGTATATCTCTTAACCAGAGTTCAGGTTAAATAGTTTTTAGCTCAAGTAATTAAAATTCAAAGCTTACTTTTGCATAATATGTACGCCCGTCAAAGCCATAAGGTAATGCACGTACAGGATATTTAAACGCACCATTGGTGATAAAGTTAAGTACTTCGTCATCACCTAACTCATCGGGTGTTTCATCAAATACGTTGTCGGCACCAACCGAAAGCGTAAACATCTCATTAATGTCATAACTTACGTTTACATCAACCAACACTGCTGATTCAACTGTACTTGTTGGTTTAAACGACCCCGTTGGAGAAAGCTCTCCCGGTAATGAAATATGGTCGTTACCAAAGTATTTTACATCGGTTTCGCCAAAGTAATTAAAACGAACTGTGGAAGTATATGCGTCGCGCGCATAATCAAATGTCAGCGTGGCACGTTCACTTGGCTGTCCATCAGTAAAAAAGCTACGTTGTAAGTCATCAAAGGCAACCGCTTCTGGAATACCTTCTTCTGCATTTACGTTATCAATTTTAGTGTCGTTCAAATTACCAGCAAAAGTAACACCCAAATTAGCACCGTCGATTTCAGTACGGTATGAGGCAATAATATCAACACCTTGCGTAGTAGAATCAACAGAGTTTGAGAAGTAATTAGCCTGTACTGCACCTGTAGCTTGAAGCGCAGCAAGCGCGTCTGGGCTAAACGATACGTCGTCAGCCGATAATAAACTTCCTAACGTTATGCGGTCTTTAATTTCCACACGGTAAAAGTCAACTGTAAGTGAAAGCTCGCTGCTTACATCGTAAACAAATCCCGCGCTGTAGTTAGTTGAAGTCTCAAGCTCTAAAGTATCAACCCCTAACGCACTTGGAAATGCCGTGCCTGTGTTAGCAGTAAACGACTGAGTTAACGAGCCATCCGACCCTAAGTTGGTTGTAAAAGCTGTATAACCGCTTTGCTGAAGCGAAGGCGCTCTAAAGCCAGTTGATACCGCACTACGAACAGCAAAGTCATCATTAAACTCGTAACGTGTCGCTAGTTTACCTATTAAATCGTCACCCGCATCTGAAAAGTCTTCAAAGCGCAATGCACCACTAACGTTCCATGCATCTGTGATCATCGTTTCTACATCTACAAATATCGCGTAGCTATTTCGATCACTTTTATTTGCCGCTTCTGGGCGTAGGCCGTTATACGCCTGAAATCCACACTGCGCAAATTGATTTTCGTCATTGACTGACGGATAAGAAGTATCAGTATTAGCTAAACCACAAGCATACGACGCTTGGCTGCCTGGTACTATTTCGTAATTTTCTTTTCGGTATTCTGCGCCAATAGTTACGTATAGTGGTTCACTGCGACCAATATCTACAATGCCGTTAAAATCAGCATTAAATGTAGTTTGATCAAATCTAAATCCACCTGAATAGCCTCCTGTTGGGCCTGCATTAGCTGCAATATCAGCATCGCTTGCATCAGGGTTATTAAATAAGTACTCGGCAGCGTAAGACGCATTTAAGGTATTACGCGAGGTAAGATCGTATTGGTTTTCACCATATACAGCCGACACATCGTAAGTCCAATCTGGGTTTATATCCCCTTTAAACCCTATTGCAAATGAAAGATCTTGAGCTTCATTGTATATACGCGGTAAAAAACCATCACTGTATACTTGAGTCACGTTTTTAGACGCTTCGTTAAAGTTACGATAAAAACCATTACCTAACGCGCTTCGCTCTGAGAACCCACCAAACGAGTAAAGTTCGCTATCGCCAACAGGCAGTGCCATATTGTAAAACAGCGATGTGAATTCGCTATCAGCGTTACCTTGTCCCCAGCGAACATCTTCTGAAAGCGTTCCGGGTTCTACATTTAACGAACCACCCGTATCGCGTTCTGCACGGTTAGTCCCGTCAGCATCTCGGTATTCTAGTGATAAATTAATAAAACCACCTTCGTTACCTAACTCAAAACCACGGTTTAAACCTGCAGTAACTGTGTCGCCGTCGCCTTCGCTTGTACCGCCATACTGAACAAAGCCCGTTGTTACACCTGTTGAATTATTAAGTGATAAGTTGATTACACCCGCTATTGCATCGGAGCCATATTTTGCCGCTGCGCCATCACGAAGTACTTCAACGCCTTTAAGCGCAGTTAACGGAATTGCGTTCATATCGGTGCCCGCAGCACCAGCCCCCACAGTACCGTTAAGGCCAAAAATAGATTGATTATGACGGCGCTTGCCATTAACCAATACCAGCGTTTGATCGGGTTGTAAACCACGAAGTGTAGCAGGTCTAAATAAGTCAGAACCATCTGACACCTGCGTACGCGAAAAGTTAAATGACGGTGCTGTAGCTTGTAGGCTTTGGCCAAGCTCAGTGTAACCGCCTTTATTTAAATCATCTGAGTCTATTAAATCTATTGGTGAAGATGACTCTGTTGAGGTGCGATTAGACACCCGAGAGCCTAATACAGATATTTGTTCAATATTTTTAGCAGCTTGAACGGGGGCTTCTTGCGCGATAACAACGCCTGGTGCGCATACTGCAAATGCAACTGCCGCTGCAAGTGTATTTAAACGATATGTTGACATAGAGACGACCCTGTTTATGTGTGTTCTTATAGTTTATTTGGCGATTTAGCATCGCCAATGAGGAACATCCTAGCAACATTAGCAAATAAAAAGAAATGAAAAATTTTAAATTAAAGGCCTAAGTATGCAAATAAAGTTCAACTTAAGAAAAAAACACACCAAAAAGGCTAAAATTAATGCAAACAAGGAATTAAACTTACAAATAAATACTTAACACATTATTTACATTGAGTATTTATTTATTAACTTATTCTTTTAAGGGGAGTGAGCATAAAATGGACGTACCTGTCTCTATTATGCTGTTAACTTGTATCTTTCCTGCGTGTTCTTGCACTATTGAGTGCACAAGAGTTAGCCCCATCCCACTATTTTTTCCTACTTCTTTGGTCGTGAAAAAAGGGTCAAACATCTGTTCTTGTACATGGTTTGTCATGCCACAACCGTTATCTTTTATCTCAATACAAATAAAGCTATTTTGTTCAAAAACACGCACTTCAACAATGCACCCTTTGGTGTCATTATGCTCACAGGCTTCTCGGGCATTAATGAGTAAATTAACAAAAAGCTGATTAATTGAAGCTAAATTACAATAAATAGGCGGTACATTTTCAAAATCGGTTTTTATAGCGCACAGCGATAGCTGACTTTCAAGAAGCTTAAGCATATTTACAGCAACATCGACTATGTTGACGAGCTGAACTGCATGACATTCATTAGATTCAGAAAAATTAAGTAAATTTTGAACGCAATAGTTAACCTGCCTTAAGGTGCTCGCGCTGTCTTTTATTTTGGTCGACAAGTCATTGCCAATCCAAGCAAATGGGTGTTGTAAATTAAGTAAGTCGAGCTCGTGTTTAAACTGGCTTTCTTTGAGTTCACCGTTTAAGTATTGCTCGCTGATATTTAGTAATGTGGAGATTATTGGGCTGCTATGGCTAAGGTTATCTATCGTATTAATTGCTTGTGACAATGGGGTGCTTATTTCCGAAGCCGCATCAACACTTAACGTACCCAGTGTTGCCATTTTAGTACTTTGGACAAGCATTTTTTTATACCGTGCTAATTCGGACTCTTTTTCACTTAGTTGCTTTTGTAACGACTTAAGTTTTTTTTCATCGTTTAAACATACACTTTCTAAATGACTCTCTACTTCATTCATGCCAGTATCCCTATAGCTTATATAACTAATATTTAGTTGCCAAACTGAAAATACGCAACCAGATCTCCTTTTTGTTCTGTAAATAAATGTGTAAATTGACGATAAACAGGCAGACTAACTTAAAGCACTTCCCACTCAAACGTATTTATTGCCTCACAAAAGGATGAACAAATCCCCTGTTGCTGACAACCAACAATAAGGGCCTCGTTAGACTGCTTATTAAATAACTTTTGATGAACAATATAAAGGGTATTACTCAAATTATCAGCGGGGGTTTTTAACTCATTGGAGTTTAAAATTAATGCGCACACCTGCGTACTCTGCCCCCATAGTTTCATGATATAAGCAGATACATGGAGGTAATTTATACTTTGCTCAGGCTCAGTTAATTTGTGTTGGTCCGTCACTTCTTCAACATTTATTAATTTACCAACAAAACTCAATAGCGCCACTGAAAATAGCAAAGCCTGCTCTTTTAAGTTCATACCTATATGTTGTGCAAATTTTTTAACACAACTAGCATAATGTGTTGCAACATGTATTTGCTTTTCGTGATCGATGGCCGATATAGAAGGAGGCAAATTTTCTGCCATTAATAATGATGTACTAATTGACAATAAAATAGTCGTACCAAGGCGAGAAACGGCTTCTTCTATAGAGACTGTTTTACGTGTGAAGCCCAAATAGGCCGAGTTAGCAAGTTGCAGCAACTTAGCAACAATAACAGGCTCCTTAGAGACAAGCTCGGCTACTTCAGTTAGGTCAAACTCTCCACTATCAATAAGCGTATTGAGCTCTTGCAGCAGTGAAGGATAAACCGGAAAGCTAGACATTGCCCCCAGTTTTCTTCTCATACTTTCTGAAAACGGGAGTGCTTTTAATTCTGCCACATTGTTAAACAAAAGTATTAAATCGTCTTTATTAAATGGTTTAGCAAGGTACATATGCACAACGTTACATTGACGCATTTTTTCGGTTAACGACGGGTCCCCCGTGAGCAAAGCCCTCACTGGGTACGAATTTTCAATTAAACAGCGCTCTAACACATCTAATCCATTAACGTGCGGCATTAAGTAATCGCTTATAATTAGGTCTATTGATTTATTATTTTTAAGCACAGACCAAAATTCATTTATTTCACTCACCGTAATAACGTCAGCAGCGGGATATATTCTGTTAATAGTTCTATGTAGCGCCTTTAATATAAACAGCTCGTCGTCAAATAAAACTACTCTCATTGTTTTCATTCATCACCGCGCACATTTGTATTTATTAAGTAATCATAAAACTCATCAGCAGGCAAAGGTCTAGAAAAATAAAAACCTTGAATATAATCACAGCCCAGTCTTTCTACCAATTTACATTCGTGAGCCGTCTCGACTCCTTCTGCAATCACCTTTAAATTAAGATCATGGGACATACGCACAATGTTTCTGATCATACTTTGCATTTCAAGGGATGAATCTAAACCACTTATCAGCTCCTTATCTAATTTTATGCCATCGATTGATAACTTTGAAAGATACGCAAGTGATGAGTAACCTATACCAAAATCATCAATTTGGACTTCAAACCCTAAGCTTCTTAATCTGGTTATTTGCAGTTGGCATTTTGTTAGATCATCCATTAAGTAGGTTTCTGTTAACTCAAACTGAATGTTTGATGCACTGAGGTTGTTCTCATTTAGAGACTCAAGCATAAAGTCTATCCATTCAGGGTCTTCTTTAATTTGCCGAGCAGAAAGGTTTATAGCGAGTTTACCTACTTCAACTTTTAGCATGTTCCATTGCTTAAGCTGTTTAAAACTTTGTGAAATTACAAATCGACTTATAGCGATAATTTGCCCATCACATTCAGAAATAGGAATAAACAAAGCCGGAGACACCCACCCATACTTTGTCGGCTCATACCACCTAATAAGCACCTCAGCACCACTTACCTTATGTGTTTTTAAATCTATCTTTGGCTGAAAACATAAACTAAATTCTTCGTTATCAATTGCTTTAAAAAGCAGCCTACTTAGTTCAAAGTTTTTTCGGTAATCGTTTACTAACTCTGCATCAAAGCGTGTAAAAAAGCGTTGCTGTTTTTTTGCTAGGTAATTCATGTTCAGGCTAAGATGATTTATAAGTTCCTTGCCCGACAAAACATCTTCAGGAAAAATGCCGTAAACCCCATAAAGCTCTAAACTCATTCCTTTATAACGCTGGGGTATCGCATCGCTAAATAAGCTCATTGTTTTATTAAGAGCGGCAAGTAATGTGGCATCGTTACTTGCGTGAGGTACAGATAACATAAACTGGTTAGAATGCTTTTGACACATTCTTACCTTTTCACCAAAGGTATTGTGCAATACTTTTGCAAGCAAATGTGTAAACTCGTAAGCGCTTTGGTAATCTAATAAATCAGCAATAAGTTCAAATTTAGCAATACCGATAAAAATAACCGTGTAGCTAGTGTTTTCACCTTCAAACTCATTTAGCTGTTGATAAAAAGCAGGTTCTTTAATTAAAAAATCACCAAAGCTTTCTATTAAAAATTTGTCACTCGACTTACTAGGGTTAACCGACAGCTTAAGCAACTGACAAAAATCATCAGACCAATAACGCTCCAAAATAAACTCGTATTCTTTTTCGCTTTCTGCGCATTTACGAGCAATAAATAACATATTGGTTTGATTACTCAAAAAGGCCGTCAAGTCGTCTTTATTTGGCTGTGCGTCTATATTAATTATGTAATCATCAACAAAGCTGTATAAACCTGAAAACAAAGACTGCGCAGGCGCATTAAAACGGTTTATTTTACCATTTTCGTCTATTTCAATAAGCGCGGTAACGCTACCTAAAAGTAGTTGGTCACGCTCGTGCTGAGCAATACGCTTGCAATAGAGTTGTTGCGCCTGTTCAATGGTTGTTATCAGTTCATTTTCATTCCAAGGCTTTTGTAAAAACTTAATCGCCAGTCCTTGGTTAAGAAGCTCAACCACCGAATTAAAATCTGCATGACCACTAAGCACTATATTTATTATTTCTGGCCAGTGAATTTTAACTTCTCGAAGTAAATCAGCCCCTGTCATATTAGGCATTCGGTAGTCAGTCACAATAATAGATACGTCGCTTGTTTTTAAGTATTCAAGCGCCTCAGGGCCACTTTCGGCTACACTTACCTTAAAGCCGGCACGCTGCAATACACGCCGTAAAGAGCGCAAAACATTAACTTCATCATCAACCAAAAGGATACTAGGTTCCACTATTGGCTCCTATTGTTATTCAATCTTAAAAAAGATCAAAACAGCTAATACAACAGTACTTAAAAAAGTACTGCCGTCATTAAAATGATAGGGTAACAGTAATTTACATTTAAATAACATGTAACCCTAATGCAAATATATCACTTGCTATCTACAAACCACCAATCCAATCATAAAGAATTAATATAATAAAAAATACCAATCCAATATAATTAGCTAATAATAAACAATACCAGCAACACTATTCAATCAACCTTTAGTCACAAAACATGCCTCTCTTAGCGCTGTTTTTTAACTCATGAACTTTTTGGGGTATTGAAAACAAACACAAAGCGACTGCCTTCACCCACTTTACTCAGTACATCAACACTTGCCTCGTGCTCTTCAATAATGGTGTACACCTCAGACAAGCCTAAACCGGTACCTTGCCCAACCTCTTTGGTTGTATAAAAGGGGTCAAAAATTCGCTCTAAATCAGACTCAGCAATACCTGCGCCAGTGTCTTCAATAATAAGCCTTATTTTGTCTTGTTCTTGCTTGCACTCAATGGTCAGTGTTCCTCCAGAAGCCATAGCTTGTAACGAGTTTAAAATAGTATTAAACAAGAGTTGCCGTATTTTACTGGCCTTACCCCATAAAAAAACAGGCTCTGCAGGGAACTGCTTTTCAATTTGAACTTTATATTTGAGCTCATTCTTTAACACAATTAACGTCGACTCAATCTCAGCGCATAAGTCCACTTCCATCCAGCTTTCTTCATCGCTTAATGCAAAATCTCGTAAGCTATTAACAATTTTTTTAACTCGCTCTGCACCATCTAGCGACTCATCGAGTAGCTCCGGTAAATCTTCTATTATAAAGTCAACACCCTGGCGTTCGTATACATCCTCAAGTAATTTTATAAAGCGATCTTCAGCCTGTTTTACAATGATTTTTTTTTGCGTCTGCGTTGTTTTTATTAGTTTTAACGCATAATCCTTGAGCGTTTCTAGGTTTGAGCTCACAAACCCTATTGGGTTATTAATTTCATGTGCAACCCCTGCGGCCAACTGACCTATAGACGCCATTTTTTCTGATTGCAGCATTTTCTTTTGCGCTACTTTTAACTCTTGATGCAGTGCCTTTAATTGTTGATGCTCGTCTTCTAGCGCATTTTTTAAATCAGATTGCTGAATAAAATAACTGGCCTCTGCGGTTACATCTGTCACAAAAATACTGACATGCGTAACCTCTGCATTTTCATTTGATAGCGGCATAAATTGCACATTTTGGTACATTTGCGACTCATCCCCTGTAATGGGACGACTGCTTCGCATGGGAAATACATGGGGGCGTTGTTGCCAGTAACTAAAGCTTGGGTTTTTTAAAATAAATACACTGTCAATTTTACGTTTTAAAAAACGCGCTTGTTCTTCAAATACAG
>Ga0163180_10001100_pt1 | contig 15482 bp, 13 predicted proteins | sample AtlANTMetagenome_2_FD_109647 | JGI IMG/M metagenome (GOLD analysis project Ga0163180, IMG submission 109647) | Marine eukaryotic phytoplankton communities from the Atlantic Ocean - Atlantic ANT 4 Metagenome | ecosystem: Environmental > Aquatic > Marine > Oceanic | place: North Atlantic Ocean...
CCCAAGAGGTGGATTTCCCACGCCCTACAGGCAGTGTTCTAAGACACTGGTTAAACATTCCAATGTAGTCGCGCATTTGCACCTCAAACACCCTATTTTAGGGGGTTTGCAAATATTAGTGCCGTGTTTTCCTTTAGTCGCGTTGTTTACACCCCCTTTGAGCCTCTATTGAAATGCTATAAAGTGCGAAATTGACCACCAATGTTACGTTTTGCGCCATTGGCACACCTGTTTCAGCGGCGAAAATGCACATAGATCCATATCCACCGATAGGAATACTCCTAAATGCCGTCAAACACCCCACCCATCCGCATTGCAATCATCGGCGCAGGCGCTGTAAGTGACTATCACCACGTTCCTGGCATAAATATAGATCCTCGCTGCGAGCTGGTAGCGGTCTGCGACCAGAGTGAAGCACTGTTAGAACAACGTCGAAGTGATTGGGGAATAGACTACGTAACGACAGATTACAACCAAATCTGCAACGATCCTGACATCGACGCCGTAATCATTGCGACGCCCAACTTCACACACCATGACATGTCAGTTGCCGCAGCCAATAACGGCAAACACATCATGTGTGAAAAACCACTTGGGCTAAACTCGGAAGAAGTACGTCGGATGCGTGATGCAGCTCGGGATGCTGGCGTAGTACATATGACAGCCTTTACCTATCGATTCGCACCTTCGATGCGGTACATGCGACATCTTGCTAAATCCGGTGAGTTGGGTGAGCTACGACACTTTCGCAGTCAGCGTTTCCTTGACTGGCCGGAAACCAGCTGGGCATGGCGACAGTACAAGAAGACTGCCGGCGCAGGTGATTTATTTGACATGACGATACACCGCATTGACTTCGCCATGGATCTCATGGGTCCAATCAATAAGCTCTGCGGCGCCGTTGCACAGTTTACTCCCAGAGACAAGACCGTCGATGGCCAGGACTGTGAACCATCTGATGTTGATGATTGGTCCGCACTCATTGGCGTTTTTGACAACGGTAGCGTCGGTGTCTGGGAAGGCACAACGCTGGCCAAGGGATATCATAAGGACGGATTTGGTCATGAATGGGCAGAAATCAACGGATCCGAAGCATCTGCTGTATATCAACTGCGAGAACCAAACCGGATTTGGCTCGGTCGTACCGGCAGTGATCTTGCACCGGTAGAAGTTCCCGAGGAATTCCTCAAACCCGCGGACAGCCCACGGGTTGTGGGTGAAGGAGACCCTGCGACCGTCTTCCGTTATGACTTAGTTTGGGAATTCGTATCAGCGATTGTGGAAGGCCGGCAGGCCGTACCGAGTTTTGATCATGGCCTTAATTCTCAAATCATTGCCGATTCAGTATTGGAATCCAATGAAAACGGGGCATGGATCAATGTTGCATCACGCCTTGAACCTGTTGACTAAGGATTATTGAATTGGCTCTCGTTGACTCAGTCACAACCAGTCGTCAAGTTGATACCCTCACGGGTATCAACATTCTAGCGACAGGGTCATATGCGCCTGAGCAGCGTATACTCAACGAAGATCTTGCCAAGCACGGATATGATGCTGAGTGGATCATCCAACGCACTGGAATCGAATGTCGACATCAAAGTGCGCCTGGGGAAGCGACCAGCGACGTAGCCTTACAAGCTGCTCGAAATTGCCTGGAACAAGCTAATACCGATCCATCGGAAATCGACCTCATACTTGTCGCCACGATCACACCGGACCAACAAACACCCTCCACTGCCTGCTTGCTGCAACACAAACTTGGGTCCAATGCACCGGCCATGGATATCGGTGCGGCGTGTGCTGGATTCATGTACGCACTGGTAACCGCTGCACAGTTCATAAAAACCGGCACCTATGAACGCATCCTAGTTGTTGGTGCTGACCTGATGACGCATACCGTTAACCCCGACGACAAGAAAACATTTCCACTCTTCGGTGATGGCGCTGGTGCAGTACTTGTCGGACCAGGTAATGACGATCAAGGCTTACTGGGTTACACGCTTGGTGCTGATGGTGAAGGCGGGTGCCTCTTACACGTACCATCTGGTGGCACACTTAGCCCCCTCACCTCAGAGACGATTAGCGACAACCGACACTTTTTGGAAATGGATGGGCGAGCGGTCTTCAAATGGGCAGTCAGGATGCTGGCGAGCAGCGTCAACCAGGTGCTCAAGCACACCAACCTCTCAATTGATGATTTAGATCTTGCGGTGTTTCATCAAGCAAACATCAGAATACTTGATGCGGCCCGAGAGAACCTCGGACTACCCACCGACAAAGTGATCGTAAACCTCCATGAATATGGAAACACATCCGCAGCGAGCATCCCGCTCGCATTGGATGAAGCTAACCGCAATGACCGCATTAAACCGGGCGATAAGATACTATTAAGTGGGTTCGGCGCTGGACTCACATGGGGCACAGCAATCATTCAATGGTAATGCCACCGTATTGCCCTTCTTGATCACCGTCTCAACTCAAAATGCTTCCTCACTTCAAAGGACTAACATGACTGCTGCAGATACAGATGCCAGTTCCCAGGTAAAAACCCTCGCCGATCGTAGTGAAGTCGCTGTTAGTGACACATGGGATCTTTCGAGCCTGTTTGAATCCAATGAACAGTGGGAAGCAGCCTTTAATGAACTGGAAGCCCGGCTGGGAGAAATCGAGGAATTCGATGGTAAACTCGCCGAGAGTGCATCATCGTTGGCAGCCTGCCTGAGGCTGGACAGCGAACTGGACCGGCTAGCAGAACGCTTGGCATATTACGCTATGCTTCGTACCAGCGAAGATGTCGGCGACAGTGGCAGCCAGGCCATGTATGCAAGATTTCAAAGCATCGCATCAAAACTAGCTCAGGCCAGCAGCTTTATTCGACCTGAAATCATGTCGATCGATGCAGACAAGATGAATGCCATGCTTCAGGACGAGGAATTGAGTTTATTCCAACTACAACTGGAACGGATGCTCAAGTATCGGCCTCACACGCTAAGTCAGGAGGGAGAACAAATCCTGGCGATGCAATCAGAGATGGCTTCAGCAGCGAGAAAGACTTTCGAACAACTCCATAATGTCGACATGAAGTTCGGCGCTGTGGAAAACGAAAATGGCGAACAGGTTGAGCTTAGTAATGCAACCTTCGGACAATTTTTACAATCTCCGTCCAGAGAGGTTCGCAAGGCAGCCTTTCATCAGTATTACGACAATTATCAATCACACGAGAACACGCTAGCCGCCACACTCGGCGGATCCATTCAAAAAGACGTCTACTACGCCAAGGTGCGAAACTACGATAGCGCGTTGTCAGCGGCACTTTTCCCTGACAATATGCCAAGCACCGTATATGACAACCTGATCCAGTCTGTCCGAAATCATCTTCCTTCTGTATACCGTTATCTGGATGTCCGTCGAAGGATGATGGGGATTGATGAAATCCATCACTATGACACGTACGTACCCATCATTTCCGAAATCGAATGTGATTATCCATGGGATCATGCCGTCGACGTCATCATGGAGTCGCTCCAGCCACTCGGTGAAGAGTACTTAAGTGCTCTGGACACTGGACTACGTGGGCGATGGTGCGATCGTTATCCCAATCAGGGAAAACGCAGTGGCGCCTTTAGTGCTGGTTCATTCGATGGCGACCCGTACATCTTGATGAACTACAAGCCGAAAGTATTGGATGATGTGTTCACTTTGACACATGAAGCCGGCCACTCGATGCACTCGTATTACTCATCATCCAACCAGCCGTACGAATACTACAACTACACGATTTTTGTTGCAGAAGTTGCGTCCACATTTAATGAGCAGTTGCTCGGTCATCATCTGATGCAAAATGCAACGGACGATCGTGAACGGATGTACTTGATCAACAAAGAAATCGATAGCATTCGCGGAACGATCATTCGCCAAACTATGTTCGCTGAGTTCGAGAAGATCACCCACGAGATGATCGAAAGTGGAGAGCCGCTAACCACTGACAGTTTCAAAGCAGTCTATAAAGAACTGCTACAGGCATACTTCGGTGATAACTTCAGCATCGATGATCAGCTTGAACTGGAGTGCTTCCGCATTCCACACTTCTATCGTGCTTTCTATGTTTACAAGTACGCTACCGGGTTATCAGCTGCAATCGCCTTAAGCGATCGAGTCCTTAACGGTGGCGAACAGGAACTTACTGACTACCTAGGCTTCCTCAAAGGTGGTTGCAGTAAAGATTCGCTGGACCTGTTACGTGGCGCCGGAGTTGATATGGAATCTCCTGATGCTGTTAACACGGCGCTTGCAAGATTTGAAACTCTGGTCGATCAGCTTGACGAGATGAGCAAAAACAACGGGTGATAACCAGCCACAACCAGTCACCACCCGTTATTGTTTTTGAGTTGAACTCAATCCTGCTTGATTACTCGTTTGCTTCTTCAAACGCGGAATCAAATGCGCGATTACTTGGATCAAAATCCAGTTGCTTCGTGAATCGGCAAGCTTCTGTTGCACCAAATTCACGATCCATTCCGGAATCTTCCCATTCGATGGAAAGCGGGCCATCGTAACCGATGTCATTCAAAGCTCGAATGATCTCTTCGAAATTCACTCCGCCGCGACCAGGGCTACGGAAATCCCAACCACGTCGGTGATCACCGAAATTCAGGTGACTGCAGTTAATGCCCGTTCTGCCATTGAGCGTCGTGATGGCATCCTTGACATGAACGTGATAGATGCGATCTGGGAATGCCCGGATGAATTCCACCGGATCGATACCCTGCCAAATCAGGTGGCTCGGATCAAAGTTGAATCCAAATTCTTCGCGATTGTCCAACGCTTCAAGTGCTCGTTGAGCAGTATAAATATCAAATGCAATCTCTGTTGGGTGAACTTCAAGTGCAAACTTGATTCCACATTCTCCGAATACATCAAGAATCGGATTCCAACGCTCTGCTAGCAAATCGAATCCTGCATCAATCATGTGCGGAGGATTCGGCGGAAAGGAATAGATCAGGTGCCAGATGCTTGAGCCTGTGAAGCCGTTCACAACATCAACACCAAACTTCTGGGCAGCACGCGCGGTGTCTTTCATCTCCTGGATGGCACGCTCGTTTACCGCTGCTGGATCTCCATCTCCCCAAATATAATCTGGCAGAATTGCCTCATGTCTCTCGTCGATGTTATCGAGAACTGCCTGCCCAACCAAGTGAGCACTGATAGCTAGACACTGTAGATTGTGTCGTTCCAGTTGCTCATGTTTTTCCGCACAGTAATTCTCTTCGTTTAGTGCGCGTTGTACTTCAAAGTGGTCACCCCAACATGCCAGTTCGATACCGTCATATCCAAACTCGGCCGTTTTCTGGCACATAACCTCTGAAGGTAAGTCAGCCCATTGTCCAGTGAATAGCGTTACAGGTCGCGCCATGAAAATACTCCTTAAGTGTTCGCGTTTTTGGCTTGCTCGGGACGCGAATACAAATCTCAATACCCAAGAAAACTTTGCTTTAACGACGGGAACCTAAATAATACAGTTACCCGTGTGTCTCGTTCATTTTGTAGGCACTCACTGTTCGATGCAACTAGGTATCACCCCAACTTGACCATTGATGTGATCGGGCATTTCACATTACAATTCCTCGCCCATTCGAAAGTGGAGAGTTACTGATACCGAAAAGTCGAATACGGATCCCACCGTTTATGCCAAACCACAAGTCACTGTTATTAATCGCGCTAATCGTCTCGTTATCGGGTGCAACCATCAATGCTGCGCCCATCGTGCGATTGGAATTACTGATCGATGGAAACCAGGGATTGCGTTATGCACCGAAGTGGGTGGAGTTTGTGCAGAAGGTAGGCAATTACAACGTACGTGTCCGTAGCAAGAAACCCGGTGAGAAGCCTGAGGTTCGGCAAGCCGGTTCAAAGACATCTCCCATCTACACGGTAATCGGATTCATTACAGAGCGTGAAGTTGTACTACACGCTGCAAAGTTCCGATTGGGCGACGTGGATGGCCTGAAAAAATACCTCGAACGACTCAAGGGAGATGGCGTTAAGTCGCTCACCGAAGAAATTGGGTTATTCGATTTGACGCGAGAGCAAATTGTCGATGTTCATAAAAAGTTATCACAGCCCATCGTGTTTGCCACTCGTGGACGTCCAGTCGGTCAAATCCTTTTTGACCTTGCTGACCTCGTAAAGATGGAATTCGCAATTGATGGCTCTGTTTCCTTTGTGGCCAAGTCTGGTGAGAAGTTCCAACACGAGATGAAAGGCCTTTCCGCTGGCACAGTCTTTGCTGCAGTTCTAAGAACTCACGGGGTCGCACTCGTCCCCGAGAAACCTCCCGGCAAACCGACCCTGCTAAGGCTGGCGTCACTCAGCGAGACCGAAGATTTTTGGCCAGTCGGCTGGCCATCCAAGGCGAGGCCTGCAGATCTTGCACCCGATTTATTTAAAAATCTGACCGTAGAAATCAAAGACACCGAATTACATAAAGTCATTAACGCAATCAGCCCCAGGCTCAAGACACCCGTGCTTGTGGATGAGCGGGCAATGCTTGCGACGGGTGTGGATCTGAACAAGAAAGTCACCGTCCCACCCGGTCGATCGTACTACAAGAGAATACTCGATACCGCTTTGGCCATGGGTGGCCTGCGTTGTGCTATTTTGGAAGATGACTCCGGTCGCGGCTTCCTTTGGATTACTACCGCCAAACCCTATCCGTAAACCCATGCAACTCCTGCTCATTCTTGCTTCGCTGCTGGCACCTGCGGATGAATCTGCTGATCAGCAATATCATCGGGACTTAGTGGACCTGTCATCCAAGTGCACTGAACTCGATTTGGATGACCAGGCGGAGATCACTCGCAATTGGGCAGCAACGCAACGCGCAGACCAGATTGATCTTTATATCCCCATATCGAAATCAACTACCCTGTCGGAAAATGCGCCTCAACTGGTGAAGTTCTGGCACGAGCGATTTTTGGAGATACGTAGCCAATACGCTGAACGCCTCTTCAACAACGCTGTTGCCATCTGCAGTGACGACCCTGGTAGAGCCTATAAGTTGCTCTATCAAACGCTGCGGGAGAATCCAAATCATATGCAAGCGTTGACGGCATTGGAGTTGGATACCCAGTCCAATGTAAAGGTTACAAAGCCCGGCGTAATTCACTCCCGCACCACATGGCCAGCACGCACCTACTGGCGGCTTGAGTCCCGATATTTTGTGATTGATACCAATAAAAGCCGTGAGGCGGCCGAACATATTCATGCGGAACTGGTAGCACTTGAAGCAGCATGGAAACAAGTATTCTATTCATATTGGGCCGATCCAACGGCGTTAGCCAAGCGTTTAGAGGGCGAAGATGTTTCATTGGCAAAACATCGGAATGCAACTCGTAAGCATCGGATCATTGTGTTTGACACAAGAAGTCAATATGCCTCTTTTTTGGAGAGCAAGGGCAGTAACGCCACCGCATCACTTGGTTTATACGATGATAAATCTCAAACGTCGTACTTCTTTATCGATGACCTTGATACACGTGATACCTGGTTACACGAAGTGACCCACCAGTTCTTTCAGGAACGTGGCCCCGGCGTGCTAAATATAGGCCGCAATCAAAACACGATGCTTGTCGAAGGCATCGCCATGTACATGGAATCATTGCGAGAGGTCTCCGGACATATCACTCTCGGTGGCTGGGAATCAAACCGCCTTCAATTTGCTCGCTACTATCGACTCAACGGACAATTCCACATGCCAGCTAAAGACTTAATGGCGTTGGGAATGTCTGAAATACAGGGGCATCAAAGTCAGGGTGAGATTTACTATGAAGCGGCCGGTCTTGTGCACTCGCTGATGAACAGCGAAAGCGCGAAGGCACGTGAGTTAAGGTCAAATCTCATTGAGGTGATCAGCGGTATATACCATGGAAAAGACACAGCTCAGGATCTAGCAACAACCGTGGCTCCTTGGGATTGGATTGAAGAAAATTACGTGCCGTTTCTGGTTGTTTCTGATCAGGATGTGTCTAACCTCGATTCAGGTACACCCATTAGGAATCTGGTACTCGCCCAATCACCGGTTACGGACGATAGCTTGAAGATCATCGGGAAATACAAGGATCTCAACTGGCTGGATCTGACCTATTCAAATGTGACGGATGATGGTGTACAGCACCTCTCTTCATTGAGCAATATTCGTAAACTCTCATTTGAGGGTACTAAGATATCAAACAGCTCGGCTGGGATACTTAGTAATTTTCCGGATCTGATCGAACTGGATTTTTCGAACACACCGATTTCAGATGATGCAGTTGCTCAAATTACTCGCAAAACCAAATTAGAAGTCTTGTATCTCACGGGCACGAAGATTACCGACGAGGGGTTAAACAAGCTCGCATCTTTACGTAATCTGGAAGTGCTGGATGTTCGCAAAACGAATGTTAGCGATGCAGCCGTCGAGCAGCTAATGAAAATGCTGCCAAAGCTACAACGGTAGCTCACCCTTTTACACACAATCATTTAATTAACACGTCATTCGGGGGGACTCTCCATGCGACCGTGGATTCTTGCTGAGGCAAACTACGCTTACGTCAAAGAAAACCCGTATGAAGTAGCCGTGCTGCCGCTCGGCGCCACCGAACCGCATAACCTGCATCTGCCATACGGTACCGATTGGTATGAAGGTACGGATATCGGTGAGCGGATTTGCGAGGCTGCACACAAGCGTGGTGCCAAAGTAACGCTACTGCCGACAATTCCATATGGTACGGAAACGAACATGCACAAGTTTCCGTTAGCCATGAATGTTGATCCCACAACATTATTCTCCTTTGTTACGGATTTGATTCATTCGCTGATCAACACAGGTATCAAGAAGATCGTTCTGCTTAATAGTCACGGCGGCAACGAAATGAAGCCGCTGCTTCGTGAACTTGCCGATAAAGTGGATGCTCATATCTTTCTCACAAGCTGGTTTAAGATTCTCGAAGATGTATATTTCGACATCTTTGATGAGATGGAAGATCATGCCGGTGAAATGGAAACATCACTTATCGAAGCGTTTCATCCGGAGCTCGTTGCCAAAAACGAGGACGGTACATTCGCGGCAGATAATGGCGACCGAACACCAATGCGGTTTGAGGCACTAAACAAGGGTTGGGTAGGAATCACCCGTCCATGGCATCTGCTAACAACGAACAGCGGCTCGGGTAACCCGCACGGTGCGTCCGCTGAAAAGGGACACAAGGTGATGGAAGTAATCGTCGAACGATTAAGTAAGTTTATCGTCGAATTGTCAGATGCAGAAATCGACGAGACATTTCCATTCTAGGGAACTCGTAAGCGACGACGAGTCGTTATGCCATCAGAAATCACTCAACCTGAATCCACGTCAAACAGTTTCGATGCGTTGCTGGTCGTTTCCTTTGGAGGGCCGGAAGGACGCGATGAATTGGGAATTGAAATGCAACGTGCGAATACGGTTGGTACACATCCACGGTTTATCACGATGATACGTGAACTAATCCAGGAGAGATTAAGCGGACATGAAAAATTGGCGATTGGCAATCTCGGTCCCTCGCACGACGTATGCCCGGAAAATTGCTGTCCACTTGGCCAGACTGCTCGTCCTCCTCGCCGTTGACCACTCTTGAATCCACAATTAAATTAAAACATTCATCGCTGCAAATGCTGTAATGACACGGTGGCTATAGCTCAGTTGGTTAGAGCATCGGATTGTGGTTCCGAGGGTCGGGGGTTCGAATCCCCTTAGCCACCCTTTACTCCCCTTCACTGATGTGTAAGGGGATTTCTTTTGCGCATTAGGTTTGCAGCCACTCGTTACTTAACCGGCATGAAGCGCACCAATGATACTTGTGCGACTTGCTACCCATGCCGGGATGATTCCCGCAACCATGCTGCCGGTTGCAAGTAACACGCCACCGGTTAAAACTAAATCCAGCGATGGCGTGAATGCAATTGTGACCGCCTCTGCGCCGATCGCCAGCCCGGATGAAATAATAGCCATCACTGCTGCGGCGATTCCAATAGCTCCACCAATAATGCCGATGATCGCTGTTTCCAGTAATACGATGGAAAAGACATTCGATCGACTGTAACCCAGTGTCTTCATTACCGCATGTTCCTTGATACGATCCTGGACACTCATGAGCGTTGTCGTCATCAGCAGTACGAGTAACAGGCCAACACATCCGTATCCAAGGTACCCGGACATGCGGATCATCTGCATTAAGTCCCCTAAGCTCTTTTGTTGGAATGCGCCTTTCATGCGTGTATCCGTTTCAACCTGGCCAACAGCGAACAAGGTATCCACTTGCTCCTGCACCATTGCTGCATCCGCAGACTCACGTAATACAATCTCAAACTGTGTTACTAAACCGTCACTACTTGCATCATCGCCGCGTTGCAAATAGTCCAGGTGTGTATAGATATAATTCTCTTCAGCCTGATTTTCTGAATCAAAAATACCGGCAACCCTGACGCTATATTCGCCGATCGAAAATGTATCCCCTGTGGAGATTTCTCTTCTTCTCGCAACGGCCGATCCAATTAAAGCTGCATCCTGTTGTGATGAGAAGGTGTCCCAGGAACCGCTGGCCAAAGTAAAGTCTCTTACCTCATGGACTTTCTCTGGTGGCATTCCGTAAAACACCACCACATCCAGACTGGCTCGACAGTTATTCGTAAACACTTGTATGGGGACAACCTCTCTCACTCCGTCGATTTCGAGAATGGCATCAGCATAAACTTCCGGCAACTGACTCGTTGCCGGACAGAATTTGTTCTTTTGGAAGACAATCAGGCTGCGATCCGCTTCCTGTTGCCCGATCAAGTCATCCAATCCCGACTGAATCGATCCAACAAAGCAGAAAAGGAACATAGCCATCGCACTGCCGAGCGCCGTCAGCATCGAACGCACGCGGTGGCGCCAGATGATCTTCATTACAAGCACGAGTGTTTTCATGACAAAGGAATCAGCCTCAATTTAATACGGCTGCGGGTTGAGTAATGATTTCGCCATCGCGTAGCAACAGCTTTCTGGATGCGATTTCGGTGGCCTCATGGTCGTGTGTCACCATAAGCAACGTCGTGCCAAGTTCACGATTTAATCTGCTCAGCAAATCCAGAATCTGACTGGACGTCGCCGAATCAAGGTCACCCGTCGGTTCGTCCGCTACCACGAGTGTCGGATCCGTCACAATGGCCCGTCCAATCCCGACTCGCTGCTCCTGCCCGCCGGATAACTGCCGCGGGTAATGGTCAGCACGATCTAATAGGTCGACCGCTTTGAGCGCTATTTCGACCCGTTTACGTCGTTCACGCCGATTAAGTGGCAACAACAAAAGTGGTAGTTCAATATTTTCGTAGGCTGTTAGTACCGGAATAAGATTATGTGTCTGAAAAATATACCCAATATTGCTAGATCGCCATTTCGTCAGAGCACCTCGTGAGAGCGATGTTATTTCTGTGCTATTGACGGAGATCGTGCCATCGTCCGGTCGATCAATCCCTGCGACCAGGTTCAGTAAAGTCGACTTTCCTGTACCGCTCGTACCCATCAACGACACTAATTCGCCCTGGTTGATATCCAGATCGACGTTTTTCAACGGCGTAATCGTCGAGCCTCCCTTGGTGTAGGACTTCGTCAGATTTCTTATTTCAACTAATGACATTACTTCAACCTGAATCTACTTGATGCTCACTCGTGCACCGTCAGTTAAGTCGGACGGTGGCGAGACGATGATTCGACTAGAGATATTTAGTCCGTCGGTGACCTCAATCTCTTCACCACTGGTTTGGCTGGAAGTGACGATTCGCTGTCTCACCGCAGTATTTGTGCTCACGTCGGCGACCCAAATAAACGTGCCATCCTGCTCTCGAATAACTAATTCATCTGGCACAAAAATACGCGTGATACTTCCTGTATTCTCGGAACCCGCTTCGTTACTTGAGAGAAAGGTAATATTCATCAGCATCTGTGGTTTGAGAATGCCAGGCGGGTTAAGTACTTCCACTTTCACCTCTAGGATATTCTTTTGGATATCTGCTTCCGGATTCAAATACATCACCCTGCCTTTGACGGGTTCTAACAACACATCACTCTCAAGGAGAACTTCCTGATTCAGGAAGACCCTTGGTACATCCTGAAACCTGACATCGGCTCTTACCTGCAGCTTGGCCGGATCGTACATCGTGATTGCTACACCACCGTCATGAACCCCCTGATGACCTGGACCACCGGAAAGGTGAGAGCCGGGGCTCACCATGAGCTTCAGAACACGCCCGTCCGATGGGGCTACAACAGTCATCCGTTTTAACTTGAGCTCGCCTTCTGCAAGTTTCACATTGGCTTGTGTTTCTCTAGCCATGGTTGCAGCCTGATTCGCCTCTGCTTCAGCCAATACACGCTTCGCATCGTTGTTGAGTTCCAGCTTGGTTTCCAATGCAGAAACGCGTTGGCGCAGCGCCTCGCGCTCGTTTTCCAACAACGGGGTTTGATTCTCTAATTCTTGCAGCTTCGTCTTAGCAGTCGTTGCTTTTGCGTCTGCTTCTTTTAGCTCGATCGCAGGTATGACGTCGCCGGCGTCTTTCTTACTCTGGAAATCTTCTGTCGCAAACGTTGAATTTGCACGTGCCGTGATAATCTCAAACGGCAGATTACTTAGTCTGGTTTCAATTGCTGCCAACTGACTGTCAGCTGTTGCTAACTCTGCTCTTAGCTTCACAGGTTGTTCAAAATCAGTGCGAGCGGCGGCAAGGACCGCTGTTGCAGATCGTGTTTCCGCTGCTGCCACTTTTACTGCTGCCTGTGCGGATTCTAATTCAAGCTGTGCATCTTCTTTAATAAGAGTGACCACCGGCTGGTTCGCCTTAATCTCCTGATCTTCGACCACCAGTAATTGCTCAACAACGCCCTCTGCGAGTGCAGCAACACGAATTGGAGTAGGCCGTGGTTCAACCCAACCGGATGCGCGGAAAAGGGCCTTGCCGCTAACAGTCGCACCAGTGGACTCGGTTGATACTTTTATCACCTCGACTGAAATGGTCGAAATAAAATAGTCTTTAAGGGACCAACCAACCACCGCAACAAATCCCGCGATGATCCCGACAGGAATCAAATAACGCGAAACCAGCTTCATTCCGCCGGATCCGGACTTAACACTTGCGGATGTTCGATCTACGGCCAGCTCTTTGAGATCTACATCATCTGTCATGAGAATCCTCCCGGACATCCCTATTTAATAGACGCCTGACTTAGAAGCAAAATGACATTCCCGTTGTCATCTTTCGAGACTGTTCCTGAAATCACTAACGTATCCAACTCCAGCAAGCCGAGCATCGATTTGGCATCTTCAGCAATTGGATCTCCGGATGCATCCGGTACCTGTACGAGAATTCGATTCTCTTTCAAATCCGGAACACAACAAAAATCCCAAGGCGTCGGACAAGACTCCTCACAGTTTTCGTTACACGAAAGTTTAGACACGTCTACAAAATTGAAGGCAGCCAGTCCTTTGACCCATGGATTTACACGTCCGCCAATACGACCAATCGCAACAACCTCTTCTCCATCGTTTGCATTGGCTAGTACTTCATGCACATTTTGTGGATTCAAAGGCGCTGCATTCACAATGAAGGGTTTGCCAGCTTCACTCGGGCCAGTTCTTTTGACAACAGTTGCTTCATCACCACCGCCGCCACAACCGTTTAGCGAGAATAAACCAGCGGATCCAATCACCGGTAAACTCCAAATGAATGTTCGACGTCTCATTTCAAACTCCTTTTACCGTTAGTTACTAAATCGACTTCAGTCCTAAAACGATGTCTTGTTTCATGGCTCGTACACCCGGTATCAACGAACCTAATAGACCCATAACAAATCCCGCCGCACAACCTGCAAGTACGGCGATCTGATCGACCTTTAATTCAAACGCACCCATTGTAAATCTGATCGCAAGTCCATCTATCCAGAGGAGGCTCACAAGTGCACCAATGATGGCACCTCCCATCCCGAGTAATACACCTTCTTGAATCACGCTCAGCATGATGGCGCGCCTTGAGTATCCGATTGCCTGCAACATTGCCATTTCACGCGTTCGACCAATGACCGCGCCAAACATTGTATTTAATCCTGCGAACAGTCCTGCTATCGAAATAAGACCAACCATTGTCCATCCCAGTGTGCGAATCGGGGCATAATCACGCTGCAGTGTGGCATAGTATTCACGCTCCGCCACCGATTGCAGCTCAAGGTCGTACCGTTGCCGACAGAACAACTCGAGTTTTGAAAACGCCGCGTCGTCCTCACATTTGATTGCAACTAAGCTCAGATCTTCGCGCCGTGTTGCCTGTTGTAGGTCCGTTAACCGACACCATATTTCTGATTCAAACACGCTGCCACCGGCTGCAAATCGCCCGCTGATTTTCCAACTCTCACCCTCAAGTTCGATCGCATCGCCCACCTCCAGATGCTTTACCCCAAGTCCCAGTTTTGTTTCGACCATACTTCCAACCAGAATCTCACCGGGTTCCGGCCAGCGGCCTTCTGTGATGGAGACTTGTTCACGCACTCGAAATACCCTGGACGTGACTCCTCGTAATAAACCAAACGTCTCACTACCATCCTCTAGCTGTAATTGAGTTCCCAAAAATAACTCCGCTGAGACATCTAATACGCCATCTGTCTTGGTGATCCCAGCCACATTACCTGCTACTACATCGCCACTGCTCATCGGAATCGAAGAGTATTCCAGGTTCTCACCCATGTTGATCGAGAATACGATCGCGGTCTGCTTGCCGCCACTTACATCTAATGTCTTGGTTAATCCTTGTATGAAGCCCACGGTAACCAGGATCAGTATGGATACGATCGCCAGCGCACCGAGAGTAAGCAAACTGCGCGTAGGCCGCCGCAGTAGGTTACGAATTCCATATTCCCAGGGTAACACTCGTAGATTCACGACTTCGTTGTTTTATTAATTCCACGATGCCATATTCTGACATCCGTTCATTGTGTGAATACCACGCAGCCACTACATAAGGCTCGGGCAACTAATCATCAATGAAAAGCAGGACTAGCAAATCAGCGAGTGAATAGAGATTCGAAGGGCTCGCCCTGGTTGAAGAAGGTGCGTCCGCCAGTCTTGCGTGTCACCTCTTGCTGCGTGAAATTGGTCGCTATCTGTATCAAGACGGTATAAGACTAATTCTGCACGAAATGATTTTGTTGGAATCGATACCCATATCGCGTTCATCATCGAACGGTGATATTCACAGAGACAAGTATTTGGGATAGCCGGCTCGGAACAATCTTCTTCGTGGCTGCAACATAACTCTGCAATCTGGTGATCCACGCCATCACAGCATTGCTGAGCCGCCGCATAACACACATTCGTGCTACACACGGTGAAAAACAACATCAACAATACTAGAAGTCGGGCCATGATTACTTTTCTTAGGGATTC
>Ga0163180_10001101_pt1 | contig 15470 bp, 17 predicted proteins | sample AtlANTMetagenome_2_FD_109647 | JGI IMG/M metagenome (GOLD analysis project Ga0163180, IMG submission 109647) | Marine eukaryotic phytoplankton communities from the Atlantic Ocean - Atlantic ANT 4 Metagenome | ecosystem: Environmental > Aquatic > Marine > Oceanic | place: North Atlantic Ocean...
ACCTGAACCAGAACCACAGCCAGAACCGGAACCTGAACCAGAACCACAGCCAGAACCTGAACCACAGCCAGAACCTGAGCCAGAACCGGAGCCAGAACCAGAACCAGAACCTGAGCCAGAACCTGAGCCAGAACCGGAGCCAGAACCAGAACCAGAACCTGAGCCAGAACCGGAGCCAGAACCGGAGCCAGAACCAGAACCAGAACCAGAACCGGAACCACAACCTGAACCCGAACCACAACCGGAACCACAACCTGAACCTGAACCAGAAGAAGATTTTATTGAATTGACCGGGCAAAGCTTCTCGACACTTGAAGATTTAAAGACCGCGGTTAACTCATGGATCGATGACCCATCTACCACGGAGGCCACATACGGGCACATTTCAACTTGGGAAACAAGTGCCTTGACTAGTATGTCGCAATTATTCTATAATAAAAATACTTTTAACGAAGATATTTCTTATTGGAATGTTTCTAATGTTACGGACATGTATCAGACGTTTATGAACGCCTTCGCATTCAACCAAAAACTTCATAAATGGGATGTATCAAATGTCACCAACATGCAAGCTATGTTTAAGAATGCTTATACATTCAACGGACAGATTTCGAATTGGAATGTAGAACAAGTCTATAATATGTTTCATATGTTCATCACGATGCCGCACGACGCCACGGCCAATGCCGCTGGATATTCACGCTCTTCCTTTAATTGTGATATTTCAAAATGGAATCTTAAAACTATATTTGTGGACAACGCGCCGGCTTTGCATGATGGTGTGACGGACGAATGGCGTAGCTATGTCAGTTATTGCACGGAATGCTTTGGTGCAGGGAAAGTCGGCTTTTCGCGCCCCGGGATGGATAAATATGAAAAAACGACGATAAATGGCGATGAAAACGCTATTGATCCTTTTACCATTGGAGATCATTATGATATTAGATTTTTAGTTAGTTCAGTGGCTTATTTCGATATCACATGGAGAACTAAGTGGGGTTTAAAATGTGCAATAGCTGAGTATGCAGGTTCTCAGTCGTATACAAATACCGGCTACTTCTCATTAGGAGGTTACACGTTCAAATACGCCGACGTCATCATCGACGGTGACGAAGACAGCGTATACTCGCACAGCGAGTGGATAGATACGTATTCTTACCCGTTCATTCGAGAAGTTGCCTGGCCTCCCATTAGTGATTGGGATGTAAGTAAAATTACTGATATATCTTATTTGTTTTCCGGCGGTGGGTCGTTTAACGAAGATATTAGTAATTGGAATGTTTCAGGCGTCACGAATATGGCGTATGCGTTCTGGGGCATGGAGTATTTCAACCAAGACATCGGTGGTTGGAATGTATCTAGCGTCACGGCTCTGAACGATATGTTCGCGGATGCGTTCCGCTTCAACCAAGACATCGGTGATTGGAACACCTCGGCCGTCACTGACATGAGCAATCTTTTCCAAGGCAGTGGCGGCCAGGAGTATACCTTTAACCAAGACATCGGTGGTTGGAATGTATCTAGCGTCACGGATATGCACGCTATGTTCAAGGGATCGTGGTCGTTCAACCAGGATATTAGTGGTTGGAATGTATCGAGCGTCACGAATATGACAATGATGTTCGATTATGCTGTTTCATTTAATCAGGACATAATAAGTAATTGGGATATCGACCAGGTTGATCAGGATGCGGAAGACTACTAGGCGCGGATCTGGGATGGATGGTTATATTGATCACTACCCAGACGATTGGTAAATATGGTATTTTTGATAAAATAAGTAGTAATTGTGTTAAACATTTTAAGAAAAAACATGGATATTATAATTAGAATATTGTAGTTCTACAAATATGTCTTGAAAAGTGTCTACAATTACATTGGCATCGTGACATTTTTGCCCATGAATCTATATCTGGATTTAAATGTCCAGGTGGTGGTGTTCCATTCATATTTTTAATACTAAGTGGTCTTTTTTGTTTATGAATATCACAACAATTGCATTTAGATAACATTAATATATAATCATTAGCTTTATTGAGATCTAAATGTTTTTCTATGAAGAATTCAAAGCTTGGAGATGTTTCTGCTGATTGGAAGTAATGTTGTGAAGTTTGACTGAAATCTGCTACCATTTCATTAAATACTTTACATTGCATTGGTTCATTATTGCAAAAAGTCGCAAAATTGATAAAATGTAAAGATTTTTGAAAATCTGGTTTGAAATCTTTAGAAGAATAATCTCCGATAAGATTGATAATTTCTTGTGGAAACCCTTTATTATGAAAATATTCATTAATTTTCATTGTTGAAATATGTTATTTTGTATTTATTTTGTATTGTGAATATAATGTAAATATGAGATAAATATTATATATATGAAAATATGAAAATGTTTATGTTCATTTTTTTGAATATATTGAATATAAAAGTATTTGGATTTTTTTTAAAAAACAATATAATATCTAGACAAAGCGTAAATTTTCTTTTTTTACAATCTTTTCCAGAAAAGTGTATACCAACTGTGTTAAATAATGTACATTCTTTAAATAATTTAGTTAAAAATATAAAAGAAAATGATATAATTGAATTAAATAATTATTATGATAAATTGAAACCGAATATAGAATATTTATCTTATAGTGAGCTTGATAAAGTAAGACTTAGTTTGGTAATAGCTTATTATGCTCATTACAATCAGAAGAGATTATCTTCTGAGAAATTTATTATACATCCATATAATGTTGCAATAATTCTTTCTGAATTAAAATGCGATAGTGATACAATAATTGGTGGTATATTACATGATACTGTAGAAGATACTTGTGTTACTTTAAATGAAATAGAAAGACTATTTGGAGAAAATGTTCGTAATATAGTATATGGTGTTACAAAAGTAACAAAATGTGGAAATGAAAATGAAAATGCATATGAAACGAATTTAGTATCAATGTTTTTATCTATGAGAAATGATTGGCGTATAATATTAGTAAAGCTAGCGGATAGATTACACAACATGCGTACATTGGAATTTATGGAAGAAAAGAAACAGAAAAAAATATCGGAAGAAACATTAGAAATCTATTCTCCATTGGCACATAGGGTTGGAATGTGGAATATTCGTAATGAGTTAGAAGATTTAAGTTTTAAAAATCTAAATCCGATGAAATATAAAGAGGTTGTTGATAATAGAACAAAAATAATAAAAAACTATTCACAAAATATAGATATATTAAAAGAGAAACTGAAAAATACATTATCTAAAATCGTTCCTGGTAAATACGATTTAGAATATAGAACAAAATCGATATATTCTGCTTGGAAGAAGGCGGAAAGAAATAATTGTGAAATATCAGATTTGAAAGATTTGATAGCTATACGGGTAATAATAAATGAGGATTGGGTGTTTAATTTAGCGGAACCTTCTAGTATTTGTTTTATAATATTATCAAAAATACATAAAGAGTGGAAATATGTTCCAGGAACAGTAAAAGATTATATAAATTTTCCGAAACAAAATGGTTACCAATCTTTACATACGACAATATTAACAGAAAACAATTTACCGTTAGAAATTCAAATTAGAACAAAAAAAATGCATAATATAGCTGAGAATGGGACTGCAGCACATTGGAAATATAAATCAGAAAAATTGAATAAAAAAAGTGTGTCTTGGTTAAATATATTAGATGAAAGGGATAAATTTGTTTCAAAGAAAAGTTTAATAACCTCAGCACTTAAATTACCAACAATAAAATAGATGTAATTAATTGAACAATTGTGATTGTTTTACATAATACTGTATTTGGGAAAATATCTCCATATCCCAGTGTTGTGCCTGTAACAAAAGAGAAATATAGTCTTTTAAAGAAACTAGAAAAGAGTGATGGTTGAGTGACTTCTCTAATAACGGGATCAGTTTCTATATTTATATCTTTTTCAATTTCTTGTATTTCTTTTTCTAATTTGTCTTTATTTTCATTTTGAAATTGTTCTTTTATAATAGGATTAATTTTTCTTTGCAAAAGTTCATCTCGAATCATTTCTTCCAAAGTATTAATTCCAGAGAAATGTGCATCATTCAGAATCATGTATACGAATGAAAATATGATGATTTGCAGCATTAAATAATTGAATCTTTTCAAGCTATTCATTAAATAAATATATATAAAAATAATGAGTAATTTGAGTATTCTTAATACTTATTTTCCTAATGAAATATTAATAAATATAAGAGAATATATTGGTCCACATAAAATAGCTAAAATTTTTACACATAACATAAATAAAATAGAAATAATATCAAAAGACGAACCTTTTCGAGATTTAATGTTTCATTTTTATAGACATTATGAATTATACGATAATGAACCCGATTTTTCAATAAAATGGACTTTTATAGAAGAAAATGCATGTTTTAAAGATTGGCAAAAAATGTATAAGTGGTGGTATTTGTGGGAAGGTATATTATTTAACAAATTATTTTATAAGTAAATAATTTTCTTTATAAATAATTTTATTATTTAAAAATATGTCTTAAAAATGAAATAAGAAATATATATTTAAATTAAGATGGATAATTATGTGTTAATAGATCTTGGTTATTTTACGTGTTATCGATATTTTGCGGCAAAAAAATGGTTAGGATTTAGAAAAGAACTGAATCAAGAAACGCCGTGGTTGTTAGAAGAAAAGTTTAGAGAAATATTACTGAACCAATATGTTAAGAATTTGAAAAAACTTGCGAAAGGTAAAATTCCTTATTTGGCAATGGAAGGAATGAATGGAAAAAATTGGCGTAAGGAATTATATTGTGATTATAAAGCACAAAGGCCTAAGAATAGTGATTTATATGCGTTATTCAAACATATATCTGATGAATTTTTGCCAAAATTTTTGGTTGAAAACGAAGAATTTAATTTAATGCAAAAAGCTGGAACTGAAGCAGACGATCATATTGCTCTAAAGACAATGGAATTATTGAAAAATAATCCAAATGTGAAAATTGATATAATTTCTGCGGATCTTGATTTTCTTCAGTTGGTCGAAGACACTAATAATATTACTATTTATGATATGAATTTGAAAGTAAAAAGTGATAAGCCATTGAAAGGTCAAGCTTATTTAAGAAGAAAAATAATATATGGTGATAATTCTGATAATATTAAGCCAGTGCACAGTGGTAGAGGTGCTACAAAAATTAAACAAGCCTTAGTCGAATATTTGAATAGTATAGATGATTTAGATAATGTTGATAAAGAAGTATTTGAAAAATTATCGAAAGATTCATTCGAAAAATTTTCATTAAACAGGAAATTGATAGATTTCAATATGATTTCTAATGTGCCATAAATTGTTCTAAAAGAGAATCAATAAGTTCTTGTTTTTTAAGTGATTTACCATTTTCGGATGTTGGTAATGATGCTTCAATAGCCTCATCTTTTAATTGATTCATATTTTTTTTGCCCAATTGTCTTAATTTTTTCAAATTTAATTCATTGGATGCAATTTTAATATTTTTAGTTCGTGTTTCTTGAAGATCCATTTTAGTAGAAAAAATGTCATCAATATCCATGGCTTGTCCGTTTGATTTTAATACTGCTCCTACGTCTCCATTATGTTGCCACAAACAAATGGTGTTTCTTAAAGGCAAAAATAATGAACACAATTCATATCCGAATTCACTAACCAATACAATGTTTTTATCTAAAAAAATACTATAAATATGTAAACCAGCAGGACCAGTGTTTTTAAACAAAGAACTATAAATTTCAGCCTTTTTTTGTTTATAATATCTTAGTACATTTGTATTGTATATTTTAGGGAATTTGTTTGTAACAGAAATTATCAATTCACGAACTTGTTTTTGCTTTAAGTTATCTGAATACATTGTAAACATTTTATCATTTGCTGCTAATAAAGCTTCTATATACTTTAATTCTCCTTTATGAATAGTAGAAAAATATGTAGAATTATGATATTTCATTGGGAAAAACATTGGAACGGGGGTGTGTAACTTTCTATTATTTGATTCTAATTGGTCAAACCATTCTGATACGGTGGGTTCTTTTTCAATAGTAGATTCTATATTTTCTAAAGCGATTGGTAAATGTGTATTTCTAGGTATATTTGGCGATTGCATCCATTTTGCATAAGGATTCATTAAAGTGCTTGATAATTCTAAATTGTTACGACCCAGATTAAAACTGTTATATAATGTTGTTGGTAAAGGCATATTACATTATTTAATTATACTCGGTTTAGTCTTAAGTGAAAATAAAAACCGAATAATAGAAATTAATTTATATTATAATTTTAATGAAAGTTGAAAAAAATATTAATGGTGGAGGATTTTTTGATTGGTTCACTAGAAAAAAAACTGAGATTGAAAGAGTCTGGGATAATCATATTGAAAAGAGAGAAGTCTTTATAAATGAATTATCATTAATAATTAAAGCAAGAAACGCGACATGTAAGGATAGAGAAGCGAATGCTACCAGGAAAGCTTTATCGCAATTAAAAAAGTCAGCAAAATCTAAAAGTACTACACAATTTCCTAAAGATTTAGATACATTGAAACATATTGTAGAAAAATGGGATGATCGTGTAATATCATATGCGAAAGAACTCGGAGAAACTTGTGGTTCTTTTCGTATTGTACAAAGAAAGTCTCATTTATTACTCAAAATAGAAGAAAGATTAGATATAGAAAAAAGAATCGAAGATGGTATCAAAACACTTTCTAACGCCGATGCTTCTCAGGATTTGAAAGCTCATGTCACAAGTGTAACAACGTTAATAAATACACCTTCGACGAGTGTTAGTACATCAACAACAGTAAGCAATGGTAATCCTGTATATAATAGTACTTATTTAATGAAGCCATCAACAACACCACAAATAGAACTTCTTAAAGAACGATTGAGAAGTAACAGACATTTAAGTGTAACAGCATCTGTCCCAAGTGCTTCTTTATATACTAAGGTATTACCTGTTAAAAGTGCTGTAGTATATTCTAAACCTCCTACGTTATTTGCATCTCCATCTGTTATTGGTGTATCTAGCCCATCTATAATTAGTATGCAACCATCTGATTTGAGATATGAAATGGAACGTTTAAGTGCGCAATCAAAAATTGCAAAAATAGCATCTGCAAATAGTGATAGTGAAAATGCAAAAATAATGAGAGATTATTCAAAATTAAATGATAATCTACGAAATGAAATATCAGATATGATTAAAACGGCTGACACAAAAGATGAATTGATGCGTAAGAGACAAAAGGCTATAAATGATAAAAATGTAGAATTACAAAAAGAACTTGATGATAAAATAAAATTAGCAGCAGAATTTCAAGAGAAAAAACAAAAAGAAATACAAAAATTGGAGGATGAAAAGAATAAAATAAAGAAAGATGCTGAAAAAGAGATTAAAAAAGTCAAAGAGTCCGAAGGGGAAGCTAAAAAAAATGTTGTTGAAGTTGAGAAATATTATGAGGAAAAAGCTGAAGGTCTAAAAAGAATAATTCAAGAAAAAGCAGCAGCGGAGAGAGCAGCCTTAGATGAAAATGAAAAATTGAAAGAACAACACCAAAAAGAAGTTGACGAATTTAATAAAAAAAGAGAAGCTCTAGAAGAAGCTATTAAAGATGCTGAGGAGAAAATAAAGAAAGCAGATCTCGCAGCAGAAGAAGCTAAAAAGGCTAAAACAGAAGAAGAAAAATTAGCTGCACAAAAGAAGGCAGATGAAGAAAAAGCGGCCGCCGCCGAAAGGGTGGCAGATGTTAAGCAACAAACCGAAGAGGTTAACGAATTAAATAAAGATTTAAGAGAAAAGCAAGAAAGTGAGATTTCAAGCCAACAAGAAAAAACGGAAAAATCGTTGGCTGAGGAATTAGCGGGTCTTATGAGTGATAATCAACTAAGAGAAGGTGATAATATTAAACCATCTGAATTAGGACTTAAATCATCAAGTGATGATGATGATGATGAGGAAACTAGTTCTGATGACGCTCAATATGCCCAATCTGTTCAAAGTATTTCAGGAGAAGAATTTAAAAAGGCTTTAAAAGAATTATCTGATGAGGTAGAGGATTTCGACAATAATTCTAGAAACTTTTCAAATATGTTAAAAGAGGCTGCCGAATCCAGAATACGCGAATATGATGCGAAACATAGTCGGGTTATGAGTATTTCATCGAATAATAGTGAAGATAAGAAAGGATGGATTGGGCAACGACAGAAGCTTGTTTCAGCATTAACAAAATATCAATCGTTAACAAATGAAGATGATTTAGATAAAGAAATCAACGAATTGAATGAAGCCATTAAGAGAAGAGAGTTATTAAAAAGTCAAGGTGATGTTACAAGACAGTCGCAAAGGGTTAAAGAACAAGATGTACTTAAGTTAGCAGTATTGAAAGAAATGAAAAAGCATATTCAAAATAAGGAAGAAGCTGCTAATAAATTGGCTCGGGCTGTTTATTCGAGAACAGTATCTGATGATAGCAGTATAGATGAAGTAATGAAAGCTAATGAAAACACAACACGTCAAGTATTAGGGATAAGAAGTGGTAACGTTTTTACATTTCAACAATTAGCCAGTTCTGCAAAGGCAAAGAAAGATGAAGAGAAAAAAAAAGAATCACCAATTTTTCCAGGACAAGGGCGCAAATTAGATGATGATGATGCTGCCAATATTTTATTAAACATGAAAAATAATAAAGAAGATGATAAAGATTCGGACGAAGAATATCACGATGCAAGATCCGAAAGCTCAGAATTAGAAGCAGAAGAAGAACAAAGAAAAATTGACGAGGCAGAATCTGAAAAAATAGCTAAGAAAGCAGCTGAAGAAGAAGCAAAGAAAGCAGCTGAAGAAGAAGCAAAGAAAGCAGCTGAAGAAGAAGCAAAGAAAGCAGCTGAAGAAGAAGCTAAGAAAGCAGCTGAAGAAGAAGCTAAGAAAGCAGCTGAAGAAGAAGCTAAGAAAGCAGCTGAAGAAGAAGCTAAGAAAGAAGCTGAAGAAGCTAAGAAAGCAGCTGAAGAAGAAGCTAAGAAAGCAGCTGAAGAAGAAGCTAAGAAAGAAGCTGAAGAAGAAGCTAAGAAAGCAGCACAAGAAGAAGCTAAGAAAGCAAAAATAGAAAAAGCCAAGGAGGATGAGAGAAAGAAGATGGAAATTCGTGCAAATGAATTAGCATCCAGATCACCAAAACTTAGTTTAAGAGAACAACTTCTCGGGGAAATACAAAATTTTAAAACCAAGGAAGATAGTGAAGGAACTGAAATTGATAGAGAATCAACTAATTTAGATGATCCGGAACCATCTTCGGAATCAGATGCTGTTGCAGCTGCAAGATTACGCGCTAAAGAATATAGAGATAGAGAGTTTGGAAAACCAAAAGGTGGTAAATCAGGAAAGTCTAGAAAAAGACTTTTAATAAAAAAAAGATTGACAAAGAGAAAAAAAAATCTTAATTAATCATTTTTTTTTCTGCAGCATTGTCCATAATTATTTGACAATGATTTTTAATGGCTTCGCATTGTAAGTCTCTTAATTTTTTGTCTTGAATGTGTGGACATTCAATAACACCAGATTTTCCAACAGGAGGGCAAACTATATTTGAACCATTCATAGATTCAATAATTGGTTTGTATATTTTTGATAACAACAAAAGTGTAAACAATAATAGTATCATAAAAAGTTTTCCCATTAATTAATTAAACAAATATAGTTATGATTATACACAACATTGATTTGGCATTTTGCATAACCATTGACGAACGTGACCTTCTACTGCAACTGTTTCAATTACATTTTGAAATAATGAGTTAATATCATTTTGAACATTTTTTAGATAATCGTGGATATATGGTTCACCTGATTCCATCATTTTAGATGGAATATATGTCATATCGATGTCTATTATTAGAACACTACCATTTTTAGCCAAATTTTTAATAGCATTTTTTAAAATAGTGATACGACCTTCTTGTGGTATTTCGTGGAATCCAAACATAATTGTTATTAAATCGGCTTTATTTTCAAGTTCAACCGTTTCTGCATCATCAATAAGAAATTTAGCATTAGAATTTGAATCTTTTTTTGCAACTTTTATCATTTCATTTGAAGTGTCAACACCAACTATACTTGAATTTTTGAAATTGTTTCTTAAAGCATCTGTTGACATAGCGGCACCACAACACCAATCTGAAATGAATAAAGGATTTTCTATTAATCCATCTTTTTTCAAATTTTCTAATATAATATCACGAATATCATCACCATTATAAGCAATTGTATCAATTAGACGTGTTATTGGTCTAGCTAATGATGCGTGTATTTTTCCACCTAAACCAATATTACCAAAATTGTGTATTCTAGGATCATATGGATAATAACTTAATGAGTTTGATATATTTATTGTAAAAAAAAATCTTAAAAAATGTAATATTCTCATATAATTCTAATTATATTATAAAACTTTATACTTTTAATTAAACATGTTCATAAATTTAATAATTTATGATTCTGAAATAGAAAACAAGCTTCTATCTATATTATCTATATTGGGTAATGTGCAATCATTACCTAACATCATTGTAATGTCTTGACTATTTTGTGGTGATGAATCTGCGGAACCAGGTTTTTTTCCAGTTTTGAATATATATTTTACTTCTGGAATTGTTAATTCATGTTCAAAATACATAAAATTAGATATAAGTCCTTTTATAGGTTTACCATAACCAAATTTGATAGGAAATAATGTTCTTCTTTTTTTGAGATTTGGTATAATACCTTTGAATATTTTTGAACCATATAATTGTCCATTTTTATAAACATCAATTCGTTTTTTTGATAAAACCAGACTAATATGAAAAAATTCGTCTATTGGAACATATTTTAATGATACTATTTCTATGTTTCTTTCGTCAGTTATGTCGTCTTTTTCTTCATTTTCATCTTCATCTTCAGAGTGTAATAGTTTTTCACAAGAAGTTAGTAAAATATCTTTTCCATCATTTACAATTGATGTATTAATTTTAATAATGATATCATTTTTCTTTGCATCAATTGCTACACTTATAATATCTTTTTTTCCTAAATTATCAAAATTACCAACACCATGTGTAAATATTTCTCTGTGTGTCACTTTTTTATCGTACAACCATTTTAAAATGTTGATATTCATTGTATATGAGACACCCTTACCATCTGAATTAATGCTTTCAATATTATTACCCGAATCATCCGTATATGGATCAAATAAATAAGGTTCTGACATAGATTTTTCTTCATTTAACCACAATGCACCTTTGTGTTGTCTGGTTTTTTTATTGGATTTTACATAACGGTAAATAGAAATGACCAATAGGGCAACAAAACATATAACGATAATGCCTATTGCTACATATATAAATTTCATTAACATTTCTCTAGTACTAGAATCCATTATGTTAATAGATATTAAAAAACAGATGAAATATTTTATTTATACAAAATGATTAAATGGATGCTACTATAGCAGATGAAAAATCCGATGATGTAGAAATATTGATTAAAAATTGGAAAAAAATACCAGTTATTGGAACTCAAGTATTAATGTCAAATTTTCCTTATGCAATTGCACCATGGGAACATTGGAATTTAATGATTGATGAATTAAAAAAAATGGATGAATTAAAAAAAATGGATGAATCAACAAAAAATGAAGAATTAAAAAAAATTGAATCCAATGGTGATTCAAAAACAACAGAAGAAAGTTCATCAAATGATGAATTTGAAGAACTAGATAAGGATGATAATATTCCATCTAAACCAATACAAATACCTATTAAAATCATAGAAGAATTTTCTGATTATGATGATGTTGATTGGGATTCTGATAATGAATAATCAATTACTTTACCAGATACTTGTCCGGAACTATTTATCAATAGTTCATCTTTTAATCTATAAATTGCCCCTTTGTTTGTTTGTATAGTTAATGTACACACATCTGTTTGTATTGTTTGATCGTTTTTTTGTGTCAATTTGTCAAGTTTATAATTGAGTTTTTCATTTGTTGTTGTTAATCTACTAATCTTATCTTCTAAATATATATTTTGCTTTTCAAGCTGTTCTGATTTATTTTTCCATCTGGCTGCAAATGAAACTTTTAGAAAATCATCCATTTCAGATTTTAATTTAGAGTTTAATTCTTTTAATGCATTTATAGTAGTATCTTTTTCTTTTAAAGTAGTTTCATAATTTGTTGATTCAGAACATATTTTTTTGTCATAATGCTGTATAGTTGATAATATGCTTTGAATATAAGGCGAAATTTGTTGTTCCATTATTATTACTTATGTGTATAGTGTAAGTGTTATGTTCATTTTTATGTAATACCCGCACTAATATTTTGAATACCAAATTGTTGATATTGCATTTTAACAACATCAATATATTTATAGTGTTGTTCTTCAGTTAATTCTGGTATTTTCTTTTGAATGTCTTCGAAAGAACTAAATACATTTATCATATCTTCATCATTCATTAATCTAGTTATACCTTCATATTCTGTTCTTCCTAAATAATTTGTATCATTTTTAAACATTGCAATTAAATAATTTCCAACCCCTTCTTTTATATCTGGCAATATACTTTTAAATTGTTCTTCGCTTAAATGTTTAAACATTAATAAGCATATATCTTTGTCTAAAGAATCTTTATAAATAAAAGCACCCTGATCCATTATAATTATTTCTTATTAAGGAAATTATTGTTAAGTTAATTTAATATTATAAATGACAAAAACGATAGTAGTTATAACATTAAATGGATACAATAGTTATAATCGTTCATTAATTCATCATATTAAAAAGACGACTACTTATGAAATTTTTTTGGGTTGGGATGATAAATCTGGTAAAAAAGAAGATGAATATAATTTTATAAATTCATATAATTCATTATTAAAACATTTTGGATATAAAATAAATAATTTTAACGGAAGATGGATAAAAAATCCGGCAAAATTAGGAGCAATATATTGGTTTTCTAAGAACAAAGAAGCAAATTATATGTGGCTTATAGAGGATGATGTATATATAAGAAATGGTAATAAATTTTTTGATTCATATGAAAACATAAATTCTGATCTTATTTGTATTAGAGATAAAGAATTACCTTTCTGGTTTCCAGATTATAGAATAGGAAATAAAAATATAATTGCATCATCTTTACCTTTAGCACATCTATATGTTGTGAGATTTTCAAAAAAATTATGTGAAAAAATAGTAGAAGAGTTGAAAATTACAAATGATACAAATCATCATGAATTATTTATTCCTTATGTTGTAGAAAAGCATAATTTAATTTATAGTGATTTATTTGAAAATCATAAAAATGGATTGAAAATAAACTCAATAAATATATCAAATAATCATTTACAAACTGTAAATTATGAAATAATACATCCATACAAAAAAAAAATTATTTCAATTTAGGCTTGAATTAATATTAAATTTTCTCTTAATATTTCCTGAAAAACAAATAGAAAACGACTATTGTGTTCCAAATGATTATTATGTGCTAGTTCATGACAAATTATAATTAACCATCTATAAACAAAACTATCATCATTTTCTTCCAAATTCATGTATTTGATATTGAAAAATAAACTTCCATTTTTGTTGAATGCAGTAGCATTACTGTCATTCTGATAAAATAGATTAAAAAATTTTTTGTGAATATTCATCATTTCTGTTATTTTTGTAATTTTTTTGTAATAAGTTTCTAAATTGTCTTTTATATTATTGGGTATAATACAATTTGTATATATTACTAAACCGTTGTAAACATTTTTCCTTAAAATATTATTTTCATTACAATCTTGATGTAAAATTGGATTTTTGTATTCTCTAAGTTTTCTGATAGAATTGTAAGAATATTTAATTATATTTGATTTAATAGTCATTATAGTATTTATAAAAAAATTTTTATTTGGTTTTATGTTTTTTTAATTTTTATTTGGTTTTATGTTTTTTAGTTTTTATTTGGTTTTATGTTTTTAGTTTTTGTAATGTTTTCTTTTTGGAGAAGTTTTTGTAGATATAGTAACGCGCTCAGTAAAAGTTTTACTATTTTCGTTAATTATTTTACATTCTACAAGCATACCGTAGTTTGGAGTTCCGTTCACAAAATTAGCTTTATGAAAGAATACATTATTTGTTGGATATTTTCTGCAATGGATAAATCCATAATTTTTTAAAGTATTCCAGTATACAATCTTGCCCAAGACTAATTCAGAAATATTTCTAGAATTTTTGATGGAAGATCTTTTCGTTTTAGTTTTGGCAGTTTGCCATTGATTTTTAAGTGGAATGTCTTCTTCATCGGTTTCGTCATTTAAATCATTCCAATCAACAATCTTATTACTTTTAAGGAACATTGACCAATTGTTCACAAACTCGCAAAATGTTCCAGAGCCAAGAAATATGTCGGACTTAGTTCTTAAAGATGAATATATCATTTTTAGTTAGCTTGTTCTTTTAGCTGTTGATTCGCTATGTTTCTTTTTCAATGTACTATTTTATAATTGAATATTTAGAACAAAAAAAGTGTCATTTTTTTGGAATCTATGCTAATATTTTTAATTATTTTTATACTTATATAATATGACTAAAATCGTTTTTAATATTTTCAATAGTACAGTAAAAGTATACAATGAATCTATAGAAAATAACAATGATGAAAATACAATATTTTCAGAACCTTCATTAGAAAATGAAGGAATTGGTAATGAAAACAATGATACAAATGTACAACAAACTAGTTCAAATTCGAATAATAATGCTAATATAGATTTGTCTAATGTACAACAAACTAGTTCAAATAATAATAATAATGCTAATATAGATTTGTCTAATTTATTAAATTTGAATAATTTAGGTTTGGATACGACTTTGATAGGTGCAGTTACAAGACCTATTCAAATTACGAATAATTTAAATGATTCATCCGGAACAATTACCAACAATCTCCAAGAAGCAGTTGGAGAATTAATTCAAAATGTTTTGAATATACCTAGTGCAAGTTTACAAGTTGAAGTTTTGGATGGAAATAGCAATAATCTTCAAACATCTGTGCATTCTCTTCATAATGGTTCAACATTATCAATTATTGATGAACAACATGTGCAAGATGAAAACAATTCATGTGCAATTTGTCATTCACAATTCCAAAATTCAGATATAATTCGAACAATTAATAGTTGTTCTCATTTTTTTCACGCAAATTGTATAGAACAATGGTTTCAAAGTCATAATAATTGTCCAGTGTGTAGGGGTACACTCTAAAATACTTTAACATTCGATATAATTATATGGTATTAGGAGATTTTAACAATGATGATAATATAGATCTTCTTGATCTTGTATTATTCGCATCATATTTAGATATAGATGATAGTGGAAATAATTATTTTCCTGAAATAT
>Ga0163180_10001102_pt1 | contig 15466 bp, 14 predicted proteins | sample AtlANTMetagenome_2_FD_109647 | JGI IMG/M metagenome (GOLD analysis project Ga0163180, IMG submission 109647) | Marine eukaryotic phytoplankton communities from the Atlantic Ocean - Atlantic ANT 4 Metagenome | ecosystem: Environmental > Aquatic > Marine > Oceanic | place: North Atlantic Ocean...
CGACTCCTCCCCAGGTAGGCGCAAGTCCATTGCCCATTTACACTGCTTCGACATATCGCAGTTTCACGAGATGTACGATGAATATCTTCCTACCATCCACGAGCTATTCGACATCCTTGTAACCTACTCCCAGGGTGATCTGGCTACGGCACACATCCCCGCAACCTGTCTCAAGATCGAAAACCGAGGGTTAGATATCGGAGCGAAATTCGCCGCCGTTAAGTACCTGCTGGACACCGACGCACCCTTCGGAAGAATTTTATTCCTACATTCGAAGAGTGATGAGAAACGGCGAAGACTCTACATAGAGACGCTCATGGCGAATTCTGGGCAATTGACAACTACTAATGCATTTCCCGGGATAGAACTAGAAATGCAAGGTGGGCAGGTCAGGTACCTTAATGGAGAGTACGGAGGCAACTGGCTTCCTGAACGCAACGTTCTCTACCGAGACGCGCTCTCTCGGCATCTCTTCGGGGTGCCTACGGGTGACACAACTTTCCCGGAAGGTAACATGTACATTCTCGCCCGTGATGCTGTTCTGGCCACCTTTACTGATCCGATAGTCTACAACTGTCTCAATCGCCCATACGATTTCGACTACAACTGGGTGTCCCATAGGTACGGACTAGACAAGAACATCGCAGAGACTTACCACGATTTCAAACAGCGGTCGCTGGCTTCGCGTGACCATGCCTCATTCGATGGCTACATCGAACACGCCTTCGAGCGCATCATTCGGACAGCGGTCGCTGAGAGACCTGTTCCCCCGTGCAAAGAGCTGCACCGCGCCTACTGCCTCGAGGGCCTTCACACTCTAAAGAACGTCGCTCTCTCCGAGTTCGGCTTCGACCCCCTGAAGGAGACCATACTCATCGAATATCGGGAGCTACCGCACATCGAGTACCTTATCCTGCGAACCGCCGCGTTCCTTCCCGCTGACTGGAACCATACCGTCGTCTGCGGCCGGGAAAACGCCAACATGGTGCGGGAGATTGCCAGCCGCCTCTGCGACAAATTACAGAGCAAGATCCGCGTTATTGAAACGCCTTCGTGCACCTCGATCGATGACTACAATGAGATGCTCCTGGATGCGACCTTCTGGAACCGGTTCCGGGGGGAAAAGCTTCTCGTGTACCAAGAAGACACGTGCATGTTCCACGGGGACATCGAGCCGTTCCTGGACTACGACTTCATCGGAGCTCCCTGGCCCAAGGGCCAGGAAGAGAACAGCCTGCTGGTCGGTAACGGAGGATTCTCTCTGAGGTCGAAATCCAAGCTCCTCGCGTGCCTCGCGAAGGTCCCCCCGCTGACTCTGGAGTTACCAGAGTCGGTCGACGCCATCCGGAGAGATGTTGGCCTGGCATCTCCCGCAGAGGACGTGTATTTCACCCGAGTTATGATAGAGGAGGGGCTGGGGACCGTGGCACCTTGGGATGTCGCTAGAAGCTTCTCACAGGAGAGTCAAAAATCCGAGTCTCCTCTAGGTGGACACATGTTTTGGCTCGCTGAAGCGGAGGACATGAAGGCGTCCCTCCCAGCTCGGCTCATCCTTAACAGCGACTACTGGGTCCATGCAGATCATCGATCAGGGTGGAAGCCGGCTATACAGCACGCGGTTGACTCACAAAGCGTGCTTCCATTCACGCCGGGCCTCGAGATCTATCCGAAAGACGTTGCCCTCGTAGAGGGCATGGAGCGCGCGTGGGCTCCATGGAGCGAGACGACTTGCGACGGAGTACCATGGTCGCTAACGAGGCCTTGGGTGGGGATTCTGCACTACATGGCCGACGTGCCGTCCCACATGCGGCTCCAGGCTGCCGGAGCCGTGGTATACAACGCTAAAGACTCTCTACCTCACTGCCGTGGCCTAATCGTCCTCTCCGAGGCGTGCCGCAGCGAGCTGCAACCCCTCCTGCGTCGACTGGGGCTCGAGGTTCCGGTCTATGCTATTAAGCATCCGATCGGCCACATGCCCCGGAAGTTCAATATCAACGACTTCAAGGCAGCAAGGGATAGGCGACGCGTCATCCAACTGGGTCTTCAATATAGGAAGGTCTCCACGATCTACCAACTGAAAACATCCTTACCAAAGATGTGGCTTCCGGGTAATTTGAGGGCGGCACGCGGATTCGCGACTGACGAGTGGGCGATGGAGTTCTCGACGCCGCTTCCGGCAGCGGATGTAGCGGTTGTGAGGACGTCCACCAACGAGGAGTACGACGACCTTCTCCTCCGTAACATCGTAATCGTCCCTTTGTGGACTGCATCGGCCAACAACTCTATTCTTGAATGCATCGCCATGAACATACCTGCCTTCATCACGCGGCTTCCTGCCACGGAGGAATACTTGGGAAAAGACTATCCCCTATTCTATGAAGATTTGTCCGAGATCGAAACCATAATGAACAATGAGGAACTTCTCTACTCTAGACTCGAAGAGGCAACCATGTATCTCTCCCAGCTTGACAAGACACCTTTCACATACAAGACTTTCTGTTCCGATCTGCTCAAAGTAGTGAATTAGGCTGGATAAGATCCCCGGCGGGCAAATATGCGTTTTCACCGCATTCGTTTTAGCATACCTTACCATATTACAGATGAGAATGTTCTTCTATGGGAATTGCCAAGCGTCCGCCCTCATGTGCATGTTTCGCGCCGGAACCCCCTCTACCGACTTCCAGTTCGCGGTTGAGCTATGTCATGCCCCTGAAATGAGTAAGGAGCGTTTTACCAGGTCTATCCAAGAGGCGGACGTCATTGTTACCCAGCCGATTTCGGATGGTTACGGAGGCAATGACTATTCTAACACGGCCTATGTGTTGGAACATGCTCGTCACAAGAAGGTGATCATTTTCAACTCGTGCTATCTTGACTTCTACTATCCGGATTTATGTTACCAGAGTGGAACGATTGCCAACGCTCCCGTCCCTTATCACTACCAACGTATGATCGATCACTACAAGGCAGGCAAGCCACCCGAGGCATATATATCGGACGTGGTGGAGAACGAGACCCTAATAAGCAAGGAAGATTTGCTGGAAAAGGGTCGAAGGAGCATAGACGCGTTAAGGAAGAGGGATGAAGATATGCGTGCGAAATACGGTGCGGGGGACAATGTCGTCTTCGTCCGCATTGCGGACTTCGTGGAGAGGAACTACCGCGATAGACTCCTTTTTTACTCGATGAATCATCCCACCAAGCATCTTTTTCAGTTCATATGCGATCAGATTACCGATATCTTGAAGGTGGAATCTCTGGACACTGATCGCTCTCTCGATCCACTTTCTAGCGACACGAGATGTACCTTGTATAAATGTGTGCAGTCGGCGGTAAACTTCCGATTGGACGATTGCAGTATTAAAACGATGGACGCGCAGGATCCTCTAGCGGTAGCCCGTTTGTACTACGATGCTTACGATGAGGTAGGCTTTCGTGGTTAGAACGTGCGCAGATGTTCTCAAACAATGCGTTTGCCCTTGCCATTGTATGTGTAGGCATCCATATATGGAGGAATATATCTCAGAATACCGGAACTACGATAAAAAGGCAGCCTTCTACTTCAAGACTTCAGACGACCATTGTGGAGGGATCGGAGACTACATCAAGTTCCTATCTTTCCTAGTTAACATGGGAATGAAGTATGGTATAGCAGTTTACTGCATAGATTTCGGAAATGTAACTGACAAGTTCCTAAGGTTGAGGCACAGCCAGATGCATGTTGGCTTCGAGGAAATATCTGACAATATGGTTGTTTTCGGTGCAGCGGACAAATTCACGAAAGAAGAAGAATTCCACGAGTTAAAACCGGGGGTGTTCAATGTAATTCATGTGGCTTCATTATTCAATTTCGATGCCGGGCAGGTGAGTGGAGGTTGTTTGTTCTCTAGCGGTATTAAACTAAGCGACATATTCCAGTTCGATAGCAAAGTCATTGAGAACGTACCGAGCTCCCTAAAGAACACGAAATATACCTCTATTCACATAAGGATTGGCAGCTTCGCTCACCTTGATCCTTACTACCAGGCTAATGGCTCCAGTTTTAACAAAGATAGACTAGACCGTTTCCTGCGTAAAGTAAATAACTCTAGGAAAGTGTTTCTTTGTACCGACGATCTCGCACTTAAGAGAAAACTGAAAAGCGAGTACGAAGACCTTCTAGTAACGGATTTCAAACCAGTCCATACAGGAGACATACATGCCGATGAAAGAGGTGTCTTGAATGCGATCACGGACCTACTGATATTGGCGAACTCAGAAGAGATATTCCTAGCCGATGACCATCGTGTAAGCGGGTTCCCTGTATGCGCATCTAAGTTCGAGAATATCAGGCTTAGGAAACTGATCGACATAGACGATACTAGCTCGAATGGGGAGGACACCGTGGTATAGGGATGATCGAAGCAATGTCGTTTCTAACGTAGCAATTCAATTGAATGTCTACGTTACAATTATTACCCTCGTCGCTAGCGTAGCAACATGCGGTAGTCTTTCACGTCATCTCTAAATCCCCCCTCACATGAGTTATACCACCCTACACTGTACTTGGGGTCGTCCTCAAGAAGCAGCCACCCTGCGTGGTTCCGCGCGAACTTACCTCTCATACTTTCATAGTCCAGAGTCATATAATGAACTAGCACACATGGTGTGTTGTCCGAGAGGGTCGGATCTAATACGTCACACCGATCGCTGTTCGCTGCAAGCAAATCATTCCCGTCTTCGATGACGTGTCCGTTCACACCATACACCTTATAATCGGGATTACGAGTGATATGAACATTCCCAAACTCATGTATGAGCTGCGGCCTTACGAAAGACTTCACAAACCGGTTCCAGAAATGGTCGTATCTCTCTCGCGTGACGAATTGTTCGAAAACGGACTTGCGCTCGTCGTACGTTTGCAATCCGCCCGTTCCATAGACAATCCAGTTAATGAGCAAAGTGCAACAGTCGTCCGGAAAAGAGGACAGAAAGTCTTTAATGGTGAAGTTCCCACTCATAGTAGGTTTAGTCCAGAGGAACTCGTCGGCATCACATAAAAGGAGCCAGTCTAGGTCTTTATTCTGATCTATACATTCCTGATAGACCGCTGGCTGGTTGCTTGTCAAAACATCATCGATCTTAACAAACACTCCATCGCGTAGTAATCCTGCATTCCCAAGTGTCGTCGATACAGCCGGGGATGACAAGTTGTCATATATGACGATCCTATCGAAACCAAGATGCAAATAATGTGAGACCCAGTCACATATTAGCTTTTGTTCATCCTTTGCACGAACGCAAACTCCAATCTTCATCTATTATGCTAGTCACGCATAATAAAACTCGCCGAACCACCCGCGAGTGGATCGTTAGTTTGGGCGTCTAGCAGTGATGACAAGTGACCAGTTGCACTCGTTGTTTGGTGACCAGAATATACCATATTTGTTCATGTCTGCCCAGTCGTCGTAAAACTTGATATCGACGAAACCAGCTTTCCTTAAGGTGGTCTATAACCGAGTCTCTGGTAAAAACCCTCATCTCTAAAGTGCTTCCTGGGCCTCCATGCGTATCTATACAATAAACTAATGGCGATATTTGAGAAAAATAGAATATCGTTTGCTACATTCGAAACTGCGTATATCAAAGCTAGCGAACACCAGAGAAAACAGGTCGGGGCAACATCGCGACCCCCGGATGTGGCGAACGAGGACGCCGCGGCTGCCTAAGACACAAGCTCCGCCAAGCCGTCCTCGAAATTTACAATGATGTCCCAGCCGAGACCTCTTAGTTTCTCGTTACTTATGTAGTACCTCTGATCGTTGAATGGACGGTCCGCTATATACGTAATCCACTTATCGTACTCTTCAGTATCATGGATCATCTTTATTAGCATCTCAGCCACGGCTCGAATCGAGTACTCCATCCCTTCATCGCATCCTATGTTATATATCTCTCCTATCTTCCCCCTTTCTAGTATGCATTGAAAGGCCGTGGCGGTATCTCTCGAATGAAGAAAGGCTCTCACGCAACTTCCGTCCCCCTGAATCGTGACAGGTTTTCCTGCCTCCAACTGCTCAATGAATCTCGGAATAACCTTCTCGGGGTACTGGTTCGGTCCATACACGTTGTTCCCACGAGAGATCACTATTGGCATCGAAAACGAATGATTATACGACTGAGCAATCAACTCAGCACTTGCTTTCGTAGCCGCATACGGATTCGTCGGGCACAAAACCGATTGCTCAGTCTTGTGCTTCTCGCTCGCGTCCAGCATTGACTCACCGTACACCTCGTCCGTCGATACATGAATGAACTTCTGCAGCGTTGGACAATGCAATCTCGCTACCTCGAGCAAATTATGAGTTCCCACTATGTTATCTCTCGTATACTGCAAAGAGTCGTCGAACGACGACTGCACGTGCGATTGCGCCGCGAAATTCACCACATGGGTTATATTGTTCTCCTGGAATATGTAGCGCAGTAAGTCGTAAGATTGCAAGTTTCCCTCGATCAATCTGTACCTCCGGCTACTACGCACACGCTCCTCGACATTCTCCTCGTTCGCGCAGTAGTACATCGCATCCAGATTTATGATTCTTATGGCATCGTGTGTCGAGTGGATATGGTTAATAAAGTTCGACCCGATAAACCCGCAACCTCCTGTAACGAGAAGAGTCGTGGACGCAACATTCGGAAAGTCCGTTGTTGTCTTTTTGCGCAGTTGGGTCGGATCTCGGACATAGCTTTTCATGAGCTTCGTTACGGCCGTCCGTATATCGTTGACTTCCGGTGCAAACTCGACCAGACGGTCAGTATTCAGCAAATTGTTCGAGCGTTTGCTATCCAAGATGCTATTCTGCTCTTCGATATCGAAATTTTCCCATCTGAAATCCGTGTCCACATGCTGGGAATACAGCATCAGTATCTCATTGTGGGTGATCCTCCCCGGGTTAGTCAAGTTCATAGTGCCCAACACCTTGCTCTTCATCATGCGTAGTGCAATGGGAAGAAGTTCTGGTAGAACCGTCATGGAATTCGCAATCGAGCACACCTTGTCGTAGCCCGCGATCTTGGTTATGAAATTCCTGGGATTGTCCTCGCCTACGATGGGCATTCTAATCCTTAGATTGAGCACCGTGTCCTCTAGCAGGTGCATAAGGCGGTCGGTTACACCTTTGACGGACGAATACCCCGAACCCGTGAAGTTCGGAATGTCGCTCTCTCTAAACCCTGGACGTTGCAAGTCACCCTCGTAGTCAAAAATACAACCGGTCCCCAGATAGGTGTAATGCACACCGCTCTTCTGGCAGATCATAGCCAGGGCCATGGGGGCGAACAGGTTGTCCCGAAGGTTCTCGGGCAGTTTCCCCGGCTGCTCAAGGTAGTCTATCGTGGGGAATTCGCGATTGCCCACCATACCGTGAGTGCGTCCTATAAAAGAAACAACGTGGGTCGGTTGCTGCTCCGCTATGTCTCTCTCGATACCCTCGAGATCCTCAGCACGGCTCGTTGGGTACAGCACCTCGATGTCGACGTCCGCCGTCAGAAGGTCGAGGAACTGGCCGCCGATCCACCCCTTGTGCCCGTATATTAGTACACGCATATATAGAGTAACTCGGTATCTTTCTATGACCTTTTAACCGCGATTGCTCTACGTCCCGCTGTGGAGACGACAGCTCCCGAACGTCTTCCGGTGATGTTTCGTTATTCCGTGCGTCGCTATTCCTTCCATGTGGGCTTTGGTACCGTATCCCTTGTTCTTCATGATTCCGTATCGCTCGTCCAGCGTTGGGTCCTCTGCGCATATATCCGCGATATAGTCATCGCGCGCGACCTTCGCGAGAATCGATGCTGCCGCAATGGAGGTGTACTTGTTGTCTCCACCCTCTATGCAGACGTGAGGCAGCTGCACTATGCCGGCGCTCGGATCCATAGACGTGTACGCTTTAAAGTCGTTACCATCGATCAGAAGTCGGGAATCAGCACTCGTTAGGGAATGTTGTCCGACCACTTGTTTAATCGCGCTATGCATGGCTTGAAAGGTCGCTTGACGAATATTCAGTCTATCGATCTCCTGTTCCGTCGCGTATCCGACGCCCCAAGCCAGTGAGTGCTCTTTGATATAGGACGCCACCTCTCGAATCTTTCTGTCCGAAGTAAAGCGTTTGCTGTCCTTCATGAGTTCGTGTCGGTAGTCACCTTCTTTAGGTAGAACTACCGCCGCGCTGTACACTCTGCCCAGCATTGGCCCTCTCCCCGCCTCGTCCACTCCTATCTCGATGCGCTCATCATCCTCACTGAAACGCTTCACCAAGTTGCCCTGCTTAGCTGGCATTCTTGAATTACAGTACAACCGACCTGCCTAATCAATTTCTCGATAAACTTTTTTCGACATATACTCTATAATGAAAGTCAGTCCATTACAGTTATTCTTGGTCCTGTTGCTAGGCCTTCTCCTGTGTTCTATGCTAACATGTGGTAACTTGGTCGAGGGCCTCGCAAACGATAGACGGGAGAGATCCGACGTTAAGAAGAACTTCGACCCAATGGCACCGGCGCGCGCCAGGGATCGCGTTCTTTTCAATGATCATACGACCATTGGGTCTAATCCTCTAGCTCTCGATGAAGGTGAGCGGGGCAGCAATCCTCTCCTACTCGACGAAGGAGACAGTCAGCCTCCCCGTCCCCTGGATGATGGAGATAGTCCTCCACAGGCCGTCATCCGGCCTCGCCACCACGAGCATCCTCTCGGAATACCTCGTTCCCAGATCCCAGCAGGGGACGAAGACCTATACATCCTGAAGTCCGAGATTGTCCCCCCAGTGTGCCCGGCATGCCCCACGGCTGCGGTGTGCCCGCGCCAGAAACCATGTCCACCGTGTCCACCATGCGCGCGCTGTCCTGAACCTGCATTCGAATGCAAGAAGGTTCCCAACTACAGAAACAATAGCGATATGTACCTTCCCAGGCCTGTCCTGGCAGACTTCAGCCAGTTCGGGATGTAGATGCGTTCCCATCCTACAATCGGCAGACGGGATACTATATGTGTATCCCGTCTATCTAATCACTGTTATATCTTAGTGCCTGCGGGTGCGCCGGCGCTTTCCCACTCGAGTCTTTCTCTTGTGCCCCTTTCTCCGCACTCTGCTTCTCGGTTTGCTACGCCTGGTTCTCCGCCTTCGGCGGCCTCCGCCTTGCGCGGCCCCTGGCGGGGCATCACCCTGCATAATGGCCTGTCCTGCGTTCGTAGCAAAGGCCACAGCTAGGTCCTCCGCAGCCAGTAGTGAGTTTACTCGCATATCACGGTAAGTTTCCATGGTCCGCTGGAACTGCGTCTGCAATGCAGTCTGTGTCTCGTTGCTTATCGCTGCCGGCCCCTGTCGAGCGCGCGCCAGAGCCCCCGCGGTCACTGCGGCCAACTGAAGAAGGCTCCTCAACTGCATGTACTTTCTCCTCGCGCCGCCTCCTATAGCTGCCGCGGGAGGGGGTAGATTGCTTATCGCCGTGGCAACCGCATCGGTGGTCAAAAATCTCCTCATAGACTCGACAAGCTGCTGCCTCGGCACCCATCCTCGCTCCCCGCCTTCGAAACGCAGGTCTGGAGCGCTGGTGTGGGTCGGCGCCGCGTCCTCCCCGGACCCGAAATTGAAACCGAGCACACTTGCCTCGAATGCTGGGCTGGTGACTTGCTGCGTCCGGGGGTCGAGCTCCGCAGCGACATCACGCCCTTCGAAAATCGACGCTTGATCCTCGAGCCGGGCCGGAGTGGCGCCGAGGGCCACGGCAATAGCCAGGCACGCCTGGAAATTGGCCTCCGCGCCGACGTCCGGAGTCACCCAGGCGTTCGCCAGCGCCTCGTAGGTGCTCTGTAACTGGTCTCGGAGTGTCTCTTCAGCCGATCTTGCGCCGGTGAAGTATTGGTTGACCGCGTCGAGGGCATTCCCGGTAGCCCTTCGAAGGGGACGTCCAACAGCTCCGAGAAGTCCTGTCCAACTTCCGAACCCAATGACTACCAAGGCGGTAACCGTGGCGAACACCGCCCGCGCTGCTATGTCGTACCGCTCGGTCGTAGCTGTCCCGAAGATTCCCAATGTCTCCCAGAATGCGCCCCCGGGGGCGAGGCTCGCTGCGAATTGCTGGGCAGCATGGAACATTCCTTGAGGTTGGACTTCCACACCACACCATGGACCTGCTCCATATCGCGTCATGAATGGAGTCAATACTGTCATGCACACCGACCTGACTGCGCTACCAGGCTCCCAGTATCCCGCCGCCCATGTCCCGAGTGCTACCATTCCTGTGGTGAACGACGCCACGCGCTGCCTGACCTGGTACACAGTCGCGCCGCCCAGTCTTCCGGCGGCCCTTATCATTTGTATTATCCCTGCACCCCCTCCCACTACGGCCCCGCCGGCGCAGGAAAAACCTCGCCCGACTGCCTGAAGAGCAGATCTAATAGCGCTCCCTTGCACTGCTTCCTCGGCCCCTGCAAGAGCAAGGCGAACCTCTGGGTGACCTGCGGCTGCTGCGTTCGCCTGGGCTGAATCGATGTTTGCGCCTGGAGCGATGCCCGCAGCCGCCACGGACTGCTCTACTACCGGCGCCGCTGCCTCCACAACATTAGCCCCCATATCTGCGAGTCGTTGTGGATCCTGTCGCCTGTCGGCTGCCTCTACCGCTTCGGCTGCCGCCTCAATTGCTGCCTCCTCCCCGGGGCCTCCTCCGCGTTTGCCACGCCTTCCGCCGCCTGGCGTCTCAGCCGAACCCCAGCCCGTGCCCGTGTCCATGCCCATGTCCATGCCCATGTCCTCGAAGAATGTGGGTGAGTAAGTGCGCGCAATCTTTTCCGCCCCACGCAGAGCAGCCTCCGCCCCACCACCCTGTGCCTTCACAGCGTCCCTGAGTCCACCCAAGTCCGGGTTGCCGGCCATGAACGACCCACTCAGACGTTCGAGCAGTCTCGTGGGATCGTCCTGTCCAATCAACTGGTCGATGATTCGCGCACAGTCCGCGAATAGCTGTTCTCCCTCTCGATCCGAAAGCACGTCCGATGGTCCCGGCGATGAAAAGGACATAGTGCTTGCCGACCAATCGTCATGAGTGCCGAAACTACTTTGGCTCTCCATTACTATAATATACAAAGAGAGAATTATTCTCTCTTCTTGATACACTTTTCATCTATTTGCAGAGTCTTGCACTTTTGTTCCTGAGGAACTATCTTTATTACGCACTTCGCCTTCTTGCCATACAGCGGTTCCGTGCACCCCTTTTCTCTCTTCTTTCGAGTTTTCTTGAACTTAAACAACTTGGGACTGTCCTCGGTACATCTGGCCCTAAAGTGCTCGTAGCGTTCCCGCACGTCGCAGTATGACAATCCCGATTTCTTCCCAAGCATCTTGTTAACCACCTCGTGGAGTCTGTAGACATACCGCGAGAAGGTGTCTCGGTTCTTCATTGCACACGCACGTAGGGGGTGGGCGCGGAAGTTCCTCTTCAAGTTCTCCCTGCAATGCCGACACGGCAGGTTATACTGTAGGCTCAGAATGAACTCTTTGTAGTGCTTCTTATCCTCCGCGCTCGGAGCAACCGGGTAGTTGAAACTCATTGTATGCAGGTAGTGCCACATACTGGGCCCCCATACCGTGGTCAACATGCCGTCCCCACTCGAAAAATCCGACTTTCTATAGGTTTTCTTTTTGCGCGTCTTTGCCATTATATTAGCATCAGAAAAACTTGTTCTCAACAGTATATATTGATGGCCGATCTGTCCCTGCTCCATGACTTCGCAGATGACACGAAGACTAACTGCTTTGTCACCAGCCTAGCGCTGTTTATCGTGGTGGTCGTGATGGTCGCCCCCACAGGCATAACTGGAGTCGGCGCCGGTTTAGCGAAGCTCATTGCCATCATGTTGCTAGGCTACGTGCTCGTGGTACACAGCCGGGGGACCCTGTCGCTGTTCTTGAACGACCCTGGTCTTCTTCTCGACGGCAGTTTCCGAACCAATGCCATCCTAAGCTGCGTGTTTCCCTTGGCTCTCTTCGTTATAATTGGATATATCCTCTTCACCTTTGTTTTCTGATCAAGTGCTGTACCTCCGCTACAATATTCTGCTCACTCTTGACTTCAATCCCTCGCACTCTCAGAACCGCCTTGTGGTACGCGGTATCCGACGCGTAGGAGGCACGCCGGACGTCGACCAGATCTCCAGTGGCCGCACGGAATAGCATTGTACTAAACGGACATATACTCTCTATGTACGTTTAGTAGAGATCAAAATAGTTCTCCAATACTATATAGCACATGGACTTGCAAGCCATGAAGTCTCATGCCCTCGGTGTAGTTGCTGACAGGCGCTTCCTTATGGTACTCGGTGTAGCAGCCATTTTCATCTGCGCTGCCATATACGTGTGGCGTACATACGTGGCCGGCCGCGTTAGTCCCAGTTACGTGCCGAATAAGGAGTTCGTCGAGGAGGGCGAAGTGGCTTCGAATGAGGCTGATCTCTATTTCTTCTACACGGTGTGGTGTCCCCACTGCAGCAAAGCCAAACCCGAGTGGACGAAATTCAAGGAGGCCATCGGCAGCAACAAGATTAAGGGGGTGAATGTAAATTTTGTCGAGGTCGACTGTGACCAGGATACGGCCACGGCGGACAAGTTCAAGGTAGACAGCTATCCAACGATCAAGTTAGTCCACAATGACCGGGTAATCGAGTACGATGCGAAGCCGGACGTAGAAACTCTACGCCAGTTCTTGAACGTCTCCCTCTAACCGCTCTTCTTCGAGGATGCCTTTCTCCACGAGAAACTTCGTGGCGTCTCTCTGCCCCTGCTCAATTAGACTCACTCGCATTGACTCATCGCCGAGCGCATCCATCCACTTGTGTATTCCGTTGCATTCGACCATAACACTTTCCAGCCAATTGGGTACACGCTTCTGTTGATGCTCGCTGCAGAGCGCCAGTTGGGCCTTCCTCAGAAGTGCCATGAGGTAGTCAGTTAACGAGGAGGACTCATCTATTCCGATCTCGCCGTCGCCGTCCCATACGTACCGGAGGGCGAATATCTCCTCTTCAGGGCATTGCTGTCCTTCTAGGCAGTCGTTGACGGGCATGTTGGCAACACACCCGCCGTCCACGTAGCAGCCGCCCTCGTACAGCACTGGTTGAAATAGAACTGGCACGGCCATAGTCATTGCCATAGCTGTGCTGATCGGAAGGTCGGGATAAGTCTTGTGAGAGAGCTGCACTCTGTCGAGGGTCGGGGCGTTAACATTGGCGGTGTATGCGACTATCTCTATTCCGGTAACCTCGTACAACTCCGCAAGAGTCGTGCTGCAGCTCAAGCCCTTGGCAGACAGTAAAGGTTCGAGCGCCGCTTCCGCGACTTCTTTGCTGAAGAGTCCCCTAGTCTTCATGGAGTCTACAAGCATTTGGGGAGTCATAGTTGCCAGCTTGTCCCATGGCCTCTTAATGAAATAGTTGTCCAAAGTCTCCCAGTCGTAACCCAGTGCGATAACGACCCCAAAGAAAGCTCCGACTGAAGTTCCGTATATACTCTTGATGTCCGAAATGTCCCAGAAGTCGTGCTTGTGCAATTCGCGCAAGGCTCCATATGTGACAAATCCGGCGGGCCCACCTCCGGCCAATACGAGATGCTTTATAGTCATTTGGCTATACAGCATCGTTTAGTTTTTAAAACCTTTTTTCTTCTTAGTTTGTAACCATGGATACTATCTTCACCCTAGGGGACTTCGATGATGATGAGGATACCAAGGTCAACCTCGATGACCTCTACGAACGCAAGAAGCAGCACGACCTGAATACGCTCCGAACGTATAACCGGATCCTCAACCGCATCAATAATAAGATTAAGACCGTATCGCGCCTGGCGTCGAACGAGCAATTCTGCTGGTACGTGATACCGGAGCACATAATCGGCGTACCCCGGTTCGACAAGGAAGCTTGCACCGCTTTCGTTATCGACAAGCTGAAGGATAACGGATTCATGCTCAGGTACACGCACCCCAACTTGCTGTTCATCTCCTGGAAACATTGGGTGCCGGCATACGTCCGAAGCGAGATAAAGAAGAAGACAGGGGTAACTGTTGACGGCTACGGTAACAAGGTCGAGAAAAGACAGGGAGAGAGCAAGTCCGAACCAACCAACCCCGACGAACTGATGTTCCAGCGTAACGAGCACATCCCCATCGGTCCCGCCCAGCAGAACTTCACGGCTATTGACAGTTACAAGCCATCCGGTAACCTGATATACAACCAAGACCTCCTCCGCAGTATCGAAGATAAGTCGAGAAACAAGTAATGGGGTGGCCTTCCTTCAATGTAGTGCGCGGCTTCTGTGTTTTGGCGACCATGGAGGGAATATCTAGGCAAGCGCGGAAAGCGCGGCTTATTTTTCGAGAGAAGAAGGCCCAACTTTTCCGAAAATCCTCCCTGGTTTTTTTGAAAAAGTTGACTCTCGACCTGAAAAAGGAACCCGCGTTTTCCGCGCCACTACACACATGTAGGGGAACCGGTGCCGCAAAGAAAGCCGCGCCTAGCATCTACATAACCTTGGTTTAAAGATAATGTCGACCTAGATATATGCTTGAAAATGCTGGATATTTGCGAGCCAAAAACGAGCCGAAATATCGCTGTGAAAAATGTGACTATTCTACGTCTAAGATATGCAATTGGAAAAGACACGTTGAGAGCAAGAAGCACAAAATGCTGGATAATGCTGGATATTTAGGAGCCAAAGCGAGCCAGAAGAATATCTGGAGGTGTGCGTGTGGTAGAGAGTACAAACATAATCAGAGCTTCTATCGTCACAAGAAACAGTGTACCATGGGGATGGAATTCGGCGAAAACGAGGAGGCACTGAAGACCAAGGTGAGCGAGCTAGAGGAGGAACTCGCCAGGGTCCAGGAAGGCAGAATTGCCGACCTGCAGGCCCAGAATATCAAGCTGGAGGAGCTGGTCAAGACAGCACAGTCGTCCGTGGTGAACAACAACTTCAATAACTGCATGATCATTCTCAACACACACTGTGCCTCTGCGATCAGCATGGCTGAGTTCACCAAAAACTTACGGCTCACGTCCGAAGACCTGGTGTACACGAAGCAGAATGGCTACATCGAGGGAGTCAGCCACGTATTTATTAAGGGGTTGCAAGACCTCGACCCGACGCAACGTCCCATTCAGTGTAGCGACAAGAAAGGTAAGAACATATACGTGAAAGAGGAAGGCAGCTGGGAGAAAGACGGGGGGGAAGTGCTCGGGAGCCACATCTCTCTGGTGTCTAAGAAACAGGTTGAAGCCCTCAAAGTGTGGGAGGAGCAGCACCCTAACTGGAAGGGCTCCGAGAAAGAGACAGAAACGTACATGGAGCTGGTGCGCGAGATAATGGGCGGGTCGAGTAATGAGGAAAGACTGCGCAACCACAAACTAATCCAGCAGAAAATTGGGCAGAACTGCAGACTA
>Ga0163180_10001106_pt1 | contig 15426 bp, 16 predicted proteins | sample AtlANTMetagenome_2_FD_109647 | JGI IMG/M metagenome (GOLD analysis project Ga0163180, IMG submission 109647) | Marine eukaryotic phytoplankton communities from the Atlantic Ocean - Atlantic ANT 4 Metagenome | ecosystem: Environmental > Aquatic > Marine > Oceanic | place: North Atlantic Ocean...
CTCACCAATCTTCCCCTGCTCTGCAACATCCAAGGCGTCTCGAGAGGCCAACCTTCGGGGCAGCGCAGCACCTACCGAGTCAAAAACAATGAGGTCTACACCGGCTGCCGCATAGGCAGCGGCATACTTGATACCGTCCTCCAGGGTTTCGGGTTGAAGGAGTTCAAACTTATTAGGGTCCGTAATAGGAACCCCTAAAGCGGCAGCATAGTCAGGAACTATATCATTCTCCCAGTCCACATAAAGGACAGAGCCTCCCTCAGCGCAACACACGGCTGCCGCCTCCAGAGCGAGCGTTGTTTTACCCGCTGACTCATGGCCCCAAACTTGAGAGACGCGACCCCGAGGAAGGCCGGGACAAGGGGACACTCCAAATGCGTTCTTAGCACCCCCTATCAAATAGTCCACCACGTCGGAACCAGAAGATATGTGGGGCAAACTTTCCTTAAGGGTGTCCTCATCCAACGACACGCGAATATCATCAAACTCCTTGCCGAGCTTCTTACTCAGATAAGCACGAGCTGCGCCCAGGGCATTATCAGCCCCATACAAACTGGTGGACCCCTCTCCTTTATTCTTCGACCTTGGCATCATGTCTCCTCGTCTTGCGACCACAGAAAAAATCGGTCCTTTTCCCGAAAGATGACGCCCCTCTTGACGGTCTTCCCAGCTTTACGACCTTTAGTGTAAGTGTGTACTTTTGTGAAGTACCTTTGCTCGGTGGGGGTAAGACCCCCCTTCTCCAACTCACCCGTATAAAACTGCCAAAAGCGGCCTGATAAAACGGCCACTAAATAGGCGTCAGCCTCATTATGGTTCCAACGACCTCCCGACGCATCACGCTTAGAAGCCTCGATCATATCCGTCTTATCCATGGGCCAACCTTTAGGACGGACCAACAAATCTCGAGCATGAGCCTTGACCTGAAGGGGTGCCCAAAACACAACGTCGCACCCTTCCAATTTCAAGGCTTCACACGAGTAGAGGAATAATCCGTACATCCCCTCCGACCACAGATTTCCAAAAACTGGGAACTCAATTCCCACCTTATCCGGCGATGTGTCCCGAATGAGCTGGATTAAGGCATCCCGTTGATGAATGTAGCGATCCACAAACTCCATCTTGGAAGATGTGCGAAAACGCCCCCTTTGGATACACCTCTCGGGTTCACCAAAGGGGGCGCTCGTATCGTGAAGTGCCCAACCGAAATTAGTCAGGGAAGGGTCGAGGCCCAAAACCTTCATTTAGAGGACATCATTAAGGAGGTCATCCACATCCTTGGCAGCATGCGAAGATCCAGTAGGGGAGGAAACGTCCATGCCCAACTTCTCTTTGACCTCATCCACCGTCATTGTCCTCGCCAGATCGCGGTGGATATTCTCAGCCACCTTGCGGGCTTCTCCCAAGATGCGCTTACCGATAGTCTGAAACTCCTCCTTATCGGAAGTGATCAACTTCTGTAGCAAGTTGTCCTTCTCGGGGGCAAAAGACATCTTCTGATATGTCTTGTCTTCACAAGTCATTGCCAGATCGTGGCTTCCCAAGTCAAACCGCTTATTGATGCGGCCAATATCCGAATACTTGGTCGGGGGCATATCCCAAGGTTGAACCTTGTAGCCCTTACCGGCCTTGAAGGATGCAACGTCCAGCTCGCCATCCTTATCGCACGGCCAAACTACAATCACTGTTCCCAACCGCTGCTGTGGCTCAACCTTGAGAAGGTCCAACATAGCAGCCCGGTTAGAATCTGTGAGGAGAACAAATCCGATGCCCTCCTTATAGCGGGTGCGCTCGCACCCTGTGAACTTAGGCGCGGAACCCTCCACAGGAAATCCGTCACCGTCATAATCACCAAACCACGCAAAACTCACGCGGTAGGTTCTGCCAGCTTCGGCCTTAAACCGCTTGGTGTAACCACCGCCTTTCAAGGCATCGTCACCCGAACCGAAACTGAAATCAACAAATCCGTCACTCATCTCTATCTCCAAATGTTATTAGCATGGCCAAAATGGGCAGTGCAATAGCTGTTACGGGAACGGGGTTGTCCAAGAACCCCCTACAAATCAAAGTCCTTCAAAAGGGAGTCGATGTCTAAATCGGACTCACGAGGCTTGATCTCAATAGACTCTAAGATGTCATCAGCCTCCGTATCAGGAAGCCCCGAACACAGCAGCCCCTCTATGGAGTCCGAAACAGGAACATTCTCGACAGCCTCTTGAGGCCCTGAAAAAATATCTTGAAGATCCCGGAGGGTAGTGCGATTCTCTCGAGGTGCTTCCCCGTTCAGGTCAATCTGAACTCCGGGTGGCACCCTACTCCCCCACCGACCGCCAAGGCCGATCTCTTCCTGGCACAACCTCATCTGATCCCGAAGTCTCCCCTGCACGTCCCTCAAGTCGCTCCGTTTAGCTTTGATAACGGTGACCAAGGTCTCTAAATCGTCGAGTACCGACTCCAAATGGGAAACATTTTCCACCTCGTCCTTCAGCTTCATGCTGGCAATCGCATCGCGATCAGCTAAATTGCGCCCTGCTCTCACCTCAGGGTCGTTGGTAAGGAGGTTCTTCTTTCCCAAATCTAAAGACACGGAAGCAGCCCGATGAGCAGCCCGGTACTTTTGAACCCAATGGCACACCTTTAAGTAGACGCCTTCGCAATCAGTAAGCATGCCGCGAGCTTGAGCTATCTTAGAGTTAAGACGACGAGGCCCAAACTGAAGAGGGTTGTCATCTAAGTGGACCTCCATACGGGAGAGGCCCTCAAATATCTCATCAACAGACTGTTGTCCAATTTCCGGTATATCAGCGTCCATACCCCTACTTACCTCCCGACAAGGACTCACAAACCCCCACAAGGCGGGCAGCTAACAAGGTATTGCGTTGTTGGGCTTTGGCGTTCTCTACAGCTTTCCCTACAGCCCTCCAACTCCCTACCAAGAAAACCTTTTCTTTAGCTCTCGTGACGGCAGTATAAAAAAGGTTGCGCTGAAGTTGGCGACCGAAAGAGTTAAGGACAGGCAGAACAATGACGTCATACTCTTGACCTTGCGACTTATGAACTGTCTGAGCGTAGGCAAGGCGGACAATGCGAGACGCATCTTTGAAGGGGTACCTTACCAATCGAGGGGCAATCTTACTCCCTTGAAAAATCTTAAGCTCAATCTGCTTGGCCTTCTTGTCAATACGGGAAACTTTGCCAACATCACCGTTGTAAACCCCCATCTGGTAATCATTCTTCACCACCATGATTCGATCACCCTCGCGAACCACGGCCCCACCTAAACGCAATTCCCCGATACCGGCCACTGAAGGGTTGAGAGCTAACCGCAACCTTTGATTGAGATTAGTGACGCCCACATCACCGCCATGACGGGGTGAAAGAACTTGGAAGTTCAATCTCTTTGAGTACAGTTTCTTGGCGATCTCAACAATGGTTTGAGCCGCCTCATCATCACTATCTACAGAAATGAATATGAAATCTTTGCCGTCGCTCTCAGGAAGTTGCCCATTATGCACCGCATGGGAAGCAGCGACAATCCCTGACGTTCCCTCTTGACGAAAGATTTCGGTCAAATGGTGGTGGGGGAAAACCGTGGACTTAACCAAATCCCTCAACACATCACCCGACCCCACGCTGGGAAGTTGATAGGGATCTCCCACAAACAGAAGTCGACAATCTTCCGAGGTGGCGCTCAAAAGTCGATGGAGCATATGAAGGTCCACCATAGAAGACTCATCAACTACCACGAATTTAGCAGGGTGTGGCCTTCCGGGGCCGAACTCCCAGTCACTATCAATATCTTGGGTCTTCTTTTTGCTCTCTCCCACAATCCCTAAATACGTGGACTCCCTCTCCTCTTCTTCTTTTCGGAAACCTTTTGCGCCGAATGCCCGATGGATGGTCACCGCCTCGGATCCTGTAACTAAGGCCATCCTTTTAGCAGCGATTCCTGTCGGAGCGGTGAGCAAAAAAGGGATCTCCGCATCCTTAAGGACAGACACAATAGCTTGTAGGGAGGTGGTCTTACCCGTTCCTGGCAATCCAGTAAGAAGGGATACCGGAGATGTCAAAGCCGTCACACAAGCCGCTAATTGAGGCTCAGACAACTCGACTTGCCTACTGGACGCCCAAACCTCAATAGCGCGACGAGAGAGATCCTCTATGTCATCACCGCCGTCGCGAACGTGATCCCCCACGCGGCGCAGGCCCACGCGCAAAAAGTCTTCATCTAAGGGGGATGATGCCCTCTTTCCCAACTCCTCCGCGCAAAAGGTTTCCGCAGTATGGTGCCACGGGTCATAAAGAGCCACTACGTCAGCTGTTTCTCTGTCCACCACCAGTTGCTCATCCCCCCTCAAGGCTGCTATGCCCTCAGCCACTTGTTTGGGAGTGACACCTCCAGGGACGGAACGCTCTACGCTGTCTACCATCTGACCGGTGGTGGAGAAAACGTGGCCGTCTTGAAAAGAATCTCTCAAACAAGAAAGGATGGACCCTCTCACTCTCCCTGGTGAGTCTAAGCAAACGCCCATCTTCATAGCTACGGCGTCTGCATCCGCAAAAGAGATGCCGGCCACCCTCACCAAAACCCAAGGGTCTGTGGTAATGAGGTCTTCTAAATCAGAGCCGAAGGTCTTCCACACCTCTCCCACAACCGAAGGGGGAAGCCCCACCTCAGCCATGAAAGTGGCTCCTTCCATATAGGTGCGGACGCTTTTCCACCGAGAGGAGACGTACAAACAACCGAACTCATCAAGTCCGCAAGCCGAAATGTCGCCCCCCAACAACTCGAACAAGGTCTTGCCTTCTTTGGTTGCCCACTGTTTCAAGGTAAGTCGCGACGTTGGCCCCACGCCATTAGCTGACAAGGCTGACAAAATCCTATCGTCCGACCAGCTCAAAGTGGTGGCAGGGCTACGGGTAACAGCTATCTGCTTTCCATATTGAGAGTGGGTTGTCTCCTCCCCTTCAAAACATAGCCACGCGCCCACCGAAACGGACTGCACGGGAAAGTGGCCCTTTACTGTGACCACCTTAGAGGTATCATCCAACACTAACTTCACAATCTTGAACGTGTCATTCTCATAGACGACGTTCTTGACCTTCCCGCTAAAAATCAAGATTCCCCCATAGCTTTCTTAAGGGCCTCGAACTGGTCCAACAAGGATCCGGCATCCGCAAGGAGTCCTTCTAAGTCGGCTGTAGTAGGGTCTTTAGGAGGGACAGCCCCCTCATGAAACACCACCAACCTTCCGCGATGGCCCTCCATCGGTGCGAACAGTGGCTGTCCGTCATCAATCGCCCAATCCGTCTTGCCCTTTAACAGAACGCCCTCGCAATCGCGGGCATACATCCATGTCGGGTCTTTGACGTGTCCATGAGGGCACATTCCCACTGGCCACATACACGCGCCTCCTCCGGGTTGGGGGAGTGGGGGGATAGGGGGAAAGTGGTGGAGCTTTAGAGTGACACTCTCGCCATCTAAAGAGGCCAAAGCCTCCGACACTGAAGTAGTGGTCCCGTCGTCAGAAACGATGAGGAAATCCCCATCCTTCTTTTGGAAGATTCCCTCAAATATGCGAAGCGGTCTACTCATGCCCTTCCTTACCGGAAGGGCAGAGATGTTGACCCCCTTATCAGGGCTTCATTCGACCCACATCATAAGAAATCTCCCAGACGTAATGAGCAGGCTCATCCGCCATCCAGGGTTCCCCGAACCGTCGCGCTAAGGCAGTAGCCAGACCATCAAAGTTCACCTTCCCCCGACTATCGGCAAAAGTGCTCCAATTAGTCATGGCCCAATCTTTCATTTTCTTGTAGAGCCGCGCATCTTTCGCGGGAAGTCGCCAAGACTTCTTGTTGAAATGTTTCATCAAGGGGGATGGCCCTTGGTATCCTTGCTTGGCCTCTTCCTCTTCCTCTTCCTTTTCTCTGTCCGACACGTACTCTAAGTATTTAGACACCACGCGATGCGAGCTGAACTTAGGAAGCCTCTTAATACCGGAGCCAGGATAAGGTTGGGGACCTTGGAACCTCTTTCGCTGTTGGAAGGGGCCGTGGGGCCTACGTCCTGGGCCGCTCTGCGGATCGGGCAAGCCGCTGATGCCAATTCCCCGAGTACGGGACTTATCGCGGCCTCGATTCTGTTGAGCCTCTTGGATGATCTGCAGGATCTGGCGATTCTTCAACAACTTCTTAGTGACAGACGAATCAGTCAAAGCAAGTTCGATGACAGGCCACACCTTTTGATTAAAGAGCTTGCCTGCGGCTTGAGGACTGGTTCCAGAACCCAAGGCTTGAGCGAGCTCCTTATTGCGCACAGTCACTTTCCCCTGCCGCAAGTTCAGAAGATCGGGGTTGGCCTTGATCTCATTCCAAATCTGCCGTTGAACCTCACCCCTCAAAAGGGGGGCTATTTCTTTATCAATAATGCCCACAATCGAGCGGTCATTGAAGATTGCATAGAGGAGGTCCACATAATCAGCCCGATACTGAGAGGGGGCTTCGATCATTTCCCCGATAGTCATCGACCCATCGCCCTCATCATCACGGTAGGCTGGGGCGTCAATGTCCGCAGCGTCCAACTCCCCCTTCGCCGCGCCTCTCACAATGTCAATAGCACGATTTTTGGCCTCGGCTTTAAGTATAGTGGCCAACCCGCCAATCGTAATCTTGTTTCCTGCGGACTTGCCAAGATGGTAAAAGACGTTTTTGCCTTTCCCATATCGCAGAGGACCACCCGTAAGAGGACTCATTCCTGAAGCGATAGCCATCGCTACGTCCTCAGCGCTCAAACCGCGAACTACACCGCCGCCCATTCCAGCCTTAGCGCCAGCCTTAAGAGCTTCAAAGAGTTTCAGATCAGCCTTGCCGAAGAGCTTCCGCAGGTCTTTCTCCGAAACGCCCTTTTGATATCGAAGGGTCTCGATGATGCGGTTGTCCACCTCACCTTCAAGGTCACCTAACAACTGCGCAAGATTCTTTTCCGCATTCCGAGCCAGACTCAGAGGAGTACGGCCCAAAACGCCCTCAAGGTAGGAAGCGCGAGCAAAGGCGTCCTCACCGCGCCCTGCCTCCTTAGCCAACGAGGCTAAAAACGTGCGTAGGAAGCCCTTAGGCGTTTCGGACGCAGCTCTCTTAAGATGTCCAGTTATCAATCGCATGGAAAAGCTCCCGCTCAAAGCGAGCCATAAGGAAACTATTTGTACCCGGCAGCCACAGCCTTGTTGTAGACCAAGGTGCCCACTATCTCTAAAAACTCAAGAGTGTCGGGATCCCCGTAAAGACCCGGAGAGACCTTCCCATAAAAGAGGGAGGTCATTCCTGCGGAGTCACCCTTCTCATACTTCTCAGTCCGGTCGGGACCGAAAACAGCGGCTGAAAGGGCAATCGCTGATCCGAAATCTTGGATGCGACCTCTCCAAGCCGTCAATTCTCCACCTTCTAATAGGGGGACGGCCACGTCATTCCACTGGTCCCCGTTCACCCAAAATTCCCCGTCAAGGGACTTAACCAAAACTCCTGGCGAAGGTGCAGCGGAGGTTGTTGAAGGGAAGCGTGCCCAAGCATGACCTTCGACGAGCATCAATAACGGTATGGGGAGCATACTCCTCAATTGAGTAGCCGTGTACAAAGCCGCTGGCCCTTTGCCTCTCACTTTATGCCTATTCATCGCTATTCCTCAAAGGGTAGTAATGATAGTCATGTTAGTGTGTATTGTATTTTTACTTATCTCTATCGTGTTGTCCTATCGGCCAACCCTATCTTCTATCTCTACAGATAGAGGGGTTAGAATCACCGACCCGAAATAGCTCACCTCAAAGAGGGCCAGGTGGGTTGAGATCGAGGCCCCTTCCTTAGAGAGGGGCAACCCTTAAAGTTCCAGTTTTCAAATAGGCGGTGGAGTTCCTTGCCACCCCGGTTTCCCAGGCTCGGCTCATACCGCAGAAAGCTCACGAGAAAACCCGGCCTACTAACGGTAATTCCGAGCGCCCTCCGAAGAGGGGCCTTCAGCAGTGATAATCGAAGCGACGGAATCCGTAAAGAAACTAAATCAAGGTTCCTGAAGCGATAGCCCTCAACCCCGCGTTTGTAGGGGCAAAACTATTCCCAGATTTTTTAGTCACCAAGCCGCGAATCACCAAGAAGCTCAGAGCGGATTTAACGTCCCCTCCAATGGCATCGTCCAACTCATCGGTCGTGGACCACGGCTCGTCTGCCAGCGCCGCCAGCAACTTCAAGGACATTGCAATCATTAGCGGGGCGTCCTTAAGGTCATTGCGAACCCTTTGGTAGATATGGGTCACGCGCAACTCACTCACCCCTTCAAGAAGGGCTGTCTCTTCCTTCGTGCGCCCTCTCAACAGATGGTCGCAGAAGCGGGCGTACCGTTCAGCCGCCCGCGCCCTCTTCACGCGGATAAGGTCTTGTACAAACGCAATCTTCTCATGCTCTTCTAACAATTGCAACGGACTTTGCGCTGGCTCCACAAAGTGGTAGCTGCCTTGTCCTTCTTCATCACGCTCCTCTACCACCGTAGGGGAATTGGGATCGCTCAACAGGGTTTGCGGGTGTATAAAGTTTTCCACCCCTTCGGCCCTTTTGCGAATCTCCGATTGAGTGCGCGTTCCTCGTAGCTCCCTCTGAAGGGCGTCTTTCCCATCCCGGTAGCGACGGTGGTTCAACTTCTGCGCCACCCAGATCTTCAAAATAGAAACCGACGGAGGGGAGTCTTTGTCGATAAACTCATCACACGTTCCGCGATCCGACCATACAGTAAACCAGAAATTTACTTCGGACAGAATCTCCTCGAAATCTTCGCGGGGGTACTCCTTCTTGAGTAGCGCCGCAACGTGAGAATTGAGTTGAGGTTGGGAGTCAAACCACAGTGCAGTCTTAGTGCTCATTTTATTTTCCTTACCGCTTGCTCTAAAGAGCTTGGGCTTTGAGGGTAAAAGTAGGCGTCAGGACGCTGTAACCCAAAAAGTTACAAAAGTCGGGACTCCATGAGTATAACCTATTTTGCTCTTCAGGCAGGGGGGTAAAAAGGATTTTTTTCACGGTAACAAATGGAGAGGTGAAGAGTGTCAGATCAAGTAGAAACAGTCATGGTGAATTGCCGCGCCCCTCGTGGGTATGGACAACCTTCCCACCGATCAGCGGGATCTAAAGGCTGCGGAGGGAAGACGGCCATGGTGATATTGAAGACCAAGCTCCCTGGCGGGGGGATGAGCATACGCTACCAATGTACGGATTGCAAAAAACCTTTTAGCATCAACTTCTGATGACCCCTACCTTGTTTCATGGACCTGAAGCGCGAGGGGAGGCCGTTAAGCTATCCCTTCAAGTGGGGCGTCCCTTAGCCGACCCTTTGGGGGATCAAGGTCTGAAAGTGGATGACTCTCGCCGGGTGGTGAGCCTATCCCACAACTCGGGGGTGGGAGACAAACCCCCGTCTATTGTGCTGGGCCCATTAGACCGCGCTACCCCTGAAGCCTCAGACGCTCTCTTAAAGACGTTAGAGGATTTGCAAGACGCGCCCCTGCGAATCTGCCTGTGGGCTACTGACTTAGCTGGGGTGGCCCCCACCATTCGATCCCGCACGTTTCAAAAATGGTGTCCCCCCACCTCTCAGTACATTGACCCCCTCTCCCATTTGGAAGAGGATGCACAAATTTTGAGCGGTGCCTTAAGTAGTGGGGATTACTCGACCATTATCCGTATTGTTCGAGAAGCTAAAAATCCCAGCCATTTAGCAGAAGCCTTATGCGCTCCGTTAGCACTAAGAGGGGACGCCGAGGTGTGGAAATCCTTACGCCCCATATTGGATGGGAAGGGTGGGATGCTTGCCCTCTTGGATGCCTTATTGCCGGAGGAGCTGTGAACTGGAAAAAACCTCCGGCAGTTAGCGTGGTGGGAGGGAATGAGTTCTTTCTGCGCGAGCGGGAAATTCGCAGGGCGGTCCTAATCGCCTCAGCTAAAAATAAGGTGGTATTCGCAGAAGATGATGCGGAAGTGGTGGACGCCCTAACGGTTGCGTCCACGTTCGGGGAGGCCACCTTTGTGGTCGTGGACTCTAAGAGCGTCGAGGAAGACACCATTATTCAGATTTTGAGCGACCCTCCTCAAAAGGCTCACTTATTGGTTCGCCTTAGCCAACCCTTCAAAGGGTCTAAGTGGAGTCCCCTTCCCCACTTACATGCCAGCCATGTCATTGAGTTCAACACGCCTACCACCTACAAAGGGAAAGTGGAACTGGCCGTGAGGTTCTGTAAGGCTGAGGCCAAGGTCTTAGGGAAAGACGCTCTTCCATTAAAGTTGGCAAAAGCGTTGGTAAAGGCTGTGGGGGTGGACTTAGGAACCCTTCACTATGAAATGGTAAAAGCGGTTTCTTTGTGCCGCTTTTACAAGCGCAATCAAATCACAGCGCAAGATTTAAGGGACACTCTAAAGCCCTCCTTTGACGTAAACATTGCTCCACTAAAAGAGGCAATGGTTTTGAAGGACCGAGTAAAGATGCTGGCTGCGTTAGAGAAGCTCAAAAGGGCATCAACCTCGGACCCGGTGATGCTTATTTTGAGAGCGCCCAGCGGCCCAGCCCATTTGGCCGCTACGTGGCTACATATTTCCCTACTCTTAGAAAAAGGTGCCACGCCTGCGTCGATTTCATCTCAATTAAAAATTCCTGAGTGGGTGTTAACTAAGGAAACCATACCGGCTTGCAAAAGATGGAAAAAGCAAAGTCTCAGGCGCTTGGTAGGGGATTTAGCCCGAATTGATCGCGGAGTTTTCCAAGGATCCCCGTCACCGTGGATTGCTTGCGTAAACTCACTTTTATTGCACTCCCAATGAACACCCCACTACTCGTTCGATAAAGAACCCTAACTGCGCTTTTCATATATGAGGGACTACATATGCAACCGGCTTCCGCTACCTCCAACTCACCCATCTCAACCCCGACCGAGAGCGTGCAGACGTTCCCGAATGCGCTGTCTCAGTTCGTCTACACGAGAACTTATCTGAGATGGGATGATGTGAAAGGGAGACGTGAAACCGTCCCTGAGGCGATTGACCGCTATATCGCCTTTCTCGGGTCAAACCCCAAGGTTCCCCAAGAGATTCTGGAAGAGGCACGCACCGCTATTGGAGCCATGAAAGTTATGCCTTCCATGAGGGCGTTGTGGTCCGCAGGAGATGCAGCCCACAGAGATAATACCATGGTCTACAACTGCTCCTTTTTACCCATGGACTCCTTGAGAGCCTTCCCCGAACTTCTCTACATTCTGATGATGGGGACCGGAGCGGGGTATTCCGTGGAGCGCAAGTTTGTATCTAATCTCCCTCGGGTTGAAGATCGGAAAAATGAGTCAGTCTCCTATTCCGTAGAGGACAGCACCATTGGGTGGGCTGATGCCGTCTTTGAGGGGCTTACCCACATGTGGAAAGGCTACACGGTGGACTTCGACTTTTCCCAGATTCGTCCTGAAGGCTCACGCCTTAAGACAAAAGGCGGCAGAGCTTCGGGTCCCAAGCCCCTTCAAAACCTTTTAGCCTTCTGCCAGGAGACCGTGGATAAGGCTGCCGGTCGCCACCTTTCCTCCTTAGAGGTATCCGATATTGCTTGCATGATCGGAGAGATTGTGATGGCGGGTGGTGTTCGTCGTGCGGCTCTTATTTGTTTTAGTGATCCCGATGATGAGGAGATGCGCCACGCCAAGGATTGGAGTCAAGGAGACTTCCCCTCTTGCCGCTATATGGCCAACCTCAGCGGTTTTTGGGAAAGTAAGCCTTCTCGGGACATCTTTGATAAAGAGTGGGAGACTCTCAAAAACAGTGGCTCCGGGGAGCGGGGTTTCTTTATGTTCCCAACTGCCAAGAAAGGGGAGCGGCGTAGCGATTGTAGGAGCAACCCTTGCGGCGAAATTCTGTTGCGCTACTCCGAATCCTCAGACCCTTGGACGGGAGAAGGGGGCGGCGGGCAATTCTGCAACCTGAGCGCCGCAGTAATGAGAGCCGAAGATACGCGGGAGACTTTTGCAGAAAAGGTTCGAGTTGCCACTTGGATCGGCGCGATTCAGTCCACCTTCACTAAGTTCCCATACCTCCGACCTGCTTGGGCACAACATTGTGAGGAGGATCGCCTCTTAGGGGTAGACATCACCGGACATTGCGACAATCCCACCTTATCGTGTGACCCCGACGCAATGAGACACTTCAATCAGGTGGCGGTAGACACAGCTGCCGAAGCTGCCGCCTACTTAGACATTCCGATGCCTGCCGCCATCACTTGCGGTAAGCCCAGTGGAAACACATCCCAAGTTGTTGACTGTGCAAGCGGGTTTCACCCTCGTTATGCCGACTACTACGTGCGGCGCGTTCGTATTGCTGGGAGTGACCCCCTTTTCCGCTTGGCGAAAGATAGCGGTGCGCCTGTATTCAAAGATACCAAGTACAAGAACACTCCAGACGAAGAATGTCCGACGTGGGTAGTAGAGTTCCCCGTCAAGTCCCCCTCCAAGGCCATGACCCGCACCGATGAGACAGCCATAGAGCAACTTTCTCGGTACCTCCACGTCATGAAAACTTGGTGCTCTTCCCGAGGCCACAATCAAAGTGCGACCATTTACGTGAGGGAAGAGGAGTGGGCGCTGGTGGGGGAGTGGGTCTACCTCCACTTTGATGAGATCACTGGCCTGTCCTTCCTCCCTTACGATGGTGGAAAGTATGAGCTGGCTCCCTACGAGGAAATCAATGAGGAGGAATACTCTCAACGGCTACGGGAATTCCCCAACATCGACTATTCCATCCTCCCCTATTACGAGAAAGAGGATCAAGGGACCGGGGCGCAAACATTAGCGTGTATGGGAGGTTCCTGCGAAATCTGAGGGTATTGGTAAGTATGTCAGACGAAACAGAAACCACCGAAACATTTGAAACCGTTAAGCTGATCGTGGAGGTTAAGAGGCGTCAATCCGATGATGCCATCTTCTCCTCTCACCGGCCCTTTGCTCCGGGCGATCAACTGAGAATGGCCAACTGGCCTTCCGGGGGCTTAGTACATATTGCCCATGGGCTGTACATCGAAGCCTTAAGGCGAGAAGCGTACACCATGGCAATTAGCGTCCTCTCCACCGGAACCCCGCTGGGGGAGCTTACTCCCGCCATCATTGAGGAACGGATGAAAGCCCACCTCATTGAAATGGCTGACTCCCTTTCCGCTGGGGCCGCTCAAGAAGCATACGAAAAGGTAAAGGGTGGCATGCAAGCTCAACACGATAAGTTCAAAGAGGACTTATCCGAGGCTGAGGCTGAGGCGGAGTCCGAATAGCTATCCCAGATCAATCTGAACGTCAGAAGCAAGCATCATCTCTGTAGTAGAGATTGCCATGCCACACCGTAGAGAAAGGTCTGACGTAAGTGGGGTTTGGGTCACTTCCCCTAAAGTGGCAGACAGCCACACAGGGTCTCCAGCAGTAAGGTTGCCGCCACCTTCCACAATTGGCGTAACTGTGGACCCCCTCAAACTTACTACGCCCACAGCATCACCATTCCCGGCAGCTTCGTTAGCGAAGCCGATGAATGCTTGGGCGTTAGAAGAGGCTGAGCACTCTTCTAATTGAACCGTTCCTGTATTGACGGTGGCGATGGCGGCACCCGCTCGAATAGCCCCATTAGCCGTGCTGTTGGGGATGTAGAAAACTCCCCCAGATTCGGTCATGTTTCGACGGTACCCTATCGGCATTATTGACTCCCCACCACTTCAGGCATCACATATATGGTTGCGGATTCAGGAACTTTCTCTAAGGAGGACTCTAACCTTTCGCGGATCGCGTACAGAAACTGGGGTTTCACGCGTATGCGTGAAATAAGTTTGGCTGTGTTTGCCTGAGCTGAGTAAAGGCAAAAGTCTAACAGAAGATCGCCCCCATCATTAAGCACGCGAAAGGCATTAGCATACTCCCCGAAAGGGTCTTCAGTAGACGTTATGGGGCAATCAACGGTGAGGTGTCTGCTCATCTTTCAAACCATTGAACCACCGAATCTACCGCATAACAAAATGCGCTGGAAGCGAAGGCGAATAGCACCGCCTCTACCACGTCTACTGCAACCATATCATCAAAAGGCGCTGCAGCCGCAAGCCACACTAACCATCCGGCGTGAAATCCGGTGCAGTAGGGGCAGATGAGTAAGCGATCAAACCATGTCAGTTCCTCTTTCTTAAAGAGGGGGATGCGACGTAATGGGTTAGTGACCCACTTGGCCTTGTCATTCATCAGGCCAAAACAAAGGCCGTAAGCTGCTAATAGCAAAATGATGTGTTCCATACCTATTCCTTATCAGACTTTCCAAAAATTGTAGAGAGTATTCCTTCTGACTTCTTAGCCGTTTTCTTAGCCGTCTTAGGGGCGGCCTTGCGGGAAGAGGTCTTACGAGTACGCGAGGATCGCTTAGGGGCGGCCTTAGCTTTAGGCGCAGCTTTCTTTTTAGGCGCAGCTTTCTTCTTGGGTAGAGGCTCGGGCAGGGCCTCTACCTTTGACGACTCCCCGCCACTTGGAGGAAGGATTCGACAGCAAGATGTCTGAGCACTTTCGGTGAATGCTTGAATGGAGTCAGGGACACCATCCCTATTGCAGTCCAAGCCTAAGTCCAACTGGTATTGTTGGTTGAGTGCTTCTACAATCAGGTCAATTTCTCGCGCTGCGATCCCTGTAGGATAGATCCCCCGAGACCGGGCCGCCTCAACTTTGATTAGCCGGATAATGGCGTCACCGATTCCTAAATAGACGCGGTGTTCAAAACTTTCTGGTGTCTTCGACATGGATCCCTCTCTCACACTACCCCACATATAGAAAAGAGAACGGCCTCCCTATCGAAATAGGGAGGCCGTTGAAAGTTACGCGGCTATCAGATGAGAGCAACGAACTCAGGGTTCCACTGGATAACTCCGACGTTGCCATCGGTAATGGCTGCTGCCGTTACGCCCAAGCGAATGACGGAGTCACCGGAGGTTGAAGGTGCAGTGGCTGTGATAGTTGCCGCACCCGCCACCTTACCGGCCAAGTACACCGTAACACCAGGGTTGATCGTAGCACCCGTGGAGTTTTTCACCTGGTAGAATCCGCCATGCATGGAGAGCATGGGGACCGGATCTCCGGAGTTGGTGTTTGCGGAAGCGACACCGGCAACCTGAACCAGACCGTTCGTGCCTTCAGCATCTTCTGCGATGTAGAGCTTGGCGGTACCGCCATCGTTCTTCACCCAGAGAATGTCTCCAGCTACCACGTTCTCGCCGGCAGTCAGCTGGCCTTGTGTCATAAGGACAGCACCACCCTGCGCGTCGAGGCTGATATCAACATCGGCTTCCAGCAGCATATCTGCCTTGTTACCAACATTGGCGTTAGTTGCCGAGATGGTAAGCAGCTGATC
>Ga0163180_10001108_pt1 | contig 15413 bp, 10 predicted proteins | sample AtlANTMetagenome_2_FD_109647 | JGI IMG/M metagenome (GOLD analysis project Ga0163180, IMG submission 109647) | Marine eukaryotic phytoplankton communities from the Atlantic Ocean - Atlantic ANT 4 Metagenome | ecosystem: Environmental > Aquatic > Marine > Oceanic | place: North Atlantic Ocean...
ATCCAGAACATACAAACAACCGTCCGGTGCATTTTCAAACTGAACAGGCCGGAACCAAAGATCCTTCGACGCAAGAAACTCTTTCCCTTGATCAGCTCGGTGTGCAATGACTCTCAATCCCTTGTTCTCTAGCCGCGCACGGTAGACGAGATTATTAGCAACATCCCCAACAAAAAGATTGCCATGGTATTGCTCCGGCCATGCGTCACCTCGATAAACCGTAATCCCTGTTGCTCCGGTAAAGAACCCAAATGGCTTACCACCTTCATCTGAACCAGCAAATTGCTTTGTACGTCGTAACATCGTACGTAACTCTCGCCATGGCTCAGCCTTGCTAATTCGGAACAGGTGCGTGAATTTTCCATCCGGAGCAATATTTACAGCCGCGTCGAGTGACTTCAGGTTTGGATTTCGAGCCAGGTAGCGATCGTCAAACATCAGCATTTGAGCTGGAACGCTATTTGAACAAACGTACTTTCTCGCCCAGTTATCCATACTCATGCCATGCTGCCCACCACCAGTAGTCAGTTCGAATCTGGATAGATCTCGTGGATCAAAAACAAACCCTCGCCCGCGTACAGATTGTGCTTTCATCCCTCCTTCCGCCATTGCTCTGACTTCACCGCCGGTAAGATTTGTGGAAATGTGAATACGGTTATCCAAACCCCAACGAAAGGAATTCAAGTGACCTTCACCAGCTTTGTCGCTACCAAATCCTGTGAAAACAACTTCTCGGATATCAGCCTTACCGTCATCGTTCGTGTCTTTTGCGTAGATTATGTCCGGCGATGAGCCAATGAATACGCCACCATCCCAACAGATTACTGCTGTAGGGTATGGAATATCGGAAAGAAAGGTAGTCGCGCTATCATACTTCCCATCACCGTTTCCATCAGTTAAAAGCTTTACCGCGCCCGATTCTCCGGAATCTTCATTGGCTGCATACGCGTTGTATTCCGGTAACTCACAAACGTACATTCGATTAGATTCATCAATCGCAATTGCACCGGGATCGCGAATTAGAGGTTCCGAAGCAACAAGCTGCAATTCAAAGTCCGAATGAATTTCTATCTGTTCAAGTGACTCTGCTGGAGTGCTTGCCTTAAGACGCGGCAGTTTGGATGCGAGCTTATCAATTGTCTCGTTAACCGGTTGCGAAGGTTTTTCCTGACCCAAGAATAAACTTGTTAATCCAGAAAATAACAGGATATACGCAATGCTTTTTATGTTCATGATTCAATATTAACCCGCTTGAACACTCAATTAACAGACGCCCGGATGTTTTCGCTTGGGTTTTCGTTTAGGTAGTCGATAGCATTGTGAGGTGTATTCATCAGTCTTATATATAGAAGCAACAATTAATAGTTTCTATGGCCACCTTAGCCGATGCCGTGTAACTAATTAATCATCTTCTCTAAATCCAAACGCAGTTGGCTACTTAATCATGCAGAATCAAATGAGACTTGTCCTACTCTTGTCACTTACAGTCATTTTTGGATCAGAATGTGTCATTGCTGATTCTGTTGTAAAACAACGACCAAACGTAATTCTAATCATGGCAGATGATCTGGGATTTGAATGCATAGGCTGTAATGGGAGCGAGCAATACAAGACACCAGTGCTCGACCAGCTTGCTAAGGATGGCATGCGATTCACTCAATGCCACGCTCAACCGTTGTGCACGCCTAGCCGTGTAAAGTTAATGACGGGATTATCCAACGCACGAAACTACTCTGCATTCTCAGTACTACCACGGGACCAGAAAACCATTGGACAATATTTCAATGAAGCGGGTTACCAGACATGCATTGCCGGAAAATGGCAGTTACTCGGAGCAGAACACTACTCGACCCAATTCCGGGGCATGGGTACGTATCCAGAGGATGCCGGCTTTGATTCAATTTGTCTTTGGCAAGTCGACAAACTTGGATCACGGTTCTTTGCACCATTAATGTACGTAAACGGTAAGAACGTACAGTTTGAAAAAGACCACTACGGCCCAGCGGTGGCCACCGACCATATCATTAACTTCATCAGCGAGAATCGCGACCGGCCTTTCTTTGTTTATTACCCAATGATCCTTACGCACAGTCCGTTCGTTCCAACTCCATTGAGCAAGACACGGACAGAGAAATCCAAACAGTCCAATTTTGAAGATATGGTTCACTACATGGACTACACCATTGGGCGAATCTCCAAAACAATTTCAGACTTGGGAATTGATCAGAATACACTTCTCGTATTCGTTGGCGATAACGGTACACATTCAACAATTCAATCTGAATTGGGAAATCGCAAAGTACGCGGCGGAAAGGCTAAGACAACAAACGCCGGAACTCATGTGCCCATGATTGCACATTGGCCTAAGACGATTAAGGCGGGCTCGACAAATGACAATCTCATCGACTTATCAGACTTCCTTCCGACGTTGATGGACGCAACTGGGATTGCCGAACCGGATCAGTTGGACGGAGTTTCATTCATGCATCAACTTCGTAATGAAGAAGGGCGTGACCGCGAGTGGATCTATTGCTACTACAATCCCCGCCCCGAAAAGACCAAGCCTAGCTACTTCGTGCGGGATAAACGATTTAAACTCTACGGTGACGGCCGATTCTACGATTTGCAATCCGACGTGCTTGAGAAGACAGATATACCGACCCCAGATGGCCCAGCACTTACAGCCTACAAAAAATTACAAGCAGCATTAGCGTCGATGCCCAACGAAGGCAGCAAACTCCTGAAATTCCCCGAATGACGTTATTTTTCTAATGGCTTTATAGATTTAACGAATCGAATTACATCTGCCAGATCTTGTTTGCTTAGATCCTTTTCAAGACCTTCCGGCATGAGAGATAACCCGGTCGACCTCAATACATCAACATTAGATCTGAGTATGACCTGACTCTTTCCACCTGCTTGCTGAAGAGTCAGACTCGCTGTCGTTTCGGATTTAATAATTCCACTTATCACCTGACCTTGCTCTGTGATAACGGAATACACATTGAAGTTTGGTTGTGCTTCACGATTAGGATCTAAAATAGAAATCAACAAATCCGCCTCGGACTTGTTCTGGACAGAATTCAGGTCCGGAGCGATAGCATTCCCAGTTTCTCCAACCCGATGACAAACAGCACACCGTTTTTTGAATACTTCAAATCCGCGGGCATCGTTAGACTCTAGATCCAGAACATCTTGATAGTTTTCCACGACTTTGGCACGGTCTGAATCTATTTCAGCATCAAGCCACTTCTGAGCAAGTTGCTTGGTGTTTGCGTCTTGTGACTGCAATAACTGCTGCTTAATATCACGGTCGATATCTGACGACTTAATCACGTCAGACTCAAGTGCATCGAACAGTGTGGGTATTCGCGATTTATTTGATACCAATCCAACAATGATGTTCCGTCGAACTACCGGGCTAAATCTACTCCAGTTTTTAACCAGTGGTTCACTACTAGACGGATCACTCTGTCCGAGAAGCGAATCCACAGCAGCCAATTGGATTTGTTGTGATTCACGCGCAGACAGAAGACTAGCCAATGAATCTAAGATGCCGTCGGAAGAATTGAATCTTAGTAATTGAACAGCGGCCAGTCTTTCTGCTTCCGCGGCATCTGTGTCCGTTGCTTTATTGATAGCGCGCTCAAAGGACTCCCGAAACGAGTCGCGAATCGAGTCACTAGTAACGGCTGCGGCGACGAGTTTTTGTAGGCTACTCCCTCGCCTATTTAGACCTTCACCAAGTCCGGCTAATACCGATTGTTGTACTGCAAACTCGATTGACGGATCCAAGCAAGATGACAATAAGTACGCTATGTGCGTTTCCTCTTTACTCGATCCTAAAACTACTGCTAACTGCTCCAGCACTGCACGCCCCCCCGACGATCGCCGATACTCCTGTTTGGAAAGCACTTTATCTGCAACAAGATGTGCATTATTTCCAACCGACGTCAGGGCTGCGTTCATGACGATTTGGTTGTTTGCATTTTTTTGCATCAGTTGCGCAATAGCTGATGCTACCTCATCATCTGCAAATTCCCCGAGTGCGAAAGCAAGTTGAAATTGCACATGGGGGTTCACTGAGTCGACTCCAAGTACTAACTTGAGAATCTGACCCTCATCATCTGTAGCCGCAAATTGCTTACAAAGCTTAACCGTGTTTGCAATGACTCTGGGATGTGGGTCACTGAGACCTTTCTTTAAATCCGCGACTGTGATTAAACCCAGTCCGTCAAGTGTGAATAAGCAGTGCAATCTACCAGTCGGGTTTTCACAGACACTAAGGAATGATCGGATTTCACCCGCAATCGACTTATCTCCTCTTTCCCATAAGAGTCGTTGGGCAGTTCTTCGATTCCATACGTTTGGGGAACCAAGTTGCTTGACTAGCTGTTGGCTCGTCATGGCACCTAAGTTTGGAACAGCTCGTCGCTTCATGTCCGGGCTTACAAGTCGATAGATGCGCCCCCGATCACGTCCGCTTGTTAGGTCCAGAAATGCTTTAATTTCTTCCGGTATGGAATATGGATGTTCTATGGTTTCTCTATACATATCCAACACGTACAAACTGCCATCCGGTGCGTTCACGAAGTTTACTGGCCGAAACCAATTGTCACGTGATCGAAGGATCTCGGTACCTTCATCTGCTCTTTTAGCCACGTGCTGAATGCCTTCACGGTCAATCGTCTTCCGATGCACCAAATTTCCACCTACATCACCGATAAAAGCATTTCCATGAAATCGTTTTGGATATGCGTCACCTAAGTAGATGGTGATGCCCGTTGCGGAAGTGAAGTACCCAACTGGATACTCCGTTGGGACAGCTCCTTTCGGTTTGCTTGGATCTAGCGGAATGAACTCCCAGCCTCCATCTTTATTGATAACGAGGCGATAACCTTTGTCGAGAGCCCGCCACTTCTGCCTTACAATCCGCCAGGGCTCCGGAGGACTAATTCTGAAAACTGGCGAACTAGCGCCATCTGCTGCGATACTCCGAATCATCCCAGTCGGTGCGAAAAAAGGGTTTCTACTGACATACTCCAGTGGATAAATGACTTGTTGAATGTGATTACTATTGCTGCATACGTACCGAGTACCCCACTCATCTAGGGTGTGGCCGTATTGCAGACCACCTGTCACTGATTCGAACTGCTCCGTCTTTGGGTCGAATTTCAGATCAACGCTTCCTATATCTGAAAAGTCGTTACCTCGGTGTTGGATGTCTTTGGGATTTCGACCGGCAGCAAAATAGATCTTGTTATCAAGTCCCCACACCAGACCATTGGCAACTGATTGCACGTTATCCCTGCCAAAACCACTCAGTACAACTTCCTGAATGTCAGCACGACCATCGTTATCCGTATCCTTCAAGTAGTACAGGAATTGAGGGGCAACAACAAACACTCCGCCGTTGTAACAACAAACGGATGTCGGCCAGCTAATCCCATCTGCAAACACCTGGCTCTTATCCATTTTGCCGTCGCCATTTGTATCAGTTAGCAATCTGATAATACCGGCATCCTTTAGGCCACCACCATTTGGATTGAGCCGCGTCGGTTCATGTGAAAACGGATAGCCATGCATTTCCGCAACGTACATCCTGCCATGCTCATCAAAACATGCATCAACCGGGTCTGAGACAAGAGGTTCCGCAGCAACAATTTCAAGCGAAAATCCATTTGCTAACTCAAACGTGTCTACGGCGTTTTTGACTGAAGTAAAAGGAATACGAGGCATATCCTCTTTGGTCACCGTTTTTCTGTCTTGTGAATACAAGTCAGCAGTACACAGGCCTAGATTTACCAATATCAAAAGAAGAAGACGCATGCTCGTCACTTAACCTCCAGAAGTTTGCTAATACCTTCAGTCATGACGTCATCGACCGTTGGTTCACAAAACGCAACACGTACCTCATATCCTTGAGCGGGATATTCCTCTTTGATCGGTATGTACCAAGGTCCGCCGTCACCATAAGCTGCGGTCGCCACAAATCGATCTTTAGCCATCTTCTGGGCACGCAGTTGGTATTCGACAAACGACTCGGCTGGCAAGTGTAATAGCGAAATATCGTTGATCGCCAATGAACTAAGAACAATCGGAATCTTTTTCTCCAGCCGGTTCAGCCAGGCAAGCATATAGGATGGACGATTACGATTTACAACGCTATTACTCTTGTTGGAAATCCCGGATTGAATTACATCCTTCACAAGAGTGTTGCGGGCAGCCGGTAGTATTTCGACTGTACGCCAACCAACCTTACTTACGGGCGTTTTGACGACCGCTTCTTCTGCCTTCAACATCGCCTGATACATGCGGTCAGCTAATTCAGCACGCACAGGCTTTGAACCGTCGTTGTATTTTCCCGCCGACACATTTCCTGATGCACCTGTGAAGTAAATGTGATGGCAACCAGAGTCTTCTTCTTGCCGACGCTTTCTGGCAATACCGACGAAGTCGCTGCTTACTAGCCCATCGCCGTAATAGCTCATGGGATGAGTTGCATAGTAGTGCAGAGTCGCTAGTCGTTCTTCGTTATTATGGAATGTCACAACCTTTAGCATGCGATCGATCGTGCCTTCAGTCATCGCGCGGAGTTTTGGGTCCTTGCAACTGCTCCCGCGCATTGCCTTAATCACCCCGTTTTCGTCCCGATAGATCCTTCGATTAGACGCCACACGGTCAACTTCAGATTCACCGTGGCCAACATGGGTAACAGGTTTGGCTTTATTCAATGATCCCTTTACTGCAGCTACCACCTTGCTAACACATTGGTGAAAGTACTCTGGTTCGACAATATGCGGTAAATCTCCTTCTGCCTGCGTGATCCTATCAGCATCAAGACAAGCAAAGGGGGCATTGTGTTGATGAACACAATGAACAGCTACTCGTTCCGGGGTGGTGCCAACTGCTTTCGCGATCTCTGTTCTCCATAGCACATGAGACTCATTAAGGATTCCTGTCCAGTCAACTGCGCAGATGACAATTGGTTTGCCGGCACCAAGTAGTACGATGCCATGAGCATCGAGGGTATCTGTCACACCGACAACCGGCGTGATCCAACCACCGCAAAGTGGGTGTCCTTCAGGTGGAGTAACATCTGCTGAAAATGAGGCTAGCTTTAGATCATTAGTTTCATGCGATTCTGATCGTAGTGAGTTGGGGATGATCGACCAGATTGTTGCCGCCGCAACGGACTGTTGCAGGAACTGACGCCTTTGAAATTGATCCGGGTAAAATATATTACTTTTAGTCATTTGGTTGCCTCGTGAGTTCATATCAACCACAATCCACTACAACGATGTGTTTTATTCAATCATCTTAGCATTGAGGATCATGGAGAAATATAGTTATCAAGTTTTGCCTAACGGGCAGGCGAATGCCGTATATGGTGTCGATATCTCACCGGCGGACGATATGATCGCGTCAGTGAGCTTGAGCCATGCAATGAAGATTTGGGATAAGGACAGTGACGAGCCTCGCGAATATCGTGATCTGCATGCTGATGGTATTGCTGATGTCTGTTTTTCGCCCGATGGAAAGCTCATCGCAACTGCCGGGTTAGACAGATTAATAAAGGTGTTCGACACTTCAAGTGGAACAATTGTTACCACGCTTAGCGGTTCAGGTAATTTTGTGATGTCCGTTAGCTTCATGGGCGATGACAACAAGAAGCTCGTTTCAACCGGCTTCGACAATATGGTGAGAACCTGGACGCTTGATGGACCTGTTGCTCAACTCGCTGGAATGACTAATTACAGCTACGGCGTCGACTGCAGCGCTGATGGCCGTTGGATTGTCAGTGGTAGTGTTGCTAGTGAAGTGACGGTGTGGAACAGTGATGGTGAAAAGACATATCAGCAAACCGAACACGAGAAAGGTGTACACTCAGTTGCTTTTGCGAAACACAGCAACGAAAAATTCGCGAGCGGTGGCGGTGACGGCGTCGTGTCACTTTGGAATCGGGAAGCTGGGGAAGTAGCTAATCGACTGCGTGGTCACAAAGGGTATGTACGAGCTCTAGCCTTTTCGCATGATGGAAAAATTCTAGCAAGCGGCGGTCAGGATGGTGCCATCTGTCTCTGGGATTTAGAAAAACTAGAGAAACTCCAGACGCTATCTCTTCACACAAATACTGTTTACTCGCTGGCATTTGCCCATGATGATAGCTTCCTGATTTCTGGAAGCTTCGACCGACGAACAGTTAAATGGCAGCTTTAATTTACACTGCACATTATTAGAGAATCGCTATGGCCGTCGTCGCTGATTCGGGGCAGGACCTCCGCGGCCCGGATCTGTTACAGGAATTTGTGTCTTCCAAAAGATACCTCGCCGCCGCCCGTTTGTAATGTGAACAGGCGCCTCGCTCGTTCTCTCTTGATGAGTAAGTAATGCAAGATTCAAAGCGTCTGAGATTTCATCGTCTGTAGCGGACGAGTCGAGTTGTGATAAAACGACGCCGGTTTGACCATATGGATCCGGATCCACAACGATGATATTTGATTGTTTGTTAATACCTTTAAGAGACACTAGTTCGGTATCACTCTTCGATTCAGCAAAGGTGAATTGGCCACGAAAGTCGCTCCACGCATATTTAGTCAGTTTGCTTTTACATTGCTGCCGTTCATCCTCTGAACTACTACGCACAATAACGAGTGGTTGCTGGTCACATGCGGCAACATTTAACGCGAGTCTAACAGTCGCTAAGGCTGGGTAGGTATGCTTGATCTGACGTGCGCCACTGTAATTCGCAGCAATTCTGTTCATGGTGGCTGCCATTTGATCTGGCCCACTGAACATTTGTAGTGGAGAACGCCCAGCACGTATCAAGCGCCTTTGTCCATCCGGTGAAAGTATGCAAAACACAGTGTTTTCCAGCTGCCCACTGCGTCCAATGAAGACTGTCTTTAAAAACTGGGCTTCTTCAGCACTCTCGTAAGTCGCCAGTCTTACACACACAAACGCTTCTGCAGCTTTTATTACTTTGGCCTTGGACAAGAAACTCTCGTCCATGTTTTGCTTACCAGGTCACCACATTCCTGGCACCTGATGACAATGCGGCGCGGCTGACACTAAGAGAATTGGACGACCGCTTTCTTTGGCAGCCGCAAGCCCGGATTCCCAAGTACCATACCAGGCAATGGAACGTCGTAATTCACGTTGTGCGCCAACTTCAGCTGCTGCTAAGCAGAATACCAATAAAAAAACGCCAATTATAAATCGCCTGCTCTTCACAGGTGCCACCTCACTAATTCATGGACAGTCTATGTCTATTCTCCATCAAATTCATGGACAGTCTATGACTTTCTGTCTCAGAAATCATGAACAGTCTATGTTTATCCAGACAGAAAGTGGCGAACTCATCGGCAAAAACACTAAAACAAAAAGTGGGTGTCTATGATTGGCGGGGGGTGGTAAAAAGTGGGTGTCCATGATTCGGAGAGATAGCGAGGTTTTGCGAAAGCAGAGAGGTTGTGATGAGAAGGTTAATTTTTGGTTGGTTGGTGGTAGTTTTGGCACTGGTGTGTCAGGGAAATGTGCGAGGTGAGGAAGGAAAGCCGAATGTTCTTTTCCTAATCTGTGATGATCTGAATTGTGATATCGGTGTCTATGGCCATGAGTTGGTTAAGACACCAAATATCGATGCCCTAGCTAAAAAGGGTGTGACATTTCTAAATGCACACTGCCAATATCCACTTTGTGGGCCTTCTCGTGCGTCCTTCATGACGGGAATGTATCCAGACCAAACTCTCGTGCGCCGCAATGCAATCTACATCCGAGAACATGTTCCGAACGTCCTAACAATTCCCCAGGTCTTTCGTTCGGCAGATTACTTCGCTACTCGGATCGGCAAAATTTTCCACTACAACGTTCCACGGCATATCGGCACATCCGGTCACGATGATCCTTATTCGTGGAATTACACAATTAACCCGCGCGGTCGTGACAAGGAAGAAGAAGACCAGATTTTTTCACTCGTGCCAAACCAGTTCGGCGGGACACTTAGCTGGTTAGCTGCCGACGGTACGGACTTAGAACAAACCGATGGCATCGCAGCAAGCGAAGCTATCAATTTGCTAAAGAAGTATTCTCAAACAGGAACATCGTTCTATATGGCAGTTGGTCTTTATAGACCTCACACGCCGTTTGTCGCTCCGAAAAAGTACTTTGAAATGTATCCTCTCGATAAAATAACCGTTCCAACCATCCCCGACGGATATCTAAATACGATTCCAAAACCGGCCGCCAGCAGTATCAGCAGAAAGAAGGACCAGGTAAACCTAAAGACAAATCTGGCAAAACAGGCGATCCAAGCGTATTACGCCTCCATCACATTCGCCGACGCGCAACTCGGTCGGATCTTAAGTACGCTCCAATCAACAGGACTCGACAAGAATACCATTGTCGTGTTCACATCGGATCATGGTTATCACATGGGAGAACACGGGCACTATCAAAAAACAACGTTGTTTGAGAATGCTACGCGAATCCCGCTGATCATCACCGGCCCTAGCGTAAAGCAACTTAATAAGTCTGCTGAAGGCTTGGTAGAGATGGTCGATATTTATCCGACCTTGACTGAACTCGCCGGGCTAAAGACTCCGAAGTTTGTAGCTGGGAAAAGCCTCGTTCCGATCCTTAATGACGCAACTGCATCCATTCGAGAGAGTGCTCTGACGCAGTTTCAAAATGGCTATAGCATTCGTACCTCGCGTTATCGCTACACACATTGGGGTGAAGATGGAGAAGCGGGTAATGAACTATACGACCACTCTAATGATCCAGAGGAACTCGTGAATCTATCCCAGAACGACAAATATAGCGACATCGTCAAACAGCTAAGCCAAATGCTCAAAGATCGAGTCGCTCACGCCAACCTACCACCACAAGGGATAAAGCAAATTCAATCCCCTCTGACACGACGAGTCCCACAGCCCAATCCGTAAGGTTTTTCACACTGACTTTATCCGATCGCGGTTCTCACCCGATTTGTAACTTCCTGGTAAACATCTGCTGGCAAGGGACCCTTATCAAGAGTTCTAACATTTTCTGCAAGATGGTCGTGATTACACGTTCCAACAATCGTTGTGTGGCAGTGTGGATGACTCAGCGTGTATCTCAGGATCAACTCTGCCCGATTCATCTCCTCTGAAAGTAAGTCATCGAGCCCGGCTGCCGTCCACGCATCGTTCAGTGCAGGTCGTTGAATCTCCGCGTCCGGCCCACCGTGCGCAATTCCACCACGAATGATTATTCCTGCACCCGTATCTGCAGCAGCGGTTATCAAATCGTGATGACTGGGAGCCAGGCAAGAGTAGGGGATTTGAAACGTGTCAAACACATCCAACTCGATCATTCCTTGCAAGTTTGGTATCGAGTTAGAAGAACCAATAAACCTAATCAGGCCCTGCGCTTTAAACTCCAAAAGAGTCTCTACTAATCCTGCACACTTGATCGTCTCAGCGTCTCCGCCATGAAACTGCATGAGATCGATGCAATCGGTTTGCATACGCTCGAGGCTCGTCTCCAGATTTCGAAGAAGCACATCTCTCGTCCAAGTGTGAATTACCTCTAAATGGTCATCGTGCTGTTGGTAATCACATCCACACTTGGTTGCCAGAATATATTCACTCCGGCGGGACGCTATGAATTGACCAATCCGCTCTTCACTAACACCGTAATCTGGTGCTGTATCAATGAAGTTAATTCCTGCATCTAAGACTGCATTCAGAAATACGTCTGCCTCAGAATCACTAACAACACGCACACCCCAGGTACGCGGGCCGCGTAAACCCATGCTGCCGTATCCCAACTGAGTTACCTGTAACCCAGTTCGGCCTAGTTCTTTCTTTATCATCGTGATCGTCCGTTCAACAGATTTAGGACCGCGAACACGATCGTACCAGTGTTACATCACGCCGTCGATAAGCGAGCCGTTTTCAACAATCTTGATCGGTCGACCAATGCTACTTAGATTCTCGAACTCCGGTTCCACACCTAGTACTGTATAGAGAGTGTGCAGAAGATCATTTACTTTGACCGGACGATCTGTGATTTCGACACCACCATCATCCGTTTGGCCAATAACTTGACCGCCCTTAATCCCGCATCCTGCCATGGCCATACTGTACGCTCGTGGATAGTGATCACGACCACCTCTGCCATTTATCCTTGGCGTACGGCCAAATTCACCTAACCAAACAACCAGAGTTGAATCCAACATCCCACGTTGCTTGAGGTCACGAACCAATTGTGCAAACGGTAAATCTACCTCTGCACACAAATCGGTTGTTCTACTGAAGTTGTCAAAGTGAGTGTCCCAGTTCGACGATGCTACTTCCACAAACGTTACACCTGTTTCGACAAGTCGCCGCGCCATAAGACAACCAGCCGCGAAACTCCCATCGCCATATGCTTCGCGGGAAGACGGTGATTCTTTACTCAAATCAAAAGCATCCATTTCCGGACTGAGGATCATTCGCGATGCTTTGCCATATAATTTTCGATTCGCGATAACTGCTTTCTTGGACCCATCATCAGATGCATCGTCTTCAAGTTGATTGAGTAAGCCAAGTCGTCGCTTGTACCGAGACTCCGTTGTTTGAATCTGAGTGTTATCGGGCAATCGTTCAGCAGAGCTTAGTAAGAACGGGTCAAAATCTACGCCGAGCAGTCCGGCCTTTGCTGAGTTCCTCGTGTTACCAATTCGCACGAACGATGGCAGATTTGCATCGGCATCGCCCAAGTGCTGTGCAACGTGTGAACCAATAGCGGGATACTTAACACTCGCGGTTGGTAAGTACCCGGTTTGTGTTACATACGATGCACGTGGATGGCTACCTTCCGGTCCATTCATTGAACGGATAATACACAACTCGTCAGCAATGGAAGCCGTTTCCTTGAGTCCCATGGCAAGATTCACACCTGGAATTGAAGTCTGAACGGATTGTGTTTCACCGCCATTGGAATGACCAGACTTGGGATCCCAGGTCTCAAATTGACTGGGACCACCTCCCATCCAAAGGAGGATGCATGACTTGGCATTTGCCTTAATCTGAGCAGCATTTGCAATGATCGGCAGTTTCCAATTGAGCATGGATAACGCACCGACAGATCCAGCCGTTAGTGCCGTACGTCGATTGATTTCTTGTCGTGAATTCTTAATCTTCATAAGTGCATTCCAATCCCGAATTGTGTCGTGCGCCCCCAAGAATCCGCTCACTTTCGTGTCTTAAATTCTGTCGTGTTAATAAGTGCCCATATCAGATCAGCAAATGCTTCACTTCGATCACCGACCTGTCTGATATAAGTCAACGACGTATTGAGCTCGCTGCGATTTGGCCGGCGAGATAATACACGTAAATACAATTCCTTCACTGCCTGCTGATTGTCCGGGACTTCCCGAAGTAATTTTCCGAGTACTGAGTTCGGGGCGGCATTCAACTGTTGATTGATAAAAGTAGAATTCATCATCGCCAAAGCCTGAGGAATTGACGTGGACACCTCCTCACGCAAGTTATTTGGGTCGTAGCCAAATACGTTTGCAAACCCAAATCGCGGAACATTTCGCAAGTTAAACGGATTGGGACCCTGTGCATTTGAAGTGGGCGGCTTTTCCTCTAATTCGAATACATTGAGGAGCGAGTCAAACAACTGGTCTGATCTAAGTGGTTGGGGCACGTTTGCCTGAAACGGTACTTCGTCGTAATTCCTTCTATCTCGACTCTCGCGTTGATAAGACTCTGTCGACATGATGGTTGCGATTAGCCACTTCAGATCGTAGCCGGATGCTGCAAACTGTCCTGCGAGATAATCAAATGCCTCTGGTGCAGTAACGTCTCGATCCGGGCCTAGATCATCCACCGGCTCACAAAAACCCTCACCAACGAGTTCACTCCACATTCGGTTTGTGACTGCCTTCGCAAACCACTGGTTGTTGGAATCTGTAACCCAGTCTGCAAGTGTAGACCGGCGACTCGCATCGGAAGTCCCAATCACAACTTCCTTATCGTTCATAAAGAACTTAGGAGTGATTACTGGACCTTCCTCAGCTGGATTCTCCAGATTCGGCATGTTGTGTTCCAGCGTACCGATGAACCGATTGTTATTATTTTGTCGCCTGTTACGAGGAGTCCTATCGATGGCGTAAACCAAGAATGTTCTGGGATCCATTTGCGGTCGCATGGCGACTCTTGGGAAAAACGCCGCAAGCTCATGAAATTGCTGCCGTGTCCATTGATCGGTTGGATGATCGTGGCACTGAGCACATTGGATTTGAATTCCCATGAAGATTCGCGAGATCTCGGAGACAGTCTCTTCGGGTCTTCCTTGTTGAGCCGCGATCAGCCCAGTCTCCCCGTTTTCCCGAATATCGCCGCTAGCTGTTATCAAATCACGGGCAATTTCGTCCCACGGTTTGTTTTCATTTAGTGATTCAGCCAGGTATTGCTGAAATGCCAGCACGCCAAGCTGGGACTGGTCATTTGTACGTCGATACGTGATCACGTCGCGCCAATAATTTGCCCAGTTCGTACCGTAGTCTTGGTCATCAAGTACAAACTCGAGCAGAAACCTTCGCTTGTCAGGATGATCCTCCAGACCAAACACGAGAATATCATCAAGTGACGGCAGCTGACCAACTACATCAAGGTATACCCGTCTAACAAATGTCTCATCATCACATCGATTTATTTCAGACGGCTGCGTTTCTTCATTGATCAAGCGATCAACTTCAACAGCAACATCGACAAATGACTGAGCGGCGCATGGTGATTGTGCTGAAAAAACGGAAATGAAAGCCGTAAGTGCAGCAGTTACTGCAAAAGAACGAAGATGCATGATGAGATCTGTTCTGAAATAGAGATGTTGCCCCTCGTAGTAATTTTAACACCATGGTTGTTAACTGGTTTCGAGCAATTCTAAAAAAAGGGCATCCAGAACGCCGAGTGCCACATATAATTCCACATCAAGATGCGTGAAACAAACGTCGTGCGGCGGTGTTAGTATAAATACACAAGTCCAAACTATGCTTAGTCCAAGGATGAATCGATCAATGAAATCACTCGCTGCTCCAATGTGTTTCATCTTTAGTGTTGTGTTGCAAGCTAGTGCCTACGGTCAGGCACCCAACAAGCCTACTGGTCTACAGCCAAACGCAAATCAAAACCCGCAGCGACAGGAACGGTATCAACAGTTTCTCCAGCGATTCGATATCAACAAGAATGGTCGAATCGATCCGGATGAATTAGCGAAAGCCCGCCAGGCCATTCAACAGCGCCAGCAACAGAATCGGCCGGGCAGCAACTCAACAACTCAACCCCAGAACAATACCGCGCGACCCAATATGAATAGTCAACAATACCGTCAACTGCTTCAACGATTCGATAAAGATGGTGATGGCAGACTCAGCGGTG
>Ga0163180_10001109_pt1 | contig 15412 bp, 10 predicted proteins | sample AtlANTMetagenome_2_FD_109647 | JGI IMG/M metagenome (GOLD analysis project Ga0163180, IMG submission 109647) | Marine eukaryotic phytoplankton communities from the Atlantic Ocean - Atlantic ANT 4 Metagenome | ecosystem: Environmental > Aquatic > Marine > Oceanic | place: North Atlantic Ocean...
AATAGATGAATATTGGATTTGGATTGAAACTAACCAAGAAACTGAAGAAGGCTATTGGGAACTTTACTATGAAGGTGTTAATTATTACTGGGAGGATAGCGATAGTAACTACGTTGCTAATAGCGATGATGAGTTTTTACAATATCATTACCCAGAAGTTGTAAAAGAATATAATAAAGATAATAAAGAAAAAGAATGGCAAGCTGAAGCTTCTATTGTAATTGGTTTAGATATGCTACTTGGGGGTGAGAAGTATTACTCCCATATTTGGGTTAACGCATTTCCTTATTCTGTTGGTTTAACAGATAAAGCTTATGAAGGAGATGATGTTCAATATGATGTTGGATTGCTAATAGGCACCAACCTAGGTAAGCATATTGGGGTATTTATTGAGGGCGCATATCAAAACTATTACGGAAGAGAAGAGTATGATATTTCAACTGGCGTGAATTGGAGGTTTTAGATAATGAAAACACGTGACAGACTTACTATGGATTTTATAAGACCTGTAGACCATACTCTTGAAAAAATACTTACGAGGAATCCTAATGCATCAGATAAAACAATTGATAATTTATTAGAAACAATATCAGGTGTTGGTCAGTTTGATTGGTTAAGAGAAGGACTTGGACAGATAAATCCTCTAAAAGGAGATTATAGGTTTGGAAAGGAAGGAAACGTTAGAGTTCAACATAACCTTCTTGATGAACTTGTAAACAGAATAACAGAAAAGATGTATTTTAACAGATATGAAGAAATACAACCTGAATTAAAGATAGGAACTCAGTTTGGTAAAAATAAAAAGGCTTATACAGATTTAACAATGAATCCAAAAAGTATAGGCCTTGATATTGGTGTTAATTTTTAAGGAGATATAGATGGCAGATGCAGCAACAATGACAATTAAAGCAGTATTATTACCTGATGAAATACAGGCAACATTAAAAGATTTAACATTCTCATATACACCTGCAGATGCAAATGATAAATGGTTTTATGGTATTGTAAATGTTCCGTATAATACAGGTGGTGTTGATTTAATAACTGGAAAGTTTTTAGCTAATAGCGCTGGTGTTGCAACAGGAACTGCTAATGCAGATATAACAACTTCTGACAAGGTTAAGTTTTTATTTATTAAAAATACTGGAACAACAGATGGAAGCACTTCAACAGATGAAAGTGTACATTTAACTCTTGATGGTTCAACTGTAGCTCATAGTTCTACAAATGCTATTGAAATAAGTTCTGGACATTCATGGTTTGCAAAATTACCAAATACAACTGTAGGCAATTTACATGCAATATCAGCAGACCCAGACCAAACAGCTGGAGGAGGAAATGTACAGTGTATAGTTGCAGCGATATTGGATGATGTTGCATAATGTCTGATAAGATTCAAAAGCAAATAGATTCTTTAAGAAGAAGTGTTAATAAATACGGATTATATATAGAAGATTTAGAAAAAGAGGTTGCTATATTGAAAGCGAACTCACATCCAAAAGCAGATTTTGTTTGTACTACTTGTGGTAGTAAAGCAAAAAGAGTAAAAGACACAGTTAATTAATTAAGGAGAAAAACAAATGATGTCATTTGTAACAAGTAATTGGGAATGGATTTTACTAGGCTTATATGTTGTAGAAAAAGCTGTAAAATTAAGTCCTTCAACAAAAGACGATGTAATTTGGGATATGGTATTAAAACCTGTTGTTGATAAAATGAGAGGAAAATAATGCCCAAACAGCAACTTAAGATAACTGACTTCTCAGGTGGTTTAAATGCTTTTGCTGACGCTAGAGATATTCAAGATACTCAATTTGCTCAAAACTGGAACGCTTCATTAGATAAGTATGGTGTTATTAGGTTTACTGGAGCAGGTGTTAAATATACAACTGACCATCCTCATACAAATAATAATTTTGTTCCTGGGGGTGGTTTGTTTTCTTTTTCAACAGATATAAGTGCAAATGTTTTTGATGGAACAGACTTACAAAAAGGATTTGAAAGAGGAACAATTGGAGGATATAGTGTTTCAGCTGATGGAGATGATACAAATGAAAGTTTAACTTTAGCTCAAACTCCAACATTTAATGAACAAGGAAGTCATGATACTGATGATTATTACAATGATATGATTGTTCATATTTATGATGGACCTGGCAAAGGACAATCATCTTTAATAACAGATTATGTTGGAAGTACTAATGTAGCAACTGTTACAGCTTTTGGATTAGCTGATATCACAGGGAGTGTTCCTGATGGAGCTGCTTCAGCTGCTGGAATTGAAGGAAGTGCTTCAGAAAATTTAACTGCTGTTGGAAAAATAAGAGTTTATGCAGAAGGAAGCGATGTTTATCATTGGGGAGATACTGTTGACGCTGCTACTGGATATGGATTTATGGCTAATTCTTCTTTCCTGGGCAGTCTGTTTCCTTGGTCTGCTTTTGGAGTCCATAATACAAATGCTAATTTATTTACATCTGGAATTGCGGGATGTTTAGGGTTTGTAGATTGGGTTGCTGCTGGATTAAATCCTGCTGGTGTTCCTGAAAATAATAAAAGGCTTGAAATAAGAGATAGAGACGGGAAAATGCTTACAATAATATTTGTCAATGCTGCTATGGCTTTAGCAGCGCATCCAGATGAGTTTAAGTTCCCTACATGTGTAACTGTCTCTAGTGGTGCTGATGGAGTTGACCATTACGATAAAGTTAATCAATTTCAAAGTACTAGAAATGCAGCCACTGACTGGGGGTCATGGACAATAAACGATTACATTTTTTCTAGCGATACTAATAAAAATTACTATATTTTGAATTGCCAAAATAGAGAACAAGGATTAACTGGAACTATTAGCGATTTAGATGGAGATACTTCAACAGCAACAGCTACAACTTCATCTGCACACAATCTTAAGTCTGGAGATAGGCTTTTAGTTAATGGAACAACTAGCTATGATGGAATTTATAAAATTACAAAAACAGGAGCTTCTACCTTTACTTTTCCACATTCAAGTAATAATGATGATGAGAGTGGAACGTTTGCCACAGTCACTAAAGCAGAAAATATAACTGCAGATATCGCAGATATTATAAATGCAGAAAATACTGGCTCTGGAATAAATGTTTCAGCAGCAATATCTTTTGATGAAGATGGGAAAAGAACTATATTAACATTAACTGCTGCAGATGCTGGAAGAGGAACAAATTCATCTGGACCTAGCTCTTTAGATATTAGATATATAAGTTCTGGAGTTTCAAATACATATCATGAAGGAGATGACGGAACTATATTGGAAGAATGGATAAATGATTATGGATATGATAAAGCTGTAGGATGCGGAAATAGAGATGCAGAACTGGAAGTTTTTCAAAACTTTACTGGGGGATTAGGCAACCCATCAAGTGCATCTTTAACAAAAATAACTTGCAGTGACCATAGTGTTAAAGTTGGAGAATATATTACATTAAGAGGAACATTTGGTGTTAGTGGATATGATGATGCAACATTTAGAGTTGAATGGGTAGAACCTAATGCAATATACATATATAGTACTTTAGGAGATTCAAGCACATCTAGCTGTACATTTACAACTATTCCTGATTCTACATCAAAATATATTGTATATAATATCGGAGGTTCAGGATGGGATTTTGAAGATAGTTATCAAGGAACATCTTTAATATCTAATAAGAAATTAAGCAGTAAAACAGCATTTTTAAAAGAAATAGGATAAAGAGAAAATATAATGGCAGTACAACAAGAAAAACCTAGACCAAATTTTGTCATAGAAGAACAAGGAGAAGCTCAAAGCCAGGTATTTACAGGACAAAGAATTTCATTAATGAGAGAATCTGATGGTAATACAGGAAGAAGATATGTAGAAGAAGGAAGTATAGAAGGTACTGCAGATAGCGGGGATGACGCTTTATTTTTAAAATCAAAAGTAGAAGTAGATAGTGCATATACAAGCTCAGATTTAGGCTATATTAAATTGATTGCATCTCATAGAAAAGCAGATGGTACTCAGTTAAAATTAGTTCCTGGTTCAACATATAAATTATCTTTTGATATGTATTGTTTGGTTCCTTGGCAGTTCTTTGTATCTGATGGAAGTAACGCAGATATACTCCCAGGAGTATTGGTTTATTCTCCGACTGCTGGAGATGGCTCTTCAAAAGATGCTGTCCTTATGAGTGGAAATAGTTGGATAAAAAGCAATGAACCTGTTTCGGGTAATGAGCTTTCTCCTTTTGTAAATAAAATTGATAATGGTGATTTTCATGATATATCAGATACATCTATTGTTGCTGCTGAAGAACTTTCAGCTGATACAAATGAAGAAGAATTTACCGTTGACAATGGTTCTGGTGGTGATGCTGCGACATCTGGAAATTCATTAAATAAAATATTTTTATCTGATGGAACAGATGTTCCTGGAAGTAATTATAATGATACTATAGGAGTATGTACAGAAGTAAACAGTGGACAATTAATTTCATTTCATGGATATAAAAATTCTTCTAATAGAGGAAGCCAAATAACAGTCGACAATAATCATAAACTATACACATTAGATGGATGGAAGATTAATGGAAGCGAAATTTGGCCAAATTGGTTAAGCACAAACATGGTTCATAGTGAAAGTAATCATACTCTTGGAATATCTTATTTAGATGGGGGAAGAAACGGAAGCAGTGCTTTACAATTATCTACTAATGATACTATTGGAGCTTCTACATATACAAATCCAACTCCAAATAGCGGTAGTTATCTGTATCAAGAAGTGGATTTAGATGGAAACTGTTATTATGATTTACATTTCAGATATTCTCAAGCGTCAGTTCCTTCAGTAGATGGGAAGCCAAGCTCTCAACTTGAAGACGCAGTCACTTCAAGATTAGTATATGATGTTTACGATAAAACAAATAGTGAATCATTAACTGGTGGATGGCAAATTGCTGACTATAATGCTGGATTATCCGATACTGTTACAGAAGGAGTTACAGGTGGTATAGGCGGTAACTATGTCAATTTTTGCTTTGCAGAACAAAACCCTTATTATGCACATTGTAATCAATATTATGATGATACGACAGACACATTAAAGTTTGGATATGTCAGGATATATGTTCCTCCAAGAACTACTGAATCTGATTCTGTTACAGTTTCTGTTAGATTTAGTATTCAAGTTCCTACAGATGTGGAGAATTTATATGATGAAAATCATTCTGTAAGATTAAGTTACGTTGCCTTAAAAAAGTCTTTTCCAGATTTAGTTCATTTATCAACAGGAGCAAATAAGTTATGCCCAGCAAGAGGTGTATCTAAACAATATGGAATAGAATCTCATGGGAATAAGTTTTATGATAAATGGCAAAATTATGGATTAACATTTACAGTTCCTGAAGATTTATCTGAAACAAATGATTGGGAAATTCGTATATATGGAGGCTCATATGGGGTAACTAAAACTAGAAAAGCTGCAATGGTTACTGGAGTTACGGAAAGTGGCGGAACTGCTCAATATACAACATCTTCAGCGCATGGATTTTCTGTAGGAGATAGAGTTACAGTCTCAGGAACAACAAATTTTAATGATGATAAATTATCTACAAATGATATTAAGGCAGTAGCTTCTACTACCTTTGACCTTCTAGTACTTAATGCTGGAGATGCTGATGAATCTAGCTTAACTGCAAATGCAGAGATTGTTAACTCTTCTAATTATATAAACACTCAGGTAGTAGGCATTAAAAATATTAAACTATTAAGCAATAATTATAAATCTGGAGAAGAATTTAGCGACCATCTTCTTATTTTACCAGACAATAAAACTGATAGAACAACATTGACAATGTATCATACTAATAATAATTATTGGGATGTAGCATTTTATCAAAGCAATTCATTTAAATTCTCTCCTGTTTATTCATATATAAATGGATTACTTCAAATATCTGATTCAGAATTTTCTACTGGAGATAATAATTTAGTAAGATGGTTTTATTTAGATAGGGTTATGTACGGAGAAGAAGAAAATTATAAGAATTTTGTAACTACAAATAATGTATTTCCATCTTTTGAAGATATTGTTGTCACTCAACAGGTAACTCCTTCGCTTATAGGCTTTAATGTAGATGCTTTAAGGATATTAGGACATCAATTTAATTATCAAAACTGGGAATTTTGGCCAAAAGAAGATTTCACAGGGTTTCAAAGTACTGCTCCTACAGCGGTAAACCCTGCAGGAAATGAGGGGTGGAATTACAAACATTTCCATAGAACAGATAATTTGATAGGTGAGGATGGGAATTACGGTAGTAAATGGAATAAATATATTCATAATATTCCCATTAAATATTTGCCTGAAAATTTATCTAATATAAATACATCACATGGAGAAGAAGGAACATTCTTTAGATATAAAATGGGATTCGTTAGTTTTCAAAGTGATGGAAGCTTTAATTGGAGACCAGGAGGAGAAACTTACTCTTGTTATACAGATGTTTCTGGATACAATGACTGGTTGACGGGAATAGGAAGTAATCAGGTTGTGAATAATCCTATTTACATTCCTTTGCCTGGGAACAACGGGAATTATAATGAAACATGGGGAGATGATTATGAAAATGCAGATATATATGGAAATAAAAATTCTGACTTAACAAGAGCTATAGAGTCTCAACTGTCTTATGCTTTTGAACTCGATGATGATTTTTTAAATATTGCATCTTTACAAATAAAATTGAATTTATCAGGAATAGCAATAGAAAGTACGAATATGCTCTCTGATGGTTACGCTTTAGGAACAGGTGATTTTTCTGCTGATAAATATCTTCGTGGCCTTTATATACCTAAAATTAAAATTGAAATTTATGATTTAAATATAAATGATTTTTCTGATATTGGTAAAAATGTTCTTAATTCTCTTATTGAAGACCAAGGAGCAAGTTCATATTTAGGAACAAATTTACTTGCTAGCGCTCAATATCCTCCATCTTCTGATAGTATAAAATTTAAGAATGTAGAGGGAGCTATATTTCAAGGGTATAATAACCTGTTTCAGGAATATAATATAAATAACTCATATAAACGTTTTGATGTTCCATATGAATTTAATTTAGCTTTTAGTCCTGATGGAGATAGTCCTAGCACAACAACAAGTAGAGATAATCTCATGATTAAGATAACTCTTCTAGGAGAAGATAGTCAAATATTATCTCCAAATGATTTATCTAATATTTTAGGCTTTACTGGACTTACAGTGCAAGAAACAGAAAGTAGTCCTAATGGACAAACGAATAATATGGATATATGGGATTTTACGACTAATTTAGGAATTTCATTTTCTGAATTTATTGTGCGTTTTCATGAACCTGATACAACAGCTGGGTCAATATTTGGACAAAGTACAGGTTTAAATGATTTACATATTAATTTTAACTTTATAACTCAAAATCCTTTAGAGTCAGAAGAGGAAGAGACTGAAGAATCTTTTACAGATACAGATGAATTTGTTGTTGATAGTGACAGCTGGGTTAGCAGAAAATTTAAAGTTGGGGCAACAACATTAAATCATTTTAACGAAGAATCCTCTATAACAGAAGTAAATACCGTTTTAGGAGATTCAACAACAGTGCAACCTGGTCAATCTCCAAATGTTGCTATTGCTATAGGTAAATCAATAATAAATAATCCTTTAAATAAAGAAGTAAAAATATATTTAAAAGATGAGGAACAGGGAGTTTGGTATAAGCAATTAACTATAAATACACAAACAGTTAAATTAAAATCTTCAACTTCAAATGAAGAATATGCATGGGCATCTGAAACTCAAACAGCATATATATTAGAAATAAAATCTAAAGATATGTTATTTTTCAATGAAGTTGATAGTTATGAATCTGAAACATTAATATCGCAAAAAGATGCTGAAAAATCAGGAAATTTAATATGCACATATAAAACATCAGTCCTTGCTAATAACAGGCTATATGTAGGTAATATATATCAAAACGGAAGAAATTATGGTGATAGAATGATTAAAACTCCAATAGGGAAATATAATGTTTTCCCAGCAAGTAATTTTATTGATGTGGCTATACAAGATGGAGATTCTATTACTGGACTTGCTTACTTTAAGGATAAAATATTACAATTTAAAAAGAGAAAAGTATTTGTAATTAACATATCTGGAGATAATGAATATTTAGAAGATACGTTTGACCATGTAGGAGTAAATAAGCAATGCCAAGTTGTTACAACTCCTTATGGGATTTGCTGGGCAAATTCAAATGGATGTTTCTTGTATGATGGTGAGTCAGTAGAAAATCTGATTGATGACAAAATTGGAACTGAATCTTTTCAACCTTCAGGAATTGCTGGTGATAGTAATTATTGGTCAATTTTACCTTCATATTCTCCTTCTATTGGATATATAAAAAGCACTAAGAAATTAATTGTAACTAAAAATACAGGGTACTCTAATACAGCTCAAACAACTAGCATGGGTAGCCAGGAAATAGAAGGCTTTACATATGATTTTCAGTCTAAAGGATGGACTTTATTAATGAATAAAATTACTGGAATAGAAGAAACAAGCAAACCAGCAAAAACAGGGTTACTATCAAATTTTGTCAACAATCAAGATGGTGATGTTTTATATTATTCTGTATCTGCATCTGGAGACAGTGGCACTAAATTAAACTCAATATATAAATGGGATGACTCTTCTATAGCTTCAAGTGATGCTTCAAATAATGAAGATTTCTTTTACCTAACAACAAAAGATTTTGACTTTGGTTCTCCTGGAATTAGAAAAAAAATATATAAAGTTTATATTACATTTAAATCAAAGCAAGGCGATTTAGCTGCTCACTCAAATGTTAAAGCATATTTTGGAACTAATGGTTCAAGTTCAGTAACTGAATTTGATAATAGCAGTACAAATTATTCAACAACAAATGGGTTTTCAGATGGAGCTTCAAGTATTCAATGGATAACAGCTGAACTCATACCTACAAACCCTATTAACAATATATATTCTTTTCAGTTGCAATTTAAAGGGATTGCTGCAAATATTGCAAATAAATTTGAAATTAATGATATAACAATAGTTTATAGAGAAAAGAATATTAAATAATGGCAGTAAGTTTTAGACAAGACACTAATAAGCCAAAAGTAATACCTTATTTTCCAACAAAATCATATGGTAAAGAAGGAGATATTATTATTTCTAAAATATCTGGTAGAGGGGTCTTTTTATGTATAAAGGCTTCAGGAGTATGGTATTCTCAGACATCTATGCAGCCATTACAAAAAATTAATACATCTTATATTAAAAATCTTTCTTCAGATAAGATGACAATAAAGAATCTTCAAAATTCTAAAATCAATACAGATAAATTTATTATATCAGAAAATGGAGATATAAAATATAGGACAGCTAATCAGATATTAAGTGATTTAGGGCTAGAAGGTATAAACTCTTTTGATATTGACTATAAGACAGCATATTGCTCCTTACAACAGTATTCTAATAAAGAAACATGTGAATCCAATGGAGGTGTTTGGTATTATTCTGAGAATGATTCGCATGATAGTATAAGCAGTACCCCAGAAAATCAATTGCTAACTGTATCGCAATCAGTAGGAAATGTAGATGCAGAACCTACATTACTATATGATGGTTCAACGCTTAATATTAAATATAACTCAGATTATGATGATAACTGGCAGACATCAGCACAAACGAATTTATTAAAATTAAGTTATAATTCAACCGATTCTCTTCAGATAGCGGTGGCTGCAAATGGAGCTAGCACAATATCTACAAATGATAATGATGGAGCAGCAGGACATTTAACATTAGATGCCAATGGTGATTTAACATTAGATTCTCATTCTGGTAATTTTATAGCAAAAAAAGCAGGTACTGAATTCAGCGTTGCAAATAGTGCTTATGCAGGTATGATACTTGGATACAGGATGATTGGTGAAGACAATACCCACGAATCTTATACAATGACAACATCTTATGCAGTTCCTGATGCTGATATGACAGTAAGATTTATTGCTCCTCCAAGTGGTTGTGTAGAAGTTATGGTTCAAATACACGCAAATGCTTCAAGCAGTAACAGGATTGTATATTTTGGTTTATCAGATAACGCAACTTACAACTCTATAGGAGATAGTTATGAACAAATGCACAGGATGCCTGATGAAACTGATGATGAGGTTTGTCAGCACTATTGGACTATTACAGGATTAACAGCAGGTTCAACTTATAATTATTGGTTTGGTGCAAGAGCAAGTTTAGCAAATGCTTTTTTGAATTGGGGTGGAACAGCTGTAAATAGATATGCAGATTTTATTATGAAAGTAACTGCATTACCTGCTGCAACAAGTGATTTTGCTGAATATGATTAGAGATTTGTAAATGAGAAGAATTATTAATATATTTAACAGACGAATAATAGCAGAAAAGGAGTAGTTTATGGCATATGTTAGCCCATATCAAATATCAGGCATACAAGAAAATTTAATGACCAATCTTTTAAGGGGTAAAAGAAAAGAAGAAGAAGGGCGTTTCCAAGGTCAGATGCAAAAAGGGGAAATGATTAAAGAATACGGACAAGATGTTAGAAGTAAGACAGCTGCTATAGAGCAAAAACAAAGAGAAGCAGCTTCTAAAAAAAGAAAAAAGAAATGGTATGAGAAAGCTATTAACCTTATCGCCCCTCTATTGACTATTGCTATACCAGGTGCTGGTGGTGCAATTGCTGCAGGAGTCACATCTGGATTAGGCGCTGGATATGGTGCTGCTCAAGACTCTAATTTTGCAGAAAGAAATCTTAAAAATCTTCAGAAGTTTATAGAAGAAACTCCTTTAACTGGAACTGGCAAAGCAGGATTTGACCCATATGAAGGAACATTTTTATCAGAGAAAGCAGCAGATTTCAAACAAGGAAGATTAAGTGCTGCAGCAGATTTAAATCCTGCAATACAAGCTGCAAAAGATGCTGGTAAATTTGGAAATGTTTTTGGACAAGCTTTAACATCTGGGCTAACAACTTATGGGATGGCAAAGACTCTTGGCGATATGGATTTGTTTGGTGGCGGTGGTGGAAAAGGGGATGTTGGAGATGTAGTAGCAGGATTAGCTGGAGGAGGAGATGTCACAGGTATAGTCTCAGAAATAGGAAAATCTTCTATGGGGCCACTTGAACAGTTATTTTCAGGAGGGCTTAAGGATTTAAGCAAAAAAGAACAAGAATCATTTCAAACATTATTGATGCAACTTTTAACATCATTGCAAGACTAGGAAAGGAAAATTATGCAAGAGATTTTACAATTATTAAATAGCATGGGATTAGTTACAGAAGGTAATTGGTCTGGCCAATGGCAAGATATCCCAAATATATCAGGAGCTGACATTGGAGATACTTTAGAAGAATCATATGGTTTTGGTTCTAATTATAATCCTGCGTTATTTCAGGGTATAAGTAGGCAGCAGTTACAAGGATTATTACCTTCAACATATTCTTCTTTCATGACATCTAGCCAACAACCTTTACTAGCCAGCCTTCTCGCTAAAACAAGTGGACAAGAAGCTACAAAAGCAGCTGGAGGATTTGCTGGCTCAGGAGGATTTGAAAAATTTAAAGGACAGGCTAAAGATGTATATGGAAAAGGAATGACAGAGACTTTAACTAATATTGGCCAACAAAAAGCACAACAACAAGCATCTATAATGGATTTAATTAATCAATGGAGAGAAACTGCAGCTGGATTGGCTATGCCAGGGGCATAATTAAGGAGATTTAATGGCTAGAATAAAACCTACAGACCCATATCAATGGGAATCAATGCAGAACCTTCGTTCATCAAATCCTATTGACAGTTTGCTTCAAGTTATGGAATATTTCTCAAATAGAAATAGAGAAGAGAAAGAAAGCAGAAGCGGCTCTTATGCTGTTGCTTATAATGAGTTTTATAAAGATATACATGGTGCTTCAGACTTAGATGTTATAGATACTGAAATAGGAAGAATGAAAGCTTATTTTAATCAAAACAAAGATAATATGGACGTGGGAACAATTGAAAATTTTAAATTGTTATCTAAGCAAGCTGATTACCATAAACAAGATGCATCTATATATAAAACAGGATTATCTGAAATGAATAAAAAAGGAGATAATTATCTTAATTTAGTCGAAGAATACAATGATGCTCCTGATGAAGCTACAATGCCCTTAGTATTAGAAAAAGGAGTAAGAACAAAGGATATGATTGCAGAAGAATTAAATGCTTCTATTGTTGACTATATAAATTGGACAGACAAGTTTAATTCAAAGTATGGAGACAAGCTTAATACAGCTAAATTTTCTACAGATAAGGCTAGAATAGATAGTTTAGATGATATAATGAGAGCAAGTATTGGAATGATTTCAGATAAACATTTTAGCAATGAAGAAAAGATGATGCTTGTAAATGCTGTAAATCAAAAATCAATGGCTCCTTTAGAAAGTTATATAGATATAAAGAAAAGAGTTAAGGTTGCAGATGCCAACAGTGCTCGTGAGAGAGGAAGATTGGCTGTAGATATTATAAATAAAAATGCTAAACTTCTTGATGCTCAAAGCAGGATAACTAAAGATTATGAAGATATTATTCTTATGACTGCTGGTCCAGATAAACGTCAAGAATGGAATAGAATTAAAGATAAACCTGTATATTTATACGATTATACAGATATTGATGGAGAATCTTACAAAATTCAAATTACAAATGAAGATATATTGAATAACTTTTTTACTAATCCTGATACAGAAGACCAAATACCACTGACTAATGTTACAAATAAGTCTAGATTTGAGATGGATGATGCTATGAAAGAATTTGAAAATGCAGATAGAGTTTATATGAATACTGTTGGGGAGAGTATAACCAAAAACTATCCTATAATGTATAATTTAAATAAATAATAAATGAGTGCTACAATATACGATTACTTAGATTCTAAAAGAAGAGAAAATCCTGTATATCAGGGCTATAGTAATCTACAATTATATAGAGAATTAAAAGGAACAGACTCAAGTCTTCCTATTTGGGAGGCAGTAGACAACTCTGTTCAGCCACCTCAAAAGAAATCTCCCCTTAACAAGAAACAAGACCCTGGTTTTGTAAATAGCCTATACAATTGGACTGATTGGGGTATAGATGAAACAGACCCTAATTGGGTTAAAAATGCTTACAATACATCTATAACAGGATTAAGCTACAGTGCATACAATCAGGGTAAAAGTAAATATACTATTGATGAAAATTGGAATCCAGGAATATTAGAAGATATTGGTTCTGGAGTATTAAGTTTTATGATGCCAATGGACATTGCTTCAATGTGGGTTGGAGGATGGGTAGGTAAGGCTGGTCTTGCAGCATCAAGTGCAACTAATGCTGTTCAAAGAAAAGCTGTTAAAAATTTAATGGCTAAAGGTATATCTAAAGAAGGAGCTGAAAATACTGTTAAAAATATACTTAGTGGAAAGTCAGCAGATTTAATTCAAAAAGGAGTTATAGGTAAATATTTAGCAAAATCTCAAATAGCACAATCAGCTGCACCTAGACTTGCGGGAGCTGGACTTCAAGGAGCAACACTTGCAACATTTGAAGGTGTTCGTGGAGGTCTTGAGGCTTGGAATAATGGAGAAGACACTAAAGGAATATTTAAAGGTATCGGAGGAGGTATTGCTCATGGAGGTATTATGGGTGGCCTTGCAGGATTTGCAGGGGCAAGTTTAAATATTAAGCATGCAAAATTATTTGCAAAAGCTGATGAACCAGGTTTATCAACAAGGCAAAGAATATCTGCTGCAGTTAAAGGAGATATGCAACAAGCAGGTTTATTGGCTACTGGAGCTGTAGGCCAAGTTGGAGTAGAAGCTGGAGTATTTACTGCTCCTGATATATATAAAACTATAACTGATGACAATTTTCAGACTGAAGATTTAGTAAGAAGTCTAGCTGTGAATGTTGGAATGATGGGTCTTTTAAAAGTTAAGCATAAAACATTAGAAAAAGGTTTTAATGAAGCAAGTAAGATTGCTTCTGAATATAGAGCTAAAGCAGAAAAAGATAAAAATGTTTTTGAAAGTATTCAAGAAGGTATAAAAGAATCTATGGATTCTGCAAAGGAAAAAGCTGAGTCTCCTGCTGAATCTAAATCATTGGAAGCAGCATCAAATACACTAACAAAGGATTACCTAAATCCTGAATTAAAAAAGTTCAATATAACATTAGAAGAGCTTAAGGGATTTGAAGGTAGAACAAAAGAAACTTTAAATATGGTTGATAAATATGGTGCTGGTATAGTAGGACCTGATGCAATATCTGGAAAGAAATATGCTTCAATGTACGGTTCAATATTAGAAACTAAGTCAATCCTAGAGTCAAATATAAATAGGCAAAAAAAGAATGTTGAAGGTAAACAAGGTGTAATTGATAGGTTGAAAAAAACTATAGATGAGTTTGATGCAATACAAGACTATTTAAATGATTATAAAAATGCAAAAAAAGCTCCAGAACCTGCACCTGCTGAGGTAGCTAACTTAAAAGTAAGGTTTGGTAATGAAGTAAAAAGAGCATTTGTAGAGGGTAATAAAACGACTATTGATATTTTAACAGAGGGTAATAAAGAATTTGTAAAAATAGATAAAGAAGGAAATGTTACCTTTCAACCTGAATTTAAAATGGGAGTTGCTAAACAACAACTTAAAGGAGTGGAAGGAGCTACTGATAGGCTTAAAAAAGAACTCACAGATAAAGATGCTCCTGCTGATGTTGTAGATAAAATAACTCAAACAAAAGAACAGTTACCATATGACCCTGCAACACCTAAATTTCAAGAAAGAATCAATGAATTAGAAACAACTATCAAAAGAACTAAAGATATTGCTAAGAAAGAACCTTTCCAGGAAGAATTAAAACTACTTAATGCTTCAAAAGAAATAAGAGATACACAACTACCTGAAGCTCAAGGTGGAGAAAGCTATAGGCAGAGCAAACCATTTCTAGATTACATTTCACAAAAGGTTTTACCAGGATGGAAATCCAGAACTACTGGTGTTGTTATGAAAAATAAAGCTGGATATTTAAAACAATATGATAAGCTGGTGCAATGGCTTGCAAAAAATAGAAATAAGAATATATTTGAATTAACAGATAGAGATGTTATTGCTTATTTTAAAACAGGAAAATCTACAAGCCATGCAAATCAATGGGCTTTTATTATACAAAGATTAAAAGAAGGTGGAATGAGCGCTGCTAAAGTTGGCCAGTTAAATTTATCTACTGCAGGAACAATTAAAGGTCGTATAACAAAGATAGATGAAGCTTTAATCGGTAAATCAGG
>Ga0163180_10001110_pt1 | contig 15409 bp, 8 predicted proteins | sample AtlANTMetagenome_2_FD_109647 | JGI IMG/M metagenome (GOLD analysis project Ga0163180, IMG submission 109647) | Marine eukaryotic phytoplankton communities from the Atlantic Ocean - Atlantic ANT 4 Metagenome | ecosystem: Environmental > Aquatic > Marine > Oceanic | place: North Atlantic Ocean...
CAACAGTGTCAGTCTGTCAAATAGCCCGTCGGAGTCTTTGAGTGCAAGTGAGTCGTTTTCTTCAAGTCTGAGTCATAGCGTCTCGGTGTCAGAATCTGTAACTTGCGTGGACACTGATACCTGCACAGATCAGCTATACGTGTTTGAATTTAAAGCCGTCAACAGAGATGATTACAATGCTAATCGTCATATTCCAGATCATTACATTCTTGTGCGCAACAAATACATCAAAGAAAACTCGGGGGACACATATCAGTATAAACTCAGTAAAGTTAAAATTTCAGACGACACAAAGGCTCCGGGTACAACAATTAACAATCTTCCTAACACAGTAGTACCACCCCACGGCTGGATTTTAATTCCTCACGATCCTAGGGGAATGCCCCATGGTTTTGATTTCCCGATATTTTCCGACGACCACGATTATCATATTAAATTTGAAAAACCAGATGGATCAGTAATGTTTATTCCCATTGATACTACGACTGAAAACGACGGCGAACGATGGAAAACATGGTGCGAATCAAATTGTGACGACAACCTTGGTCAATGTGCTCTTTGTGCAGACGAATCACTAAAATATCCTATCAAATTTGATGATTTTGACGGAGGAGATCATGATATTAACGGAAATTACATAGCCGGAAGTTCTCCCGACGAAGCTTACTTTAGAGCGGAGCTCGCACCAATTCCAACCAACATAGACGCCAAAACATACCGCGTGTCTGTATTTTCTTGTGGTATGGCTGTAGCTACTCCAGACTATTTCGATGATGGCAGTGGACCACATTATGGAACGTTTGAGCACGAATTAATTAACCCACCGTTACATGTTTATAACTGGGATTATGTTACGGGTTCTGATCGTGACGGCGTCTATGGTTTTTTAAACGAGTCGGATCGTTTCCCCACTGAGGACGGTGACTCTCCAATACATCTTTTCGATTTAAATCTTGGATCTGGATCTTGGACCTGGGAGTCGACCTGGGGTGGACAACCCGACGTGAGTCCACCCCAGTTTCGCATATTAGAGAACGACACTTTAGAACTTAATTTATTGGATCTAAGGAACCGCATGGGGTGTACAAATCCACTCGCTAGTAACTTTGACTCGGATGCGATATATGATGACGGTAGTTGCTGCATACAATCAACGTGCGAATATCCCTGTGCAAATCCCACATACGTGCAAGTCATTTATGTGGATAAAATACCAACTTACTGTCCTCCCGATTGGGATTATACGATGTCGTGCACAAATAAGAGTATCGATGAGGCACTTATATATGGAACTACTTCGGGCACGGTTGCTATGATGGCCAACTATGATTACTGGAACAACAATGGACAAGTATCTTGGGGTGATTCAACACAGCGTAGACTTAGGTTAAAATGGATGAATGGAACGTTTCTTCTGGGGGAAACCATAGTTAGCTTGGACGTTGATGAGGATAGGGAATGGACAATAGTTCGCCTTCCCCACTTCTCTTGCGAGGCGGAAGACTTAGCTGATCCTCACACAGGAGATGTTATCGAGTGCGAGGGTGAAGAAGATGATTGCCCTTTTGACGATACCCTGCCAGATAGGACTTGCCAGTACCTGCCGCACGCGGGATTGTCCTGCGACCCCGTCGTCGATGCATCTAGCTTAGAGTTAGCTGGTGGTGGTACATGCGGTGTTTATGGATATCAAGCATTTGACGGTTCTAAAGAAGTACATCTTTTAAGGAAGCTTGCTTGTGAGGTTGTATCCGATGGAGTTGTTCCGGGACCCAACCAATGTACAACCCAAACCCACATAGTAGACAAAATGGATATAGCTTATGAATTTGTTGAATGGGGACCTTCCGAAGCTAACGATAGCGATAGTGACCATGATGTTCGTGATGCTGTATTACTAGACAACGCAAATTTCTCTTCCACGAATAATGTAATAAAAATATCATTCAATTCGTCGTTGAAGGCGGGGACGTATCTGGTGGCTACCTTATATGGAACAAATCTCGTAGACCATATACTCGCGGTTATAACAGTCGAATCCCCACCCGCGGCATACGCAAGTCGTATGCAGATAAATGAAGCATATGCGCAGAGGTTTGACGTCGATGGTGTATTTTCTGGATTTTACAAAAGTTCAACCTTTAATCCTTTCACGTTAACCCCAGAAAATTATCCCGGTGGTCATTTTATCAACACAGAACTTGAGTTCATCAATGCCGCTACCGATGACGGTAATCAGTACGACGGGGGTATTCCGTATTTTAACGTGGGGGACAAATATCCTCGTCCCGAGCTGTGGCTTAACGGTGACAATTGCGAAGATGCCATTACGACGGTGGGCGGTAATTTAAATGTGTGTGATCTAGATTTAAAACCAACAACGTGGTACAGCTGGGACATCTCATATGGACGCCTTGCGTACAACGATCGAAGTTGGTACCAAAGCGTTGGGCTATCAACGAGTGGCCTCAAATATGAGAAATTTGCTCAGCGGGAGATGTATCCCGATTTTGCACCTAACCCTGATTACATTGAAACTGACGATACAAGTTTAGGTTTAAACGTTGTGCATTATAGTTCACCAATAAGCTCGGGCAGATTGGCACATGAATCTTTGTGTAGTATGGCCAAATCAAACTTTTTCACTGGTGGAGGAATTGAATACGGATATGCGCATAATTTAGGGAGATCATTTTGTGGGGGCGATCTCGAGAGTAGTTACAACACGCGCCGGCGCGAGTGGAATTTCACTTGGATTCCGATAACAAAAAATTCTGAATATTGTTATTACATTAGGAGTGAATGCGACTTGTATAACTATGACGACTGGCCACAGCTGGGCCTTGACAACGATTTTTGTGATGGTGCTTCGTGCGCATCCTACGACACGTTCCCAACCTGCGGAGAGACACCCAAAACGTATCCGGCCCCAAGTTCAACTTTTTCAGAATCCAAATACTGCGAGTACATATATAAAGTCTCTTCGAGTCAAAGCCCGTCAGACAGCGACAGCCTCAGTCAGAGCCTACATCCTTCTGACAGCCAAAGTCAGAGCCCCAGCCAGAGTCTAAGCCAGAGCCACAGCCCCAGCCCCAGTCAGAGCCAGAGTCTGAGCCACAGCCAGAGTCTGAGCCACAGCCAGAGTCTGAGCCACAGTCAGAGTCACAGCCCCAGCCAGAGCGACAGCCCCAGCCAGAGCCACAGCCCCAGCCAGAGCCAGAGTCTAAGCCAGAGTCAGAGTGACAGCCCCAGTGAGAGTCTGAGCCAGAGCCAGACATGCGACTTATTGGTAACCGGGACCCCGTCGTTAAGGTGCACAGACGAAGGCTTACGTACATGTACAAACAACGCCGATTGTCAATCGAATGACCCATGCGCAGAATTCTCTCCCGTAGACGGATTATACGAACTGCAAGAAAACACTTGTAACTCCAAACCCATGTATAAAAACTCCAACCCTCACGAAAATCTTGATTATGACGTCTTTCCCTACCTATGGTACGGAGAGATCACGTATCAAGACCATCTTGCGACAGGACAACCATGGGTGGTAAGGAGTGGTTGGCACATTTCCAAAGATGGGTGCAATGACCCTGAATTGCGCAATTTCTATGCATCAATCTTTAGAGAAGACGCACTTGATGCCCCGTACGTTTACCATGAATGGTTTGAATATGACGGCAAAGCAGGTATTCCAGGCAGAATTAAGACTGTAAACAAATGGAATGTTAAAACAGAAATTATGATTTCAGGGTGCGAAACCTACTCGAATTCCTTCTCAAACAGTGCTAGTCCGTCTGAATCCGAGTCTTACTCGAATTCGGAGTCTTACTCGAATTCCTTATCAAACTCCGCCTCAAAGAGTGTTAGTCCGTCTGAATCCGAGTCTTACTCGAATTCCTTATCAGACTCCTTCTCAAACAGTGCTAGTCCATCTAACAGTGCCAGCTTCTCCCACTCAGAGTCCTTGTCAAACTCCAACAGCGCCAGCTTCTCTCACTCAGAGTCGGCTAGTCTGTCTGATTCCGAATCGTACTCAAATTCCTTCTCAAATAGCACCAGTTTGTCCTCGTCTCTTTCAGCTTCTCTTTCTGAAAGCGTTTCGGCATCGGATAGCTTTTCAGATTCACCCAAGAGTTTGTCGGACTCGGATTCTGGGATTTGGGACGACGTCACCATAACTTTCTTTGATAATGCGGTGGCCGACACCACACAAACAAGGTTTGATTCCATTGCAATCTATAGTGGCAGCGAAGGTACTTTTGTCGTAGTTGGCGCCCCGGGTCTGGGGTACGAATCAAATGTCTTTTACGAAAGCAAAGGTTGGACGTACGAGGTTGATGATGGTATCATCCCTAACATCCATATAAATAAGTACAACGTTGAGAATAACCCCGAATACGGATACAAAGGTGCTGTCTATGTGTACAAATACGACGAACTTAATTCGACGTGGCTAGAGCCGGTCAAGCTTGAACCACACGACCCCGACGATTCTTCAAATTTTGGATTTTCTGTCGCAATCTCGAAGAACTTCTTTCATCCCGGCGAAATACAAATTGCGGTTGGAGCCCCAAAAGAAACTGGCGAAGATAAAGGCGCGGTCTACGTTTTTGAGAGTCGCCAGTATGGTGCGGAATTTATTCTATCCGGTCACGTCAAGGGGAACATCCATAATTTAAAAGATGAAGCGGAAACGGATAGCATGCCCACAACTAGAAAACCCTGGACTAGACTAGGTACCTCGGTTGCGTTTTCGGAGGACGGAGAATACATGGCCGTGGGCGCATACGCTTATTACGTGGGAAATTCTGTTTGCGACGGTGATGACGAGGTCCTTCCCGAACACCCCCTCAACAATGATTCTGCTGGACAGACAGAGGGGCGGTTTTTCATATTTGAAAAACGGGACGTGGGGTCAGAGAGTTTGTGTGGAGACCTCGATTGGAGAGATGAAGATGTCGACGCTGTCTGTAAAATAAATGGCTTCTACCACATCAATTCAGCTTCAAATTATTACTTTGGAGAAAAGGGCGACCAAAATTATGGCCCCCCGGACACAACTAACCATGGGTTAGGAGTTACAACTGTTGACTATCCCCAGGAAGAAATATACACGATGTGCCGAGCAAAAGACGATTGGGATCACGATCTTCGTATACTCGAAATATACGTTGCGGAGAACCAACCTTGCTACACGAGAACGTGTACAAACACGTTTACTCGTCGCGGGGAAGATGTTACGTTTAAGGGTGCGTGGAATCATAGGACTAGAAAACTATCCGATTATAAAGACTACAAAGAAGGCGATATTGTTATTTGGAAAAATAAATCTTTCAAGTGCATTCAAGACATTGATGCTAGTGACAGGGATGAATCACCCACATCATTAACTACGCATTGGGAGGAGTTTGATGGTGGCTGCATAGCACCCTCTGAAAATGCGCCTTTTACCATTGACAGGGTTAGGGATGAATTAGGTGAAATTGGATTTGTAGAAAAGGTAGATTGGAATCCTGTCGAAAGCGTGTGGAGACGTTCTGACGTGGTGTGCGCAGATAATATGCAAGAAGAATACCTAGAGGAAGAACAGGGCGATGACTGGTGTTTAAACGTGCACGACTTTTACGAAACATGTGACAATGATCAACAATATGACGATGGGGGTGTTGGATGCAATTGTAGCATAAAATACATCAAGTTCTATGGTATGGGCGACGATGATCAACTGGATTATCCCTTGTCGACGTGGACGGCTGGCGTCGATTTTTCGGGGCGAACTTCTACGGATACTTCGGTGGGAGCTCCTTGTCCGTGTGAATGGGAGCACTTATTTGATGACGACCTAACAACGTTTTGGAGGTCGTTAAATAATGACGCTAATAGTTACGACAAATTAAAGGAAGGGAATACGGAGTTAATGTATAAGGAGAGTGATATAAAGACCACGCAGCTCCCAGGAAATAGACTTAATTCAGATGGGGAAGTGATGAGTCAAGGGCCCGAATTTGGTCAATATATAATTCTGCATCTTCCGCATTCTATCGTGTTAGATTCCATCAAGATGAAACAATCAAGCAACAATGCTAACAGGATTGCGAGATTCAATATTTACGGATCAAATAACTATGAAGCAAGTGATGAGAGTAACACAAATTGGGAAGAAATTCAAATAGAGAATAAAGATGATGATGCGAGTTGGAACGGGGACTGGGGCGATGATGGCATTACCGTAACAATTGAAGATGATAATAAAGAAGATGATTATGGTATTCCGAAGAGCTATTTGAGTTTTGCTATAGTCGTTATGAGAATAACCAATGACCACGGTTATACTAAGAGAAACGTTCAGCTTGAAGATTTGCGCTTTTGTGGCAGAAAGTCAAACTCGTTTCACTTGAAAGTAAAAACTGAAGACGCGCATCCATTTCAAGTGGGCGATTCGGTGTATTTGAGCATTAATTCAAATTACCAAAGCCCTGATCTAACCGGGTTGTGGAAAGTTTGCTACTCCGATACTAGAAGAGTTGGACGGGGCGAGGAGAAATGGGACGTGTTTCATCATAATGCCGAAGATGATAATTTATCTGAAGAAGATAGGAATGAAAATAAGGATAAAATTTGGGATAAAACAGTATTTTTCCTATGTTGCCATCCTAATTACACACTTCCCGATTCATCATCCCGTTTTGTCGCAGATAACCTCTGCAACTCGTGTGCCGCAAATGAGAATTCGTCGTGGATTCTTATCAAAAATAATAGAGACGTACCAGTGTCTCTTGAAGGGTGGGTGTTGTTTACTGATGACTACTATGTTAACAACAAGTTTGAGTCCCTATTTTGGTTGGATAATCCTTACGATGAATTCTGGTTATACGCAGATCAGCCGTTTGACCAACCCCTAGCAAAACGAAATTTCTATGACTGTGGTGGTTGCACTCTACCAGACGGTATACCAGAAGATTGTGGCTACAGAGTTCCGAGGACGGAAAATTTCCCCCGGGGGGAGAGTGGGTGGGATACGCGACTTATTCCTGCAAACGGATATATGCTTGTCAAACATCGCCCGCGGCCAACCGAGGGAAGCCACTTTCCATTTGAACTTAAGCCGTTGGGTAAAGTTTATTTGCAACAAGTTGCGGCATACGAATTTCCGGCGAGTGAAACGTGCCCAATAGATGCGCAACTTTATCAGAAATACACAATGGGAGAGCAAGAACTTGATTCAAACGGCTATCCTACGCATACTAGACACAGATATGATATAGACGGTAACTTAATTCCCCCAGAGTCGTATCCCCCACATTGCGTGGTTAAGTCTCTTTGTGAAACTCAGTTCATGCAAGAATCCGCTTGGGTTAACATTAGTCTTTCGGATTCGTATTCTTTCTTTGGCTCAACTGATAGTACAACTGAAATCCCTATTGCGAATCAATTTGAAGACAACATTGCGACTACAGAAGAGTGTACTTTGCATACCTGGACCCAAGTAAGCAACCCCGAAGGCATTAGAGGCCGCGAGGTTGCCTTTAGTAAGCCTGACGCCGACAACCAAAGCTGGCTTGCCGTGGGGGGGCCTTGTGTAAAATCTATTGCGGTTGCTGTTCATCTGCAAGGGGGAGGTACAGGCGACTTTGACATGGGCGAAACCGTAACGTTTTCTGGTGGGAGCACAGCAACTGTCAAGGAATGGATACCATCATCAGAAATCCTCGTGGTTACCGATTTATCTGGGTCATTTACAGCTCTGGAAGACGTTGAAGGCTCAATCTCGTCTGCAATATGGGTTGTAAAAGATGAACATAGATCAAACTCATATACGTGTCCTTGTTCTGGCAACCAATGGTGCGGTGATGGCGTAGCCTGTGGCTACGTCGCCCTTGAGAGTTTAGTGAACGCTGTGCAGAGGGCGCGGGGCATAGGGACCTCTTACGGGAAGGTGAGACCCCCAGTCCAATCCGAATGGGATGCTTCTTCGTGTGACTCAGAGACTTTGGGGTGGACCACACGCTGGGCTAAAAATTTCGGATACTCGGTAGCGTTTACTACCGACAATAACGTTGCTCTAATTGTCGGTGCCCCAGACGGAAAAAATGGAGGAAAGGTATTTGTATATGGTTCTTTTACAGAAATTTTAGACGACGGGAGCGAGCGGCATCATAAATTTATGTTATTGCATCAACTTCAACACGGCCCAGAAAAGCCCAACTTTGGTTGGAGCGTGGCAGTAGAGTACTCGGACGTGATGGAAATCGGACCTCATCTGGCCAATTACTTCATTGCCGTAGGACACGCGGGTTTTGAGCAAGACGAAGACGAGTGCAATTTTGTATTCAATTATAGGGACATATATAGTTTGTCGGAGGATTTCGCGTTTAATGATGAGACCGGTGCCCCGGCTTACTTTGACGAAGGACTGTGCCCTGCTTGTGAGCCCGAATGTGAAAATAAGTGGTATATTACTGTTGACTTCCGGTGTACGTGCTGTCTTACTTTGAGATCGGCGAGCCGAGACACCGACACCGCGGGAATTACCTTGTATGCTATTGGGGGAGATAGCTCCGGAACCACAAGAATGGGACTTGGGGCTCTGGGTCATTATCGAAATCTCGACGAAGAAGACGTTCCTCTGGCTAACGGCCGCGCAGTGGCGACACAAAAAATAAACAACGAAATTATCGTCGTTGTCCCCAAATTATCCTCTTAGTTAGGCATCAACTGTCCTGTCTAATTTTATTACGCAATTTATGTATAAGATCTGAGAAGCCACCGCCAGATTCGATAAATGTATCGGCAAAGATCATCTTGATAAAATCCTCGTCGGGATCATTGTCAACGGCCACGTTTTCAACGACGAATCCCCGAGACTCGAAGAAGTTCCTAATATTAAAAATGTATTCTAAGCTTTTTGAATGATCCTCGTGACGTTTGTGATGAAAGCCGCTAAATAATGTAATTGGATTCCGCGAATCGAGTTTTTGGACTAAGTCTTCATAATACGAAAGCGGCTTGACATAGTATACCCCGTTAAAGTATTTATGTGGTTTCGATAATAAGCTTTTTACAGAGTATGGCGAATAATCTATGACGTCGCCTGTTCTGAGGTGAATAGCTGTCGAAGGGAATGGTCGATGACGGTCTTTTCTCGCCAGCACAATTTTTTTGAGCACCTCCAAATTAGACTTTTCAGAGGTGGTCTTTATGTACTCTGTGCAAATGCTATCGGGAAAATTGTTTAAGAAAGCCTGTTTTCGTTTTTGAGCCAACCCAGGTTTCTTAACCATGTCTGATAAATTATAGGGTGGATCTTCATTCTGGTTCCAAAGTCGCGTAGGATCTCTTGTTTCCATGTAGTTTGCAAGAAGAATAGTAACTGTGTCTGGATTTTTACTCATGGCCTCGTCAATCTCAACCCAGTCTTTACTTTTTGGGTCCTCTCCTGGCCAGTGTATATTTTTAATGTGAACCAACCTGGCCATTTCTCACTAATGTAGATTTTAATCTGTTATATTTATTGTACTTCCCTGGTCAAGCTTCACAGACGACACTGAAGTTAGTTGGTATATAAACCAGTACTTGACAACTACAAGGACAAAAGCGTAAAGCAGGTTCATGATAGCCATATTGAGGAAGAATTCTCTCAGTTGTTTAGAATTGTACATGTCTTCGTTACTTTCCATCTTCCAAAGGTGCATAATTGATGCCACGGAAAACACGAAGGCAATGACAGTAGAAAACACGATGTTCATTTTTTCTTCTGGAACCAATCCACTCATCAACGTAATGGAAAGGGCTAAAAGTGCCATACCAACAGATGTCTCTCGGGTTACGGAATCCTGCTCCTTGAGCTCTTCACGCGTTAAATCATTCTCCTTAATCTGTGTAATTCTCAAACCCTGGACAAATCCGACTATCACCAGAGGTAAAGTAGACGCGAAGAAACAGCCTACCACGGAATTCATCGTAAACAGAGTTCTTTTCACGTAAGGACCGGGATATACAAAGAGAATTCCGGTGACGAAGACAAGTCCTCCTAAAATAGTATACGCCATGTTTTGCTTTGGTTCACGCACAGGAGACGAGAAGCTCCAACCGCTTCCAATAATAAAATCTTCGCTAATTCGACAAATAAGACTTCTTTTTGTCACGCTTTGTTGTGATATGGGATCAATCCACGGGTATTCAATAAGAATCCATTGGAGGTTTTTTGCAAAGCTATCACCCGACAATCGGTCCACATACTCTGTGCCATTAAAAATCGCATCGAGTTTACTTGTTAGGTCACATTTCCCATCTTGTGAGCACATGTTAGGGTCAATATCAGATGCAGTCCATCCTTCGATTGAATTATCAAAGTACAGTTTGTTCCTGTAACCACCATTTTGTTCCCTTTCCCAAACAAAAGCGTAGTTATCGCCCTCTTTATACGATTCTCTCATTGCTTTTATTTCATCTAAAGCCGTTGTTATTATGGTGGTGTCTAGAGTTTTGTTTATTCCACATGTGCCATCATATACCCTATTAAGCTCACTGTAATTATTGTCAAAGCAATCTGTATCCTCCTCACTCTCGATATATTTACCGTATATTTTGTCCTGCACCCGCTTGATTAGAGAAAAGGCTAAATTACAGTCGCCGTCACATTCTGAATTTGGATCTTGCATAAAGGTTGGACCATGAGTAGAATCTGCTAATGACTCTTTGAAAATAATTTTTTGGGCGGTTGCTATTGCGTGAGATGTTTGATACGCTTCTTGGTTTTCTTGAATGGCCAATACAACTAAAACAGCAATAGCGAGTATGACGCTGGCATTTATGCATGTAATTAGCGGTTCGAGCCACTTGGGCCAATTCCTCCTTACCATGTGTTACTTATCAATGTATCATATTTTTTGACAAAGTACAGTTCCTCTGCTGCTGCAGATATTTTATCGTGTTTATCTTGAGGAAATGTTGTTTGGAATCTGTGATGCGAAGAGTGGCAGTTGGGACAGAGTAAAGCGTAGTTTTGCAAGGTGTTATTTGTTCGGTTGTGGTCAACGTGGTGCACGTCCATTGGAACCTTTTTGGAAAACTCTTGTGCGCACATCAAGCATTTATTGTTTTGTGCTTTTATTAGTATTTGTTTTGCCATATTTTTCCCAATTTGGAGTAGACCAAAGGCATTACCAAGGTAAAACAGAGTTTGTACCAATTTTACCATAATTGCTTGACACTTTGCTTTACACGTACAAAGAGTTGGCCACAACTGATTGTAAGTCAATGCTACCTAGACGAGACCAATGATCTAAAGTGGGGCTATTGCTTAACCTATCCAACATTTGGTTTTGCTCTTCTAGATCAGATTTCACAAATATCGTCGTATCTAATTTCATTTTGTAATCCCACGCGTCGCAAATGTTTCTGCTAAAATTATAGGAACAGTCTGCATTTACGTCTAGTTGATATTTGTGAAATCTCACGGGATAACCTTCGGTGCCGTATGCCACAACAAGGTTGTTTGGCAGTTTTCTCTTAACCCTAAAAGTTACACACTTTGGTAAATATGATAGATTCTTATAAAGATATACGACGTGGCACCCAAACAGCTTTAGCTCTACAAAGTAAGCTGATACATCAAACTCAGCCCCAAGAATATTTTCGAGAGATCCAACATCTACTATAAGTCTTCGAAACAAACACTGTGAATAAAGCTCTTTTAGTTTTTTCATGCTAAATCTGTTTATTGCTTCCAACTCCTCCTGTACATCTGCTTCCAAATCTCTGCATTCCCTTTTAATTAGTTTTCTTATTCTCTCTCTGCCGATTCTCGTGTTCTCTATTTTTAGTATGTTGTTTAATTTTCGACTCGATGGAAACCACTTGGTGTCAAACACGCCTTTACCCTCCGCATCTTGGAAACCACTAGTTTCTACGTCAATAGTTCGCTTGTAATTCCCACCACTACTGGAATCATTGAAGATTTTCATCGCATAACGAGGCATGTCGGGAGCGTGTTCATTTGGAAACGTGTATAGTCCAGAGAGAGGTTTTGGAATGTCCCACTTTATTTCCGAGGTAACGTTTCTTTGCAAACATTTTGCGCATTTCCACAAGTAGCCATATGTCACAAACAAAACGAGTTTGCATCCATGTTTCGAAATCTTCATTTTTAATTATCTTTTTAAATTAACTATCATAAGTTTGACGTGAATGCACAACCGCGATATACATGGCTTGTACAAGTGCAACGAGAACAAGAACACAGAGGAAAATACTTATTGAAATTGTAGCCATTCTTACATTTGAATTCATTCTCTATTCTCTTCTTTAAATAGAATAAGATTTTTCATTTTACATAGTAACTAAAATGGACTCGGAAGCTTGGGTAGACATTGATGTCTCGTTGAATGAAGACCAACTAAGTTGTCAAAATTTTCAACCTGCATCGATTGGAAATTTTGTGGTTGATGGAATTTCTACTGCACAAACTAAGGCTGGCTTGCTGTGTACAACGAATACGCCAAATAATCTCAATTTTAGAACGGAAGGAGTCAGGAGCACAGATTCGTACTTAAGGGAAGGCTTGATAACTTACTTGGCAGATTACGAGAATAATACTTTGCAAACGTTGAAAGATAGAATGAATCCACAAAATGAACTCGGAGCCCCTAACTTGGCTTCAGATCCTAATTTAAGAGCTTGTGGCGTGGGAATGTATGCTCAGGCGCGCATCCCCGGGACAGTCGTAGAAGCAACGTTTGCACATCCACAGATAAATTATCCCGAATTCGTAAACGGGAATGTAGAACTTCATGATTACGTAGAAAGCGATAACTTTTATGCGTGGGGTGGAACTGAACTACGTTTTAAGCGTGGGAATGCGGATGTGTCTGTAGACAATAATAATATTGGAACCGGGGATCTTATATGCTACGAAGTTCCAACTTCGGAATGCCTCGGTTTTGACTTTAGCAACGGAATTCCCCCAGTAGACAACTGGCAAGATTTACAGTCTTGTGTTAAAAAAGTAGCCTGTCCCGGTGCCAGCGTAGACGTAGTCGGTGACGTAGTTGGCGAGGTATCTTACAATGACACAGGAGAATTGTTTACGATGTGGCAAGAAGGCTCAACTCAAGCATTTTCAAATATCACCATACCAGACGTTGCCTCTAATATGGACTATCGTGTAGGATTATGCAATCCCATGCCGACTGAAAATGTTGTTTCAGTGCCGTCTTTCGCTGCTACTACACGGCAAATTGATACGCTTGAAACTCTTGAAAGTCAATCGGTTGGTGAAACACATCAAGCAGCGCAACAAGCAGCGCAACAAGCGCAACAAGCACAACCACGTTTTGCTGGCGATACGACACTAGCCACAAAGTTAGCCGACGCGACAACAGACGCGACGGCGGTGGCTACAAACTTCTGCCCCTTTATTAACTAAATCTAAATTCGATTTTATTTCTAGATGGGCAATTGGCTAATAACGCCTTTCCCCAGGCCTGGGAGGATACGCTGTGTAGTTGGTTGCGACGCGACACCCAGGCCTGGGGAAAGGCGGGAGGGGAGGGGGCGTGGAGGCGTGGAGGTCGACAGGCCGCCGCTCGGCTGCCGGTAGAAGGTCCAGCTCCCGGAGCATTGCCACCGCTTCGATGTCGATGAGCCGTTGTGTGTCGATGTACTTGCACTCGCCATCCACGACCTTCTTGATCCAGAACCGAGCTCGAACATGGTCCATCGGCAGACCCCAAAGGCCTTCTTTGAACCCTTTGCCAAGTAAATACGCGGCTAAGTCTGAGCCGAGCTCCGCCGCCTGGCTCACAGTCACGAGCGCAAGGCCGTTGAGTGACATGTATCGTGGCCTCAGGAGACATTCACCGAAAGCTGCCATGCCTTTTGGGTCGCGGGCCGCCGCGCTGCGCTCAAACCATTCGCGGGCTTTCGCCGCGTCTTTCGCGAGGCCATTTTCGCCATATTTGTACCACATGCCAAGCTCATACATAGCTTCTCCGTTGCCGCCTGCCGCGTTTTTTTGCATCTCGTACACTAGCTTGTATTTATAAAAGATACAGTCTTTTTCATGTTGGCGGAGTTCGCTTTTTGTACCGATGAACTGACAGCCGTCTGATTTGATATATCCAAATCCGCTTATCTCCGGATGACAAGACAAATCACAGTCGTGAAAGGAGCATGGCATTTTTATTGTGTCCAGCAGCGTTTCTACGGCACGGTTTCGTGTCCTGGGCTCGTCGGCGCCACCCCACTGAAGAGGCATTTTACATTGAGGGCAATCTTTGACCCAATCTTTGTTATCCATGCATGCTCCGCAAACGAGGTGGCCTTCGTCACACTGATAGATTTTGTCACGGAACCAATCCATACAAACAGGGCAGTGACTTATGTCGTTGCTAATTTCAACTTTTCGTTTTTTACATTGACTTCCTTCGCTTTCGCTTTCCGGAGACGAGGTGTCCTTGAGATGGGGTGGGGGCTTCCACTTTCCTGCTTGCGGATCCCATTCCGCTTTCACCCCTATTCCATTGATGCTCAACGCGATAGGGGCAGCTCCGCGGGGTCTAACATATAAGCCATCAGCACTCTTTGAGCATGATCTCGGTTGTTTAAGATCATGTATAATGTAAACTCTCTTTGCCCCTTCCGGCAGTTCCATACTGGCGACTGGCGACGATATATTCACTGTCCACTGTATGTCCTATGTACACTAACTAGGATACATAGCTGGCTACTAGCGGGGCTGTATAGTGGACAGTGAATATATAGAATGGAATACCAGGACAGGATAAAAATGCAACGTGGAGTCAACGTGGAGTACCAGATCACCCTTTACGTGGACGACCAAGACCTTAAGGAGACACTGTACTACGACCGGGGTTGTGCAACGTCGGAGACACTGTACTACGAGGGAATTAACGACAAGGATGTCCTACGTGGCGAGGATGGAACGGTGCTGAAAGAGTGGTCCGACTGGTGCATCACAATCGCGGATGGAACGGTGGATATGAATATTCGCTCCGAGAAGTTCTACAACAATCACATGACGCGCATGCTCAATGCGCTCAAGAAGCGTGTGCCGTCGCTACACGGCTACGTCTCGTGTCGAGACGACGAAGTTGACATCTACTGGACCATCACCAGCCATGTGCGCCTCTTCATACGCAAGGAACAGGCCCTTACCGCCGAAGCGCGCCGAGAGTACGAGACCAGCTACTGTTACTGGAAAGTTCGAAGTGGTGCCGCTTCGAATACGCGCAAGCGCCGCCTCGGCGAGGGGGACAGCGAGGACCAAAAGTCTTGAGCCCCAAAAGCCCCAAAAGCCCCACCCCGAATAACTACTAGTTAGCATCATGTCTGTCTTAATCGGGGGGGGACCTTGGGGTGCATAAGCGGGGTGGGGTGTTAACCA
>Ga0163180_10001112_pt1 | contig 15385 bp, 11 predicted proteins | sample AtlANTMetagenome_2_FD_109647 | JGI IMG/M metagenome (GOLD analysis project Ga0163180, IMG submission 109647) | Marine eukaryotic phytoplankton communities from the Atlantic Ocean - Atlantic ANT 4 Metagenome | ecosystem: Environmental > Aquatic > Marine > Oceanic | place: North Atlantic Ocean...
GAAACGTTGATTCACCTGGTATCCAAAAGTCTTCAATAGGACTTACACCATACACTGGGTGTATTCTTGCTACAGCACCAATTGTAAAATCCCAATTACCTTTATTAAATCTATATCTAGTATCAAACGAAGCGTATTTTAAATCTACTCTTTGGTTATCTGTGTACTGTAATTTTGTGACGCATTTATTTCCAAGGTATCTAAGCCAAAAATTCTGCTCAGTATACTTATCACTACGATTACGTATAAATGAATAATTAAATAAATACTCCCAACCAACGCTATTACCAATAGTAACATTGTCTGCAACAGCCTTTTCAGTTCCATAATACCATGTCTTAACTTTATATTCATAATCAAATCGTGCTATTTTTCGCAGACCTATTGTTAAGTTGTAGTCATAAGGATTGACCCACGTTACATCCTCATAACCTTTATCGATTGCTATATAATCTTCTCTTTCTGTAAATGACGTATTAGTTGTCATTGATGTGTAGAATGTAGAATATTTAAAGAAATCTTTTATTTGCCCTGTACAAACAGTACTAATAAGCAAAAATAATATAAATATATTTTTCATTTTTTTAATGTTGCTTTATTTGTTTTTGGATTATAAGTATATTCACTTTTGTTTCTACCAGTTCTTTTTGAAGCTCTATCTATGGCTCTTTCTGCTGCTGTCATGCTATTTCTTTTTATACCTTCTTGAGTTAAAGAACCGTCGTAATTCATGTGACCTCTTTCAATAAGAATATTTTCAGCAAATTCTTTACTACCAACTTGAGAAGTTAATCTATTTACCAATTGGTTTCTCCCCATAAATTGTTGTGACTCATATCTAAATCCACTAAATTTTTTTAATCTAAAAGCCATATCTTATTATGCTTTATTTTTAAAAATATCATCTACATATCTACTACCACCTTTAAATATATTGTATTCAGCCATTGTTGATGGTAAAGGTTTCTTTCCTCCTTCTGAATCTCTTGGTGGCATGGTAATTTTAAAATCATGTAGTTTAGCTTTTCTTCTAGTTTTTGGTGGTGGTGTAGGCTCTTCATCTTCATAAACTTTCTCAGTTGTTGAAAATTTTCCCCATTTGCCCTCGTGATATTTTTCACCTGGGTTTTTTATTACAGTTTCTTTTACCACTTTTTTAAATGGAAATGAACTCTTGTTATATTTTAATTTAAACGCCATGATTATATTGTTCTATATGTTATTGTAACTTTTTCTCCACAGTTAATAGCTTCTGCTATTCGTGGATATATTCTTTTATACGCTTGAGTCGATTTACCTATAAAACCGTCCTTCGTGATTTGGTTATTTTCTTGACTATCCCCGACGAGCAAACAACCCGCTGTATGCTCATCAGTATTTCCACAATGAATAAGTATATACTCAAAACCAGGAACATCAAGCACGTGCAACATGCCAATATGAATATTAGGGAACCGCTTACTATACTTTTGGTTATATCCGCCGACAGTTCTGAGACCCAATTGATATATCCCATTAGGTATTCTAGTTTCTCCATATATTTTTTCTCCTCTATATTCATCTTCTAATGTGTATGCTAAAAATTTTCTTTGTTTAAAACTACCATCTATATCATTACCCTGCTCTATATTTTCAAATAATATTCCATTAGTACTATCAGTACCACTAGAAAATCTAATTACTTCTAAATTCATTTATTTAATTATTACAGTTAAATCTGGATCTGTTCCAGCATTTGATATTCTTAAATTATAATTCTTATGGTCAAATTTAACATTATCTTCTAACACTAAAGTTGCTCCACTTGGTATAGTTACGTTGTGAACAAGTGGATGTACTGGATGACCAACAGTGCCACTCCAAAAGTGAACACTTATACTTGTTGCTGCATTAGCACTATTATTACATATAGTAATTTTTTGTATGTTACCACTAAAAGTACCATCTTTGGTAATTAAAGTTGTTGTTGTTTCTGATGTAATTGCCGTATAAGTTGCCATATTAAACTCCGTTTACTTTTGATATATCTGTTGTTGCCACTCCATTTACTTTACCTATATTTGCCGACGCCACTCCGTTTACTATATCTCCATACCCTGTTGCTATTGTATATTCTATATATGGATCTCTACTTGTGCTAGTGTAGTCGGTGTAGTATGCTCCATAATTCAATGTTGTGGCAGATCCAAGTGCACTGTTTAAGTAATCATTGGTATAATCCATAAAGCAGATTATAACGACGTTATCATTCTGCATGTCAGTTCTAAGATCACTAGTTCCAGTTAAATCATTATACCCGGTTGTACTCCAACTACTACTAGTTATTGTATTACTATAATCAGTTGCGTTTCCTGCTAAGCTAGTGCCAGTAGTAAATCCATCAATTCTACTATAATCCGAAGCAGCTAAAGCTGTACCACCATCTCCTCCAAAAGCTGTACTCTTAACAGCTATAACACTTCCATCAGCGGGTCCACAACATCCAAATATCTTTATAGTTGCGGCAGTAACTGTTCCGGTTATACCAGACGTGTCAAAATACATAAAAGATCTATTTATTCTATACTGATTACCACCTCGACCTCCAAATCTAGATACTTCGGTGAAATACGCTGAACTAGTATTTGATGTTGTCACACTAGCACCTGATGTTGCATCTCTTGCTGCAGCCCAAGCAGGAGCCATAGGAGTTTGTACACGTCCATCACCTGTATTTGAGTATAAATTAGGCATTAAAATTGTTTTTTAGGTAAATAATATATATTAGAATTAAAATAACAATTAGAAGGAGGATTAACATTTATAGCTTCATATACAACTCCATCTATATCATGAATAGTAGATTCATCTATATTATTATTCCACCAAGTAACTTTAGTTCCTGATTTAATTAATGATGGTAACACCGTGGCAAATCTACTCCAATCTTCTTCTCCCCATGTGTCATAAAATATGCCGTCGTAAGTTGACAAAGAATCTTTTATATCATGCCAATCGCCTTCAATTATGGTTACATTTGGTTCGTCTTGCGCCCATGTTTTTAATTTTTCAATAATCTGAGGGTGGTTTTCTACAATAGTATGTGAGTTAATATTGTTAGCTTGAATGTAATTAGCTGACATCCCCATACCAAATCCTATTTCTAATATATCACCTCTATTCTCACAAACATAATCCGCTGAAGCCTTCATGATATCATCTTCCCAATCCATCATTACTTCAAAGATTGCTTCTTCGTCTGTATAATAGATTTTATCATCTTCAAACACTAATGTTTTATTTATATAACTCATGTTATGCTATTTCTACCCAAGCGCTATCTGGATTAAACCATATTTGACCATGATCATCATCTAAGCAATAACCAAGAACTCTAACAAAGTCTCCACTAGCACTAGGCACTGTTGAAGTTATAGCACCAGCTGTTGTAGATACATAAATAGGATTGCCAACATCTCCCATATCGTAATCCATTGTAATTGTTCCTCTTAATAACATTCCATCAGAATCAGGATCTGATCCAAGTGCTATCGCCAACATGCCCATCGCGTCTCTATCCGCGTCATCCCCTGTTGCTGCACCATCTGCATCTGCTTGCCCCCAAGATCCATCTTCTTTTAAATAACAAAGATCACCTTGAGTTGTGCTGCTACTTCCAAGATATAAAATATCTCCCTGTGCTTCAAAGTGAGTTCCGTCTGCTGTCTTAGTAAATTTTCTAGTTGGTATATTAGTTTTACCTGTTATGGTTAGTTCTGTCGTGTCTATTGTTGTGACCCCAGTTACATCTATATCTAATATCCCGGCATCAATGTCTACTATAGAACCAGCATCAGCATTTGCATCTATGTGTAAAGCTACACCAGAAGTATGGACCGAGCTTAACGCTATGTGTCCATCAGAGGAACTTGTAGCAATAGTCGCTACATCAGAAGAAGTAATAGTTATGTTATCGGCGGCATCAATTGTTACATCATTAGTAGCATCAATATCAAATGTTGTAGCATTAATATCAAATGTTCCACTATGTGCCAACGTCGTTCCATTATATGTTAAAGTAGACTCAACACTTATTTCATCTGCGTCTTTATAAGTTAGTATCCCATTGGCTGTTGATCCATCAAAAGACAAAGCATCTCCTGTGTTTGCTTTTACTATTTTATTGTTTGAATCTAAACCAAGATTACCACCACTAGCGATTGTACCAGTTTCCGTTCCCTCTAAATAAACATCAGAACGAAACCTAGATATAAAATCCCATATGTGCTGGCCTATCCATTTCATTTTTATATTTCAAATCCAAAATTTAATATCATCAATCTAAATCTTGTACACTTGCCTTTATTTTTACATACCCAACAAGGACAAAACATTAATTCAAATACAGTTAATGTACTTATTCTTAATGCTAATTCGTATCTATCTTTTTTATTACCCGCTTTCCAGGAGTTTATCCAATTTATCATATTTGTTTTTTATTTTAACACTTCCATCTACGTCTAGCAGCTTTACCTCTTTCACCGGTCCAGCCTTTTGATCTAGCGCAAAATGATTTTCTACGTTTAGCAGCTTTACTGCCTTTTTTAACCTTACCAGTAACAGCTGTTTTTAACTTACTGCCTGGGTTTTCTTTTCTATATTGACTTACACCTTTTGATGTCATACCAGCGCCCTCCTCCACTGTTCTAAAAGTTCTACCCTTGCCTTTAGTAGTTTTTCTCATATCCATAGGTGAATCACTATACATCTTAATAGGATTACCCGTTGTCATAAACGATCTACGTCTACCACAACTAGTGACTGGAAAAGGATTATTTTTTTGAACGTAAGCCATATTTATTTATTTTTTAGGAACACAATTAGGAACCGTTCTACCACCTTTCTTTTTCATGCCTATCATTTCATAATCTTTCCAACAAGGTCCTTTCTTTTTCATAGGGCCATCTTCCATTTTGTCAATGTGTTTTTCTACTATATCAGCTTGCTTACCATGAGCCTTAACTGCACCTCTTAATTCATCTACAACTCCTTGTAAATTTTTATATTTCATTTTAAAAGCCATATTTATACATTTATAGTTATATACTTATTATTACATGTTTATTGATGAGCATAACATTTCTTGTTTTTATTCTCAGTTTTATTATTACATCTTTTGCCGTTTAGTTTTATTGCGGTGCATCTATATTCTTTTACTCCATCACCATCTCTATCCATGCCATCTTTAAATTCCATGTGATGCATACACTTCCAGGTTTTAGCCGCTGTTTCCGTTGTTAACTTACATCTTTCACCATTGCTTCTAGTTCCAGAACATCTAACAGTTTTTATTCCTTCTTTTTCTTTTCTTTCTTTTTCAGCTTTTTCTTTTGCCGCTTTTTCTTTTTGTTTTTCAATTTTTTCTTGTTCTCTTTTTTCTTTTCGCTTAGCATCTTTTACAGCCTTTCTTTCTGCTTTAACTTCTTGTTTAGCAGCTTCTAACTCTTCATCCTTAACACCAACATCCCACTTACTCCAACCACCAAGCATTGCTGCTCTTTGCCAAAGATCATGATTACCTGTTATAGCTTCTTCTAAGTTGTTAGCTTTATTTAATGTTCTAGCAACAGGAAGATTAGTTGAAGCCTCTATAACAGCTGCAATAGAATGATACGTAGGATTTTCAATTCTATATTTTAACTTTTCTCCTACACCTTGATTATATTCTGTTGTTTTAATAGCGTTCCGTATTAATCTAAGTTTAGAACCTAGTGGTGGCGATATATTTATTATCTCTTGTGTTACCGCGCTCCAATCTGTTTGACCATAAGGTTTATTTCTTTGTTTATTATATTGGATCAATGTATTTTTTATTGTTGATGCTACAGCTCCCCAAATACCAGTTCCTCTAAGTATAGTATCTAATGCTCCATTTAAAACTCTTATTTCTTTTTTCTTAATTTCTTCTTCATCGTCTCCCCACATTATAAATGCTAGCGCAGATTGTAATGCACCGAATATTATATTTTGTATAGCACCATAATATATAACCTTACTAACATTTGTTTTAAAATCACCTCTACCATGCTTGAGATCAGATAAACCCTTTTTCATAAGCCTAGTCATCTGCATCGTAACATTTTGAAACGGTAGTATAATACGACCAAGAACACTAGCTTGTTGTTGTGATATTAAATCTTCTCTTGACGACTGTTGTGTTTCTTCTGCTATTTCCTGAAAGTCTAACCAAGCTTTTTCTTTAGCTTGCTTCTCAGTCATTCCCTGTTTAATATATGCTTTAACTCTATTTCTATAAAATGAAGAACCACCAAATGCAATAGCAAAACTATCCATTATTCTGGTTGGTGTAAATCCTAATTCTAATAAATAGTTTAAAACACCCTGTGCACTTCCACCGCGTTCCGCAAAAGCTTTAGTTAATTCATTGTATTGAATATCTATTTGTAATCCAGCTCTTCTTTGTTTTAGCATCGGTGAGTTCATTATATAAATAAAATCTTTCCAGAATTGTGGTTGATTAGCAAAAGCGGCAGCAGCTTTAAATATATTGTTATCTGACCAATTTATAAAGTTAACTAAAGATATACCTTGCAGCAACGCGGATCTCATGTTGACAAACATGATAGCACCAACTGCCCCACTGATCCAATCTAAAAAACTATTAACAATTCTATCTTGTCCAACAGTTCTGTTAGTACCAGTTTCCATTCTATGTAATATGTTCTCTAAAGCTTCTCTGAACCAAACACCGTATACAGCTTCTATTTTGTTTAAATTTTCTTTAGTAAATATTATATTTTTATTGTCTATCCATTCCGATAAAAATTCTTTTCTTCCAATTTCTGTAACGATATTTCTTAAATCTGTAGCAATATTTCCTAGCGCCCAGTTTACACCTGGAGTAGTATAACCCTGTGGTAAGCGTGTTATTATGCTCAATGCATTAGCAAATCCTAATAACTCATCATTGTTCTCAATATAATCAATTAATGTATCAATTTCTTTTGCTGATATTCCTGGTATTTCCATTCCATTATTATGCCACAAATAAACTCTTACAGCGTGATCAACTGTTAAATTTGTTCCAGGTACTTTATTTCTTAATAATTTTCTAACTTTTGGAAATTTCTTTTTTAACTCTGAATATTCATCAGACATTTTTTGTTTATAAGTATTCCATGCTCTAATGCCTCTAGCAAATGGAAGTAATAAATGTTTTTTAAACCAAGCTAAATCAGCGTCACCTTGTTTACCTTTTCCTAAAAAATAATATATCAAACCTTTAAAATCTTCAGCTGAAGGTGGTATAAAATAATCCCACTTACCTATACCTCTTTTTCTCATAGCTTTAACCTCTGCATCAGAAAATATCTTATCTCTAGAAACACCCTTATTTCTATCAAGCATAGTATTGAAGTCATTACTTCCAGTTTTACTAAACTTAATTTTAGCTTGAACAACGTCTGATTTAACATCAGCTTTATTTAACGCATCTCTAACTGCTTTCACATTTTCAAACGCGTCATCAACAAAATATATATCATTATATCCTTCTTCTAACTTACCTAATACCCAATTTGCTTTTGCTTTCCCAGTGCTATCTCCTAATCCAACTATATTTCCAATTGGTAAATCTAACCCTTGAGACCTTAAAAATTCTTGTATATGCTTTGCGGATTCAGCTGGCCTTGCTGTTAATACGAATATATCGTCTGTTCCAAATTTCTTAGCTCTTTCTATTGCCTTTTGTAAAAACGGCCCTGGTTCTCCCTCATTAACTTTTTCAAACTCTGAAAAATCAAACTTACCACCAGCAGCTAATATGCTAGCCCCCTGTTCTGCAAACTCCATTGCATCTAATCTAAATTTTTCATAACTAGTAGTAAACTTATTTACTTGCTTAATAAGCTTATCTGGCATTGGACTATCTAAACCTATATTATCAGTATTAACTTCCATAAACGTATCACCAAACATTTCCTTGAAAGCTTCTTTATTACCCATTACAGCTTCGTGATTCTTTCTAACTATAATATCTAACAAAGATCTTTCTTTTCTAGCTCTATTACGCTCTAAGGCCACATCTAAGGACGTTCCAACAAAAATCATACTAACATCATATCCTTTAGCTTCAAACTCATCTACGAGCTTTTTCATTTGTTTTAACGACGCCCCTGTTCCATCAACTATAATTCCATCCCCTTGCCCTTGGAATTTTATCATTTTTCTTTTAGCGATACCTCTAGCTTGGTGCCCTAATTTACCAAGAATACTTCTTTGTTCTTTATTCAAGTCTCTCATATCCGTTGGTAAACCGTGGTTCTTTTTTAACCATTCTAAAGATATATCTTGATTAACTATTTTAAATCCTTGTTTTTCTAATCCTAATTTTTTAACAACATTAGATTTACCACTACCAGCCCCACCAGCTAAAAATATAACTTTTCTTTTAGGTTTAGGTTTATTATCTTGATTTGGAACTGTACCTCTAACACCAGATTTAGTACGAGCTAATGTATCATCAAAATCAAATATTGAAGCACCTCTTCCTCCTCCTGTTTTACTAAATTTGATTTGATGTTTTTGAATTCTTCTTATTTTTGCTATTTCTTGAAGATCTTGTTTTGATAAATCTCCTTTTAAAACCATGTTATTAGCTTTAACAAATCCTTTACCTATTACATCCCCAGTTTTTATATCTTTAATAGCCACCATTCCCTTATTTCCAAATGTACGCACGTTATAATATCTTAACCAAGGTGGTTTTCCAGGTTTATGATCAAACGTCATTAGATTTTGCAAACCATTTTTTATTAAAACGGTATCCATCTTTTTAGGTATTATGGCTACATTATAAGTATCCCAAAATCCTTCACGAAGTTTGCCATTGTTTATTAACTCATTGAACATTTCAATTATCTTATATTGAGTAGGCTCCATGTGTTCATATTGTAAATCTTGACCTCTTTTTTTCTTAGGTACCTTATGTGCTCCTTCAGCTATATAACGTAAATTAGCGGCTCTCTTCATTGGAGATTTCATGTTAGAACCGAACATCCTTGACAACACGTATAAATCTTCATATTGTAAAGAATCGTTTTCGTCTTTAATCTTTTTTATATATAATTTACTTAGTCTTTCAACAAAATTTGCATTTTCATTACCTTGCTTTTCTCTTCCTTTAAAATCTTGATCATCTAAAGCAGCATCAGATTCTTCTTTAAACTTAGTAGTATCTATTTTGTATTTATCTACTATTTCACTTCTAGTTAATACTTTACCATTTTTTACAATATCTAATTTTTCTATACTAGATATAAAGTTTATTAAATCTTGTAAACTACTAAAAACTTGACCTCTATTTGTTTGAGGAACTCTTTTGTTATTCTCTATTATAAGATCACCTTTTTTTGCTAAACCAGCTTTAACAGCTTTAGAACTAGCGGAATATGTTCTCCATTTATTACCTGGCACCTTGTCTCCAATTTTATAAGTAATACTACCGAGTGTAATTGATTCACCAGTATTATTTATCCAATCTTCCCATTTAGGATCGTTTATTAATCCACCTTTTCCATCATCTATAAATCTGCCGTCAAGAATCTTATAACTAGTTGCATACATACCCTCGCCATAGTTAATTATATATGATAATATTTCTTTAGGTGTTATGCCCTCCTCTAGCATTTCTTCAATTACTTCTCTTACCATTTGTCTACCAGCATTTGCTCTTTGTTTACTAGTCATCAAACTAGTACTTGAAACATCGTCTTTAAATAAAGGACTTAATAGTTTAAATACTTTTTTATCAAGAAAAGCTTCTGGACTAAGACTAGTTAGTATAAAATCTTTTTTAGTGTATGGTAGTATTTGATTATCTACTAAAATAACATCAGAGACTTTTTTATTTTTAAATGCTATCTTATATTTATTTTGTAATTTAATATATTCTTTTACAGAGCTAGTTATCTTTTTAGCTATATAACTATATTGTTCTTTTGTTAATATATCAGCTTGTTCAGGATAGTTATCTTCTAGAAATTTCTTATACGCATTTTTTACTTTAACGGTATTAGAAAGATCAACCGTTGTATTATCCAAGAAATCAACCATGGTGTTATTGATAATATCTTGTGTTATAGATGATGTTTTACTAAACATTATGGATGGCTTACCAGCACTTATTTTATTTAAATCTGCTTGTATATCTTCTATAGCTTCAGCTGTGCCAACGTCGTGCGCTTCTTTTATATTTTCGATAGCTTGTAATCTTACGCCTTGATTAGCAGCAACCACAGCTGCTTGTGTAATTATACCTTTTACAACTCCATCAAATGTCCCAGCTCTCTTTTGTTCCTTTAACGTAAAGTCTTCATTTAAACCTACTGCCGCTAAAATTTCAGCATCAGTTATATTTTCATTAAACGCCCAACCAGTTATATTTAGTTTAGCATCTCCTCTTTTACCTTTTATATAAAATGCTTTTAATATTGTTGGTGATAAACCTATAGCAACGCCTTTCTCTTTTGACTTAGCGTCTGCCGCAAAATTAAATGGACCCAACATAGATTTTAAATAATTCTTAGGACCTAATTTTTTCATACCTTCTGCTATCTTTAATCTAGCATTAGCACTTTCTTGTTTAGATAAATTTTGAGCAGCAGCAATAATAGAGGTTGGCTTTACCCCAAAGTGTTCCGCTATCACTTCCATATAAGGATATAAAGAACTTGTTTCAGTTTCTTTTATTTGTTTTCTAGTGTTAACAGGTTTAGCTATTTTATTTATGTCCTTTTTAACATCTTTATAACTCTTATCTTTTATATCGTAATTAGTACTTGTTTGAACTTTCTTTAGTTTATCTTTAATATCTTTCTTAAACTCTAAACGATTTTCAATCAACTCACCTTTTATGTCTTTATTAGACTGTTTTCTATCTCTTCTTTTTTTAGCAAGTTGAGCACTTGGAGATAGGTCTTCTTCCTCAAACTTTTCCCTCCTAGTATCTTTTTCTGCTGCAATCTTTCTTTCTTGTGTACCTTCTTCTGTTTGCACAAATAAACCAGTGGTTCCAACTTCTTGTTCTAGCTTATCTATTTGAGCATTTAAAATTTGACCATATCTTTTATTTAAAAGATTAGCAGCATATATTCCAAATGAATCATTCTTAGCTGGATCCCATGTTTTAGCTATAGTGGTTAGCTCTTCTCTAAAAGCACTACGAAACATATCTAAAGGAATTCTTTTCTTTAACTCTAATTCTTTAGGAGCTTTATTATATGCTTTATTTGCTTCACTTTCAGCTAACCCTAAATTATTTTCTATTAATTCATCAAGATAAGTTTCAGCAGCTTTCTTTGGAGACATGTTAAAATCCTCTGCATTCTGCATTATTTGATTATAAATATCTTTATTATCTTTTTTTATATCTTCACTAGATCTGGCTTCTTTTACAATAGGTTTTGCCTTAGCTTCAATATCAGCTTTTTTAACACCTTTTATATCAGTTTCTAGTTTTACTCTAGTAATACCTCTTTTAGTTATTTCACCAAGTAAACCACTTCTATTTATATTTTTACTAAATGTTTGTATGAAATCAAATATAGCTTCTCCATCTTTTAAATTTACTGTTTTGAATCCTAGTCCAACTAAGAAATCCTTAAATGGTTTTATTAATGATCCAGTTTTATTCTTATCTAGTTTAACTTCTTTTTTATCCATCAAGTCAGATAGCATTTCGAAATATTCTTCTAGTTTACCTTCTAATAATTCCCCATTTTCATCCATGTATCCATTGTCCAGCATTCTTTGTTCTATCCTTAATAAAGCTTTTTCATTACCAGATTTAATAAGATATTCTTTTAGAGCATCAACAAGAGGTTTCATATTCTCATTGTCGGTTTTAAAGTTTTTAGACATCACATAATGTAAAAGTTCGTGAGCATAAACATTTAATGCTCCAACCTCAGCAGCCCTTGGTTCGTTTATATAGATGACTTTGTTTTTACCATCTATAAATATACCTTCTGCTCCAGAAATATCTACTCCCTGCTCGTCTTTTATTTTTTTAATAGCATCATCTATCTGCTTTTGAGTCTTTAATCTTTTTACTTTTAAATCACTACCAAATCCCCACGTTGCGCCTCTCTTATCTAGTATTTCACGACCTTTAAGAAAATCTCCAACAACCTGTTCAAACTCCGCGTTGATAAATCCATCAGTTTCGCGCTCCATCTTTTCATTAAGTTGTTTTATTCTATCTCTAGCTTCTTTTTGGGTTTGTTCACTCTTATTCTGATTAAACGCGTCATCTATAAGCTTATTCCTCTCATCTAATGTTCTTGCGCGTTCTAATAACTCTTTTTGACTTTTACCCTCATATATAGAGTTTAACAATTTCTTCTTTTGATCTATTTGTTTTTTATAATTATCAACTCTTTTTTGATATAAAGATTTTAATTTATCAGGAGCATTTTCTAAATCCTCCATAGCTTGTACAAGTTTACTATTTAAATCATTAACTTCACTTCTCCATTTGTGACCAGCTAAAATATATTGAGCTGTTTCTCTATCAATTTTATTAGAAGCTCGAGTTACACCAGCTACTGGACCACCCATCGCCATACCAATAAGTCCAGCATTTACAGTCTCTCTAATACCATTTCTAAAAGTTATTTCATCTGCGTAAACCAATTTGTCAGCAGCCTGCTGAACAACACTTGTCAAACTTTCTGCAGCAAACTCACTAACACCACCACCAATAGTACCTCTAACTCCCTTTTGTATAAACCCCCTGCTAAACTCTTTTATAACTCCTTCTGTTGCTCCACTTTTACGAAGCCCAGCAGCCTGTCTAAATAATACACCACCTAAATACTCTCCAAGAAATTCACCTCCAGCGTGTATTGCGGAGTTAAGTCTTATATCATTTAATGTTTCTTTATCAATTTCTTCTGGTTTAAATCTTTCTGTTACAGCTTCAGTATATTCACTTCCATAAACACCTGTTCCTAAAGCAACTGCACCGACTATAGGATTAGCGCCAGATAATATAATAGAGTATACGGATGAAAAGGCTTGCTCACCAGCTAGTCCACCAGCTTTTGAATACTCTCCTCTTTCTATAAGATCAACAATATTCATTTCATTACCTTCTTCGTCGTAATGTCTTGTTGCGAATTTATGTAGTTCTTTTTGAACTATATCAAAAGCTCTTAGGTCGGTTAATTCCCCAGAAGCCATCATCTCTTCCCTGGTTTTGCCCTCCATTATACCTTTAGCTAGTTTTTCACTTTCTAAAGCTTTAATTGGTCCTTCTACAAATAATTCTGTACTTTGAGCAGCGAGACCAGCACCCCATATAGACATCCAATCTGGATACCAAGATACTATTTTTTCCGCAAGACCAACTTCGTCGTGATATAATTCTGGATTATTCTTAACATGAAGATATCTCTCTTTCCAATCCTTCATTTCACCAAGTTGTTTTGGTGCAGTATAAGCTTCTTCTATAAGATCAATTCTTTCTTTATCGCTAAGAGTTTTATCATTTTTTATTTTTCTTATACGATCACTTAATGTAACTGGTTTTGCGTCTGGAAAGTCTTTTTGAAATTCATCTATATCTTGTACTTCTATTTTTATAGGTTTACCATAAATAGTATAGTCACTAAATCTAGTTTCTTTTTTTCCTTCATGAGTTTCATCATAATGAGTTTCATATTTTTTTAGTTTATCTAAATTAAATACATTTCTCATGTACTCGTTTATCTCAGGATCATTTTCCATCACAATCCCTCTTTCACCATCTTTAACTTGTTTTATAAAACTTGGATCGTTAAGCATTTCAATCATTTCCTCTCTAGATGTTTCTTCATAAAAAAAATCTTCTTTACCTCCAGCTAATAATGAATCTTCGAACTTATTCCCAATAGCATAGTATGCTGGCTCCGTAGGTGCATCAACTCCAAAGCGCTCTTGATAATAATCATTTATTGTAGAGTTATATGTATCAACTAAATTCTCTGATTCTAATTTGTATTTATTAAATTCATCATCTAAAACCCTATTATAAACCTCAACATCCGTATTAAAATTATCTGCTATATTTTTTCTTTGTTCATTTAAAGTATTATATTTTTTAACATAATCATCATACTCTTCTTGTGTTTTATAATCCCCATGATTTAATACATTCATTTGCCAATCTATACGTTCTATTTGAGATTCGTATTCTTTTGATGCGGGGTCAATACTTTTTAAATATTCACTAGGAGCAAATTCCTCATTTTTTCTAGTTTCTATTTGTGATTCTAAATCTTGTAATATAGTATTGTATTTCTTAGTTATATCTTCATTACTTAAATTTTCTTTAGTTAATTGTGATTCCAAAGAAGAATCGTCCGATGTTGATTCCGTATCTGATGCTAGAATAGTTGAACCTTCTGTCGCATCTGTCACAAGGTTCGTTGACTTTCCCGCAGGAGTTGACTCTATAGGATTTGTAATAGTTGTAGGAATTGTAGGAGCGGTAGGAGTTTTAGAAGTTTCTGAACTATCTTCTTCTGGCTCGCTATATAGCACAGGACTGTATTCGCTATATTTTTCTAGATTTTTGTCTTCAATTGTTTTTTTATACTGTTTACCATTGACAGTAATAATATATGTTTTTGCCATTGACTGTTTCGTTAGTTACCCGTTAATATTTATGTTGTTTTATATAGATTAATCTATAGGTTCTGCATTTAAAAGTGCAGTTTTATCTTTTCTTTCTTTTAATCCAGCCATACTTTGATTTTCAAAAAAGTTTGAAAAGAATATTTCGATATATGGCATTGCCATTTCTTTGCTACTAGTTAATTTTTTAGTTATTATCTCAGCATCGGCTATACTTATTGTTTTGCTACCATCACCTGCCTCGTCTGGATCAAATGCTGCTATATCACTATAACTTATGTTAAGCTGATCGTATGTTAAACCATGTAAATAACTCGTTAAAGCCTCTTCAAATGACTGCTCTAATCCGGCATGTTTATCTTCTACTATAGATCTATAGTTTACATTATCACCGCTGAGCATCATTCTAGTAATATATTTACCTTGATCACGATTATAATTAGTGCCATTTTCTAAAGCATCAACTCTAATATTATTAGCATGTGTAGTTAGGGCCTTACTTGTTGCCATATCAAATTTATTTTCCCATATGGTGCTTCTTATATCTTGAAAACTCATCCAAGATCTATTTGAATCAGGATTCAAATCTCCCTCTTCTATAAAATTATTTATTTCTTGTATTTGATCATTTACATCAATCATTTCTGGACCATTGTCTTTTACATTTAAAAGTGCTAAATCATTTTCAAGTCTTTCTTTTTTAAGTAGC
>Ga0163180_10001113_pt1 | contig 15378 bp, 18 predicted proteins | sample AtlANTMetagenome_2_FD_109647 | JGI IMG/M metagenome (GOLD analysis project Ga0163180, IMG submission 109647) | Marine eukaryotic phytoplankton communities from the Atlantic Ocean - Atlantic ANT 4 Metagenome | ecosystem: Environmental > Aquatic > Marine > Oceanic | place: North Atlantic Ocean...
AAGCTGAGCTATATCCCGAAGTTAACCAAAGAATTAAGGTGATTTTATTAATTCTTGATATACTATAAATTATATTCTACTAAAATTTAAAAGATTATGCAAGTTGAGCTATATATTTTCAGGTTAATGAAGCTAATCTAAATAATAATAAGTAATTTGGAAAACAAATAAAAATAAAAGAATATTACAATAAAGTAAAGTAAGATACTTTACTTTATTGTAATATTACTAAAAATTTTCAAATTTAGTTATCAATTAACTATTTGCTAGCAAATAAAGTTTTTGCTTCAGTGATAGCTTCTTTTAATGAAGTTTCAGCCTCATCTGTAAATTGATTTGTTGAAGAAACAATATCAATATATTTCTGTGACGTAGATAAGTATGAAAGTAAAGTTGCACAATATCCTTTAACATCTGCTACTTCTAAATCATCTAAGAAACCATTAATTCCTGTATAAATTATCGCAACTTGTTGCGCTACTGATAAAGGAGAGTTTTGTGGTTGTTTTAATACTTCACGTAATCGTGTTCCACGTGCTAACTGTTTTTGTGTTGCTTCATCTAAGTCTGATGCAAATTGAGAGAAAGCTTCTAATTCTGCGAATTGTGCTAATTCTAATTTTAATTTACCTGCGACTTGTTTCATTGCTTTAGTTTGTGCTGCAGAACCTACACGTGATACTGAAATCCCAACATTAATAGCTGGACGAATCCCTGAATTGAATAAATCATTCGATAAGAAAATTTGACCATCAGTAATTGAGATTACATTTGTAGGAATATAAGCTGATACATCACTTGCTTGCGTTTCAATAACTGGAAGTGCAGTCATACTTCCGCCACCTAATGCATCACTTAATTTTGCCGCACGTTCTAATAAACGTGAGTGTAAATAGAAAACATCACCTGGATAAGCTTCTCGTCCTGGAGGACGACGTAATAATAATGACATTTGACGATATGCCATCGCTTGTTTAGTTAAATCATCATAAATAACTAACGTGCCTTTACCTTTGTACATAAAGTATTCAGCAAAAGCCGCACCTGCATATGGCGCAATGTATTGTAATGTTGCTGGATCATTTGCACTTGCTGATACAATAATTGTATATGCCATTGCTCCTTTTTCTTCAAGAACGTTTACAACTTGAGCAACTGTTGATGCTTTTTGACCAACACCAACATAAACACAAATAACATCTTCTGTTTTTTGGTTAATAATTGTATCGATAGCAATTGCAGTTTTACCTGTTTGACGATCACCAATAATTAATTCTCGTTGACCACGACCAATTGGAATCATAGCATCAATTGATGTAATACCAGTTTGTAATGGTTCACAAACTGACTTACGACTAATAATTCCTGGAGCCATCGCTTCAAGTAATTGACTTTCCGTACTTTCAATTTCACCTTTTCCATCGATTGGTGCCCCTAATGGGTTTACAACTCGTCCTAAAAATCCTTCACCAACAGGAATTTGAGCAATTTGACCAGTTGATTTTACTGTACTGCCTTCTAAAATTTGACGGCCTGTACCCATTAATACAACACCAACGTTATCATTTTCTAAATTTAAAGCAATACCGATTGTTTTATCTTCAAATTCTAGAAGTTCACCACTCATTACTTGGTCAAGACCGTAAACTCGAGCAATACCATCACCTACTTGTAAGACAGTACCAATATTATCTACCTTAACATCTTGATCATATTGTTCAATTTGTTCACGGATAATACTACTAATTTCGTCTGGACGAATATTTATCATTGTATTATTTTTTTAAGATATAAAAAGTTAATAAAGTTTTTTAATTAAATTTCTAAGATAGTATCTAGATGTTTCGCTAATTGTTGTAATTGATTTTTAATAGTAAAATCTATAACTTTTGATTCTGTTTTAATTAAAAATCCACCAATTAAATTAGGTTCGACAGTAATTACTAATCGAATTTCTCTAGCATTCGTTAATTCTTTTAATTTTTGAATTAATGTATTTTTCTGTAAATTTGTAAAAGGAGATGCTGTTGCAACCTCAATCATTTTAATTGAAGCAGTTTCATAAACTAATTCTAAGTAAGTGCTAATAACTGCGCTTAATAGATTAATTCTATCACGATCAATTAAAACCATTAAAAATTTAAACGTTTCCGTATTAATCTGAGATTTTAATGTTTTAGATAAGATTTCACGTTTTGCTTCTTGTTTTACAACAGGATTATTTAAATAATTTGTTAATTCCGTAGTTTCATTAAAAAAAGTATCTAAATTTTGAAAATCCGCTGTAATTTGATGCATGATATTTTTTTCAACAGAAAAGTCAAACAACGCACGCGCATAAGGAGCTGCAATTTTTGACGTTAATGGATTTCCACTCATAATAAATCTCCTTCTAATTTATTAATAGTTTCATTAATTAATGCAGTTGCACGTTCTTTTGATTTAAATGTTTCTTGTGCACGACTTACTGTTCGTTGTAGTACAAGAGAAATAATTTGTTGTTTGATTTCGATAAAGATTTGGCGTTCTTTCGATCTAAATGTAGCTAATGCTCGATCAAATCTAACAGTTAAATCTTTTTTTGCTTGGAAAGCGTCAGATTCAAGCAATACCTTTTTTGTTGCTACAGTTTCATTTTTAATTTCACTAATAACAAGGTTCGCTTGATTTAATTGCTTTTCTGCTTCACTTAAACGTTTTTGTGCTTCGTTTAAACGATCTTCGGCATCTTGTACACCTTTTACAATCGTTGTTCTTCGCTCTTCTAATAATGATCCTAAAAAGTCTCGACCGGTATAAATTAAAATTGCAAGCAACGCAAGAATATTAATTAAGCCTGTTTCTAGAATATCGGTATTTAAACTAATGCCTTCTTCTTCGGCAAGTAATGTAAAAATTTGATCAAAATTTTCCATGTTTTCGAGTTTTTATATAAACTGTTCACTTATAAAAAGGAAAATTACGTCTAACAAAAAATTTAAATTGCTAATCTTGTTTCAATATTTGCACATAAAGTTTGAACAATTTCATCCAAACTATTTAAGGCAATATCTTTTTTAGCAAGAAGATCTTTTGTAATAGTATCTAATAAATTATCAATATATTTTTGAGAAATATTTAATTCAACTTCTAAGATTTCTTTATGAATTTTTTGTGAGTTTGTAATTTCTAATTGGGCTTCTTTACGGACGCTATCTAATTCTTGTTCGTATTGCGTTGTTAATTTATTGGCTTCCGCTAATATCTCTGATGCTTTACTAAGATTAGTTAGAATATATTCTTTACGCTCTTCAATAATAGTTAATAACGGATTATATAAAATCACATTTAAAAGAACCATTAATAATAAAAACTGAATTGCTACTAACGGTAAAGTTGCATCAATATCAAATAGTCCACCCGGTCCACTAACTTCTGAACTTGAAATTAATATTGAAAGGTTAATCATATAAAGTCTATATGTTATACTATAGAATTAAAATTTTTTTAATAAAAACTCAGTGACAATTTACTGAGTTTTTATTAGTTAAGTAATAAATTTCTTTTTTTACTTCCAGAGAAGATTTAAGTCTTTTTATTAACCGTTGAAAGGGTTAGCAAATAATAAAGCTAATGCTACAACAAGACCATAAATTGTTAAAGCTTCCATGAAAGCTAAAGATAATAATAATGTACCACGAATTTTGTTTTCTGCTTCTGGTTGACGTGCAATACCTTCAACAGCTTGACCTGCAGCGTTACCTTGACCAATACCAGGTCCAATAGCAGCTAAACCAATCGCTAAACCAGCAGCAATAACAGAAGCAGCAGAAATAATAGAATCCATAATAAAGTTTAAGTTGTAAATATGTATATAATTTTTAAAAAATCTAATTGAAATCAATAAAAAGTTACTCAAGAGCTTCTGCAATATATGCAGCTGCTAATGTTGAGAAAATTAAAGCTTGAACTGAACCTGCAAAAATCCCTAGTAACATAATTGGTAATGGAATTACCAATGGAACTAGTGATGTTAATACAGTAATAGTTAATTCATCAGCTAAAACGTTCCCAAATAATCGGAAACTTAATGATAACGGTTTTGTAAAATCTTCTAAAATGTTAATTGGTAGAAGAAGTGGTATTGGTTGAATATAACGTTTGAAATATCCAAACCCCTTTTTACTTAAACCTGCATAGAAATAAGCACATGAAGTTAATAAAGCTAATGCAACTGTAGTATTAATATCATTTGTTGGTGCTGCGAATTCTCCCTCAGGTAATTCAATTAATTTCCATGGAATAATAGCACCAGCCCAGTTACTTCCAAAAATAAAGAAGAATAAAGTTCCAATAAATGGAATCCATTCTTTATAGAAACTTTCACCTAATTGATCTTTAGCAATGTCCGTCACAAAATCGACTGCAGCTTCCATAAAGTTTTGGAAACCATGAGGAATTCGATCTGCATTAGAGGTACCTAAGAATGAAAATACTAGTAAAACTAATAAAACAAACCAGATAACTACAAGAACTTGTCCATGTACTAAGAAACCTGCAAGATCCCAGTAAAAATGTTTTCCAACTTCTGCCTCCGCTAATAATGTAAACGTATTTGAATAAAAAATTTCTGGGTACATAAAATCTAATTAATTTAGTAAATTACCCAATATTAAAAAATATACAGGAACAATTACTATTATAAAGAGTTTAGTAAAAAATTAGGGTTAGTTTTATAAAAAAGATATTTTTAATTGAAGATTATATTTAGTTTCAAGATAATCCATAAAAGTTTTATATAATCTTAGCTTTAGAAGTTTCATAAAAATGTAAATTTTAAATGATAATTAAAAAAAAGTGATAGTTAAAAATATTTTTTATATAAAAGAACATATATGTTCTTTTATATAAAAAATTATTAAAATTGAACAACGATTAGGCGAATTTACCTGATGTCGATGCAATCACAAATGCTGCATATGTTAAAATATAACCAACAGCAAAGTGAGCTAAACCAACTAATCGAGCTTGAACAATTGATAAAGCTACTGGTTTATCACGCCAACGAATTAAGTTTGCTAACGGTGTACGTTCATGAGCCCAAACTAATGTTTCAATTAATTCTTGCCAATAACCACGCCATGAAATTAAGAACATGAAACCTGTTGCCCAAATTAAATGTCCAAATAAGAACATCCATGACCAAACAGATAAGTTATTCATACCAAATGGATTATAACCATTAATTAATGGTGATGAATTTAACCATAAGTAATCACGTAACCAACCCATGATATAGTTTGAAGATTCATTAAATTGACCTGGGTTACCACCCCAAATTGTCATATGTTTCCAATGCCAATAGAATGTTACCCATCCAATTGTGTTTAACATCCAGAACATTGCTAAATAGAATGCATCCCATGCTGAAATATCACATGTACCACCACGGCCTGGACCATCACAAGGGAAACTATAACCAAAATCTTTTTTATCTGGCATTAGTTTTGAACCACGAGCATCTAAAGCACCTTTTACAAGGATTAAAGCAGTTACATGTAAACCTAAAGCAATAGCATGATGAACTAAGAAATCACCAGGCCCAATTGTTAAGAATAAATCATTTTTGTTATTATTAATCGCTTCTAACCAACCTGGTAACCAAATTTGATTACCAGCAACAGTTGCTGGACTAGTTGAAGATGATAATAATACATTAAATTCATATACTGCTTTTCCAGAGGCTGCTTGAATATATTCTGCAAAAACTGGTTCAAATAAAATTTGTTTCTCTGGTTGACCAAAAGCAACGACTGTATCATTATGAATATATAATCCTAATGTATGGAAACCTAAGAATAACGATGCCCAACTTAAATGTGAGATAATCGCTTCTTTATGTTCTAACATTCGTGCTAAAACATTGTTTTTATTTAATTCTGGATCATAATCACGTACAAAGAAAATTGCTCCGTGTGCAAATGCACCAACCATTAAGAAACCAGCAATATATTGATGGTGTGTATATAATGCCGCTTCTGTTGTAAAATCTTTTGATAAAAATGCATATGGAGTTAATGCATAAATATGCTGAGCTGCTAAAGATGTAGCAACACCTAAAGATGCTAAAGCTAAACCTAATTGCATATGTAATGAGTTGGTAATTGTTTCAAATAAACCAACGTGGCCAGCTCCTAATCGACCTCCAGGAGGACGGTGAGCATCTAAAATTTCTTTCATGTTATGACCAATACCAAAATTAGTTCGATACATGTGGCCAGCAACAATAAATACAACTGCAATTGCTAGTTGATGATGTGCAATATCACTTAACCATAAAGCTTGTGATTGCGGATGGAAACCACCTAAGAATGTTAAGATTGCTGTTCCTGCACCTTCAGATGTTCCATAAATGTGTTCAGCACTATCTGGATTTTCAGCATATACTGTCCAATTTCCAGTAAAGAATGGTGTTAATCCAGCAGGATGTGGTGGAGTTGTTAAGAAATTATCCCAACCAACATGCACACCACGTGATGCCGGAATTGCTACGTGAACTAAGTGACCAGTCCAAGCTAAAGAACTAACACCAAATAATCCAGATAAATGATGATTTAATCGTGATTCATTATTTTTAAACCAAGATAAACTTGGACGGAATTTTGGTTGTAAATGTAACCAACCCGCAAATAATAAAACACATGAGAATAATAATAATCCAATTGAACCTGCGTATAATTCTTGATTAGTACGGAATCCAATCGTATACCACCATTGATATACACCTGAATAAGCAATGTTAACAGGATATGTATTACCTTTACTAAAAGCTTTTAACGCTGACTCTCCGAAATGTGGATCCCAGATAGCATGCGCGATTGGTTTTGTTTTTAACGGATTGCCTACCCATTTTTCAAAGTTCCCTTGCCAAGCAACATGGAAAAGATTTCCAGAAGTCCATAGGAAAATAACCGCTAAATGACCAAAATGAGAAGCAAAGATTTTTTGGTATAAATTTTCTTCAGTCATACCATCATGTGCTTCTAAATCATGAGCAGTTGCAATACCATACCAGATTCTTCTTGTTGCGGGATCTTGTGCTAGGGCTTGGCTAAATTTTGGGAATTTAGTTGCCATAATTATTAAATACCTTATTTATATAAATTTTAGTTCTGAATAAAATTATTAATTATTATTTTATTCAAGATGAGCTTATTAAATTTTATTCAATTTAATTTATTTAGCTAATTGAAATTGCACGTGCTAAGAAGAATGACCACGTTGTTCCAATACCACCAAGTAAGTAGTGTGCTAAACCAACAGCTCGTCCTTGAGTAATGCTTAATGCACGTGGTTGGATCGTTGGAGCAAAGTTTAGTTTATTATGTGCCCAAACGATTGACTCAATTAATTCTTGCCAATATCCACGACCACTGAATAAGAACATTAAACTAAACGCCCAAATAAAGTGAGCTCCTAAGAAAATTAAACCATATGCTGATGAAGCTGATCCATACGATTGAATAACTTGTGAAGCTTGTGACCATAAGAAGTCACGTAACCATCCATTAATTGTAATAGCACTTTTAGCAAAGTTTCCACCTGTAATATGCGAAATACTACCATCTGGAGAAATTGTTCCCCAAACATCAGATTGCATTTTCCAGCTGAAGTGGAAGATTACTACAGAGATTGAGTTATACATCCAGAATAAACCTAAGAATACGTGATCCCAACTTGAACTTTGACATGTTCCACCACGACCTGGTCCATCACAAGGGAAACGGAAACCTAAATTCGCTTTATCTGGAATTAATTTTGAACTACGAGCGTATAATACACCTTTTAATAAGATTAAAACCGTTACATGAATTGTAAATGCATGAATATGATGAACCATAAAATCAGCAGTTCCTAATTTAATAGGCATCATTGCAATTTTACCACCAACTTCAACAACTTCTCCACCAAATGCATAACTTGTAGTAGCTAAAGCATTAGGAGCAGTAGTTCCAGGTGCTAATAAATGAATATTTTGAATCCATTGTGCAAATATCGGTTGTAATTGAATCGCTTTATCCGAGAACATATCTTGAGGACGACCTAAAGCTCGCATTGTATCATTGTGGATATAGAATCCAAACGCATGACAACCTAAGAAGATACAAACCCAATTTAAATGTGATATAATTGCATCACGGTGACGTAATACACGATCAAGTAAATTATTATAATTATTTGCTGGTGTGTAATCACGAACCATAAAGATTGCTCCATGAGCAGCACCACCGACAACACAGAATCCTCCAATCCACATATGGTGTGTGAATAAAGAAAGTTGTGTAGCATAATCCGTTGCAATGTATGGATATGGTGGCATAGCATACATATGATGTGCAACAATAATACTTAATGATCCCATCATAGCTAAATTAATTGCTAATTGTGCATGCCATGAAGTTGTTAAAATTTCATATAACCCTTTGTGTCCTTCACCTGTGAATGGACCTTTATGAGCTTCCAAAATTTCTTTCATGCTATGACCGATACCCCAGTTAGTGCGGTACATATGTCCAGCAAAAATAAATAAGACTGCTAAAGCTAAATGGTGATGTGCAATATCACTTAACCATAAACCTCCAGTAACAGGGTTTAAACCACCTTTAAATGTTAAGAAATCTGAGTATTCACTCCAATTTCCACTGAAAAATGGTGTTAATCCTTTTGCAAAACTTGGATACAATTGACTCATTAATTCACGATTAATTAAAAATTCATGAGGTAATGGAATCTCTTGTGGAGCAACTCCAGCATCTAATAATTTATTAATAGGTAATGCAATATGAATTTGATGACCTGACCAAGATAAACATCCTAATCCTAATAAACCAGCTAAATGGTGATTCATCATTGATTCTGCGTTTTGGAACCATTCTAGTTTAGGAGCTGCTTTATGATAGTGGAACCAGCCAGCAAATAACATAATAGCAGACATTGCTAAACCACCAATGGCAATCCAGTATAATTCTACTTCACTAGTAATTCCTTCTGCACGCCACATTTGGAACCATCCTGAAGTAGTTTGAACACCTTGGAAGTTTCCACCTACATCTCCATTCAAAATTTCTTGACCAACAATTGGCCAAACAACTTGTGAACTTTGTTTGATATTAACTGGATCATTTAACCAAGCTGAATAATTAGAAAAATATGCACCATGGAAGTGCATACCGCTAATCCATAAAAAGATAATTGCTAATTGTCCAAAATGTGCACTGAAAATTTTACGAGAAACTTCTTCTAAGGAACTAGTTTGACTATCAAAATCATGAGCATCAGCATGTAAGTTCCAAATCCATGTTGTTGTTTTAGGACCTTTCGCTAAAGTTCTTGAAAAATGACCAGGTTGTGCCCATTTAGCGAAACTAGTTTCGACTGCGTCTTTCTCAACAAAAACTTGAACATTTTTTGCACGACGATCGGTTGAGCTTATTGCCATTAGTATTTCCGACGAAAATCTATGAAACACTCATAAACAAATGAATGATAATAACTATTAATAAGTATATTAATTATGAGTTTTCAAATTATAATTATACACCTTTTTAATAAAAATTTATTAAAAAAATTGATAAGTATAATAGTTACCAGTTTTAAAATTGTAAAAAAAAATAGTTAAGAAAAATTATCAATTTTCAATCAGAAAACTAATTCAAGCTTTCTAATTGAAAATTAATAATTTAAAAGTATAATCCTAGCATATCTGGGAAGAAACGATTAATTTCGATAATAAAACCGGCTGTAAATGTCATCCAGATTGTTAAAAGAACTGGAGCTGTTGATAAATATTTTTGAAGATCTTCCATAATTTTAAGGTAAATAGTTGAATATTTTTAAAGTAATATTTAATGTAGCTATTAATTAAAGGTTTATCTTGGTGAAACTGTTATTTCATCTTTTGATGCCACTAAATCACCACTAATTAATTCTTCCCATGCTGAAATAGGCCAAATGTATCCCGTAGTCATAATTTTTAAAGCTAATGGTACATTAATAATAATTTCACTTTCAGAAGGATTTTTAGTTGTACTTACTGCTCTTAAATATTTACGTCCAACCCAACCGATCCATCCTGAAATATAGATAAAACCAAATCCTGGAAGAATAAATTCAGCTGCGTGAGTCCATCGTCCATCAGCAATTAAATGAGGTAAACCATCAGCTCCACATAATAAGTCGGAACGACTATATTTATCAAAGCGTGCTTTTGTTCTATCAATTTGTTGTTGCAATGCTAACGCGGGAGGAGAATCCGCTTCGTATTGTGCCATTCTTAATTCTAATTTCTTTACACTTGTCTTTAATCTTTTAGAAAATGCTGGAGATTCACTACATTTTGTTAATCCGCCAATATCTGCTAAAGCAGGATCTGGTGTAAAAGCTAATAATACTGCGAAAAATAGAGCTATTAGATTAAAACGTTTCATTATTAAACTAAAATTTAAAACTAATTGTTTGGTAAAAGATTTTAAAGAACTAAACTTATTACTATATATATTAATATAGTTTTAAAAAAAAAAATTAAAATTTAATAATATTTTATTTAATAATAATATATAAAAAATATTATTATTAAATAATCGATTATTCACCTTGAACTTTTAATAAGACGAATCCTAAAGAAAGACCAAATAAGGTCATACTGAAGCAGATAACTGCTGTGCTAACAATTTCTGCACTTGCATACGGAAATATTGCTTTGATTAATTCCATAATATTTTTATTTTATAAATATTATAAAAAGTTTAAATAATTAGAAACCATTTCGAGCCCAAACAGTTAATGCTAATGAAAACGTAAACATTGTCATTAAACCGGCCCAACCTAGACTGATGATATCCATATCTATATATATATCTAATTTAGTTAATTTTTATAATTTAAAAGGCGTAAATTACCTTTTAAATTATTTTTATAGTATTATACAATACCGTTTGCCCAATCTACGTCAACATTTTCAATAATTAACGACGAATTATAAATTTGTAAAATAATTAATAAAAATACTAAGAACGCAACCATTACTACACCCATGATTGGAGTTGTTCCCCAACCTGGTGCAACCTTACCATATTCAGCATTTAATGGGCGTAAAATTTCACCTAATCTTGTTCGTAATGCCATAAAAATATTTTATATTTTTAATAAATTAATTTTTCTAATATATGTTATATAATACTAAAATATTAAATTTAATATTATAATAACATGGAAACAGCAACTATTATTGTAATTTTTGTATCAAGTTTGCTTCTAGGAATTACTACATATTCTATCTATACAGCGTTTGGACCAACGTCGAAAAATTTACGCGACCCATTTGAAGAACATGAAGATTAATTAAATTAAAAAATAAAACCAAATAAAATGGTTTTATTTTCTAATAATTCGTGGTGTTTCTCTGAAAAATACGGCAAAGAAAATTACCATTAAAGTACCAATAAGTAAAAATGTATAAACTAAAGCTTCCATTGTTTGATCCTATTTAAATATAAATAAATTTAAAAACTCGGCTATACTTTATACAGCACCTTGTTTTTTCGTTGATTTGTCACCAAGTTTTTGGAATGCACCAAATTCTACTTGTTCTGTAACTTCTGCACCAATACCTGTGAATACATCACGGAAAATTGTTCGACCACCATGCCATAAATGACCAAAGAAGAATAATAAAGCAAAGTTTGCATGACCAAAAGTATACCAACCACGTGGACTACTTCTAAATACACCATCTGATTCTAAACTTGTTCTATCAAATTCAAAAACTTCGCCTAATTGTGCTTTACGAGCGAATTTTTTCACAGTCGGCGCATCTTTGAATGTTTGACCATTTAATTTACCACCGTAGAAATCTACTGTTACACCAACTTGTTCAATACTATATTTTGATTCTGCTCGACGGAATGGAATATCCGCACGAATAATACCATCTTTATCTACTAAGATAACTGGGAATGTTTCGAAGAAAGCAGGCATACGACGTACTGTTAATTCACGACCTTCCTTATCACGGAAAATAGGGTGACCTAACCAAGCTTCAGCGATACCATCACCTTTGTCCATTGGACCAGCACGGAATAAACCACCTTTTGCTGGGTTATTTCCAATATAATCGTAAAATGCTAATTTATCTGGAATTCTTGACCATGCTTGACTTTCAGATAATCCTTCACTTACTGAAGCTTCAACTTGTCGCTCAATTTCTTGTTGGAAATAGCCACTATCCCATTGATAACGGGTTGGACCAAATAATTCAATCGGTGTAGCTGCCGCACCATACCACATTGTACCTGATGTTACAAAAGCGGCAAAGAATACTGCTGCAATACTACTTGATAATACTGTTTCAATATTACCCATTCTTAATGCACGGTATAAACGTTGTGGTGGACGTACCGTTAAATGGAAGATACCAGCAAAAATACCGAAAATACCAGCTGCAATATGATGAGCTGCAATACCACCTGGATTAAATGGATTGAAACCATCTGCACCCCATGATGGAGCTACAGGTTGAACTTTTCCTGTAATACCATATGCATCAGAAACCCAAATACCAGGTCCAAATAAACCTGTTACGTGGAATGCTCCAAAACCGAAACATGCTAAACCTGATAAAAATAAATGAATACCAAAGATTTTTGGTAAATCTAATGCTGGTTCACCAGTTCGAGGGTCACGGAATAATTCTAAATCCCAGTAAACCCAATGCCAAATCGCAGCTAAGAAACACATACCTGATAAAATAATATGTGATAATGCTACACCTTCGAAACTCCAAATACCAGGGTTTGAAACACTTTCACCAGTGATACTCCATCCACCCCAAGAATCTGTAATACCTAAACGTGTCATGAAAGGCATAACAAACATACCTTGACGCCACATTGGATTTAAAACAGGATCTGAAGGATCAAATACAGCTAATTCGTATAAAGCCATTGAACCAGCCCAACCTGCAACTAAAGCTGTATGCATTAAATGTACTGCAATTAATCTTCCAGGATCATTTAAAACAACAGTATGAACACGATACCATGGTAATGCCATAGTAATACATTCCTCAATATAAATAATGGTTTTTGACTTTCTTACAACTAAACTACAAAAAGGTTAGCTAATATATTATTATAAGCAAAGATCGAAAAAATTAATTAATTTAATATAGAATAAGTGTTTTTAATTATAAAATAGTAAAAATATAATATAAGAAAATCAATAAATATTTAATATTCAGCGACTTGTCTAAATTGTAAAAGTACAGTAAGCTATATTTACTTAAATATAGTAATTAAGTTTATTTTATTTAATATATTTTACAAAATTCTCCATATTTAACTTTTTATTAACAAATTTTTTATGGCAAAAAAAAGTATGATTGAGCGCGAAAAAAAACGAATTCGCCTAGAAAAAAAATATGCGTTAAAAAGAGCAAGTTTATTAACAGAATATAAAAGTGAAAAAAACTTTACTGAAAAACTTGCAATTCATTCAAAATTACAAAAATTACCACGTAACAGTGCGAAAACACGAATTCGTAATAGATGTTGGAAAACAGGTCGACCAAGAGGGGTCTTCCGAGATTTTGGATTATCACGTCATGTTTTTCGAGAAATGGCTCATCAATGTTTATTACCAGGTGTAACTAAGTCTAGTTGGTAGATTTAGATTATATTTAAATTAAATTTAGTGATTTTCAATAATTTAATTTACAATTATACATAGATAGATATCAAAGAAATGTTTTTGTTATAATTTAACATATTATCTTTTTTAGAATCAGGATATTTAAAATTTAGGAGTTTGTTATGATTTATGATTCACAAGTTTATACAGCATTATGTATTGCCTTATTAGCTGCAGTTTTAGCGATTCAGTTAGGTACAACACTTTACGAATAAAAACTTTTAATTCGAAATGGTAAATTAAGAATTATGAAAGCTCTCTATTAACAATTAATTAGAACATATGGTCACAGAAAATTTAAAAAAATTTAATACTCCCGTTTTCCCTTTTACAGCAATTGTTGGTCAAGAAGAAATGAAACTTGCTTTGCAATTAAATGTTATTGATCCCAAAATTGGTGGGGTTATGATTATGGGTGATCGAGGAACTGGTAAATCAACAACAATTCGAGCTATCGCTGATTTACTTCCAGAGATTGAAGTGGTAAAAGATGATCCATTTAACTCACATAAATCTGATCTGGAACTAATGGGTAATGAAGTTAAATTAGCTGTTCAAAACGATGAAAATCTTGAAACAGAATTTATTAAAATTCCCATGGTCGATTTACCTCTTGGAGCGACTGAAGATCGTGTTTGTGGTACTATCGATATTGAAAAAGCTTTAACAGAAGGGATAAAAGCTTTTGAACCAGGTTTATTAGCAAAAGCAAATCGTGGCATCCTTTATGTCGATGAAGTAAACTTATTAGATGATCATTTAGTTGATATTTTACTTGATTCTGCTGCTTCAGGATGGAATACTGTTGAACGTGAAGGTATTTCAATCCGTCATCCTGCTCGATTTGTATTAGTTGGATCTGGAAATCCAGAAGAAGGTGAATTAAGACCACAATTATTAGATCGTTTTGGAATGCACGCTGAAATTCGTACAGTAAAAGATCCAATTTTACGTGTTAAAGTTGTTGAAGAACGAACATCATTTGACCAAACTCCAATGGTTTGGATTGAAAATTATGAGGCTCAACAACAAGAATTACGTGATCAAATTGTTGCTGCACAAAAGTTATTACCAAGTGTTAAAATGGATTACGATCTAAGAGTAAAAATTTCTGAAGTTTGTAGTCAGTTAGATGTAGATGGATTACGAGGCGATATCGTAACAAATCGAGCTGCTAAAGCACATGCAGCTTACAATGGACGAGATAATGTTACCGTTGAAGATATTTCAAAAATCATTACATTATGTTTACGTCATCGTTTAAGAAAAGAACCATTAGAATCTATCGATTCTGGTAATAAAGTAAGTAAAATTTTCAATGAGATTTTTGAAATAGAGGAATAAATATAATCATTTTATTAAAAATTATATTTTATAAATAAGTTAAATATATGTTAAAATTTATTGGCGTTTTTATCAGTCTCTTTTTAATTGCAATTATTTTCTTGCGGATTCCACAAGAAAACGTTGGACTTGCCAGTTTTGCTACTAAAAGTAACTTATTAGGATCACCAAGCTCAGCTCAACGTTTACTAAATATTATAACTGCGATAAGCATTGTTATTTATTTTGGAATAGCAATTCAATTAAATTTACTAAACCTTTAAGCTCTAGAGTTAAAAAATAAAATTTTCTTATTAATTATTAGTTAAC
>Ga0163180_10001115_pt1 | contig 15371 bp, 10 predicted proteins | sample AtlANTMetagenome_2_FD_109647 | JGI IMG/M metagenome (GOLD analysis project Ga0163180, IMG submission 109647) | Marine eukaryotic phytoplankton communities from the Atlantic Ocean - Atlantic ANT 4 Metagenome | ecosystem: Environmental > Aquatic > Marine > Oceanic | place: North Atlantic Ocean...
ATGACACCAAGCGCCACCCATACCTGCTAATCTCAACGTGTCTCCTGCATTATTTATTTGTAAGTAATTTGTACTATTAGTATTTATACTTACACTTGAATTATTATCTACGTGAAGATCACCACCAATCACACAGTCGCCATTTGCACTATTTAATGTGAATCTATCAGCATTACCTGAATCTATATCTCTAATGTAAAATGTACCTCCAAGATCAGTATACATATTACCACCACCTGCTGTTAAAAGGTGTAAGTATCCACCAGCTGTAATACTTGAATTACCTGTTAAAGAGATATTACCAGCAAAAGTTGCAAGGGAAGCATTTGAAATTTTAAAAGCAGCTGTACTTGTTGTTGCGTTCCAAAAATAAATTTGACTGGTATCATGCTCTATTGAAAACGTATTACCGCCAGTTCTATTAAATTGTATTTGTTTATCACTAGCAACGCTATTAGCAACTATTAATCCTTCAAAATATGCAGATTTATCACTATTTAATTTTAATACTGCTGTGGCTCCTTGTGAGGCTAATGCCACTGATGTGTCAGAATTATAACCAAACCACAACGCATTATCTGAATTATTTTCTGGATGTAAATTCCATCCTGTATCACCACTATCATGTTCTAGTAAAACACCATCTTCCCAATTATTAGCTTCATTTTTAACGTGTAATACCGCTTTCTGTCCAGCTGCATTAACTGAAACATTACCTGTAAAAGTTGCGTTACCAGCATTAGTTACTGTCATTTTTAAGTCTCCTCCACTTCCACCACCAACATAAAGATTAAATGATGACGTTCCGTTAAAGTTTAAATATCCACCAGTACCGCCACTGTTAGTAAACATAAGATCTACATAACCGCTGGAACTTATAAATTTACCCACGGTGTTTGTGCCAGTTACTTGAAGCTGAGTTGCTGCATCAGTTGTTCCACCTATATGAACATATTGATTTGTAGCATCTATATGTAAACCGTATTGTCCACCCGCTTGTAATCTTGTATGTATACCAGACTCACCACCAAATATCATCGCTCCTGAATTATAATAAGATAATCCTTTTGTTGCACCACCATATTGGAATAATATACCACCATAATCTCCAGCGGTTGGATTTAAGGTTAATAATAAGTTTGTTGTTGATGTTATAGTTGTTGCACCTATTGTACCACCGTTAAATGGTGTCCAGTTTCCTTCCCAAGCAACACCACTACCTGTTGATGTTAATACTTGACCATCACTACCTTGACCGCCGTTTACTTTTATGTTTTCCGCATCTAATAAATTAGTATAAACACCTGAAAATTTTAAACTTGCGTTTCCTACTTCAGCACCACCATCAGCGTCTGGATAAAAACCAGTATTACCTGTTACATCCCCTGCAAAAGTTGATGCGCCACTTTGGAATAATTTTAAAACTGGTGTATAATCACCAGCTGTCGTTGATAGTGATGTACTTGCTGCTACAGCACTAAATTCTAAACATGCGTTTGTTGATTCTTGAGCTGCCATTAACCAGTTGACATGGTTACCTGTAGTGTAGAAATAAAATTCTGGTGAACTTCCTTTAAATACAATTTCCTCACCTGTAACGGTAACACCTGTATTTGTTGTTTCAAATTTCTTTGAATTATCGTAGTAGAGATTTACTTCTGCGTTAGGATTTGCTACAAAATAATTTTCACCAGCATTACTTTGTATTCTTGGATAATCACCTTGAACATAAAATCCCACAGTGCCACTTGTTATAAAATTATTTGTGCCATCGTGATATAATTGAAGATCTTTTCCAGTACCTAGCGCTATCCTTGATTTATCTTGCCATTTAGTATATGCTGCTGTTGTAGCACTACCGTCATGAGTTGTACTACCACCATCTAAAGCGAAGTAATCAAAAATACCACCGTTGCCATCGTCAGATTTAAATACTATATTACCATCATCTGCGTGTTGTTCTATATTTAAAGCACCTGTACTATTTATCATATTAGTAGCAGACCCTGTGTGACCAATATAAAAATCATTAGAACCACCCCAATAAACATATTTAGAGTCTGCTAAACTTATATTACCTGCAAAAGTTCCACCACCAGCTACATTTAATGACGTGCTTGTGCTGGATGGATCTAAATAATAAGAATTATCAGTTGTATCATAAAAAGCATTACCGTATACACTACCTGCAAAAACTGCGTTATGTGATGTATCTAATGTTAATGTTAAACCACTATCAGTAAAAAACTTTAAATTATGGGCACTGTAAGTACCAATAATAGATTCTGAGTTTTGCGAATATATTTTTAAACTACAGTTGTTTGTTGTATCTTTTATATGTATCTGAGGACTTGAAGCACTAATCATGTTAAGATTAGCTCCTATATCAACATCATCTATAAATGTTGCTGAGCCACCATTTGACATATCTAAAGTAAGGGCATCAATTAACGTGCCGCCATCATTTCCTCTAAATATTATATCTTTATCTTGAACTCCAGCACCAACAACATAATTTTGACTTTCATCAGTTGCATATCCATATGTAATAGCATTGTTTTTAAATCTAACATCATTACCATCAGCATCTAAAGTAATATCACCACCAGCATCTACTCTAAAATCATCAACAGTAGCTATTGTTAAAATACCCGCTGAACTTTCTGTTAAAGTTGCGGCGTTACTACCATCACCTGTTATACTTAACGCTCCTGTTATTGTTGCGCCTGCACTTGTCGTTTCAAATTTCTTTGAATCGTTATGGTAGATTTCTACAGCACCATCTTTAATGCAGCTTATATAAGGCTCATTACCAGTCGCTGAACGTAAATAAATTGCTGTGTCAGACTTTAACATTAAGTAGCCAGTGCCATTTTCCATAAATGAGTTACTACCATCATGATATATTTGAAGATCTGTGCCAGTACCAAAGTTTGCTTTAACACTATCTACATGAACAGTATCTTTATGAAATACGGTTTGGTGTGTACTTCCATCAACATGAAAATATAATGCAACACCACCTGAACTGTCATCGTTGTAAAATCTTATATGATTATTATCTGCGTGTTGTTCAAAATCAAGATTACCAGCTATATTTTTAATCAAGTTATTACTAGTATCGTGATATATTTCAAGATCTGGTGTTCCACCTGGGTCACCAAATGTTAATTTTGCATTATCCCAGAATTCTAAAGCATTAGCAGATCTATCCCACATTAAATGATAATTATCACCACTAAATGTTACATCACCATTTAAATAACTTGTACCGTTATTATAAAAATCATAACTATCGTTTCTTGAACCAACATATATACCAGCAGCTAATATATCTTCTGTAAAAGTTGCTCTACCATTTTCTTCTATTTTTAATAATTCAGTACCACTACCATCTGCACCATTAGTATACCAAGCAAAATATCTATTAGTATCATCATTGTCTGTGTCAATATTAAAAGTCATTACTTCATAAGCATTGATATGACCAGATGCTGTATCTGCTTTACCTAACGCTAAAGATCCTTCAACAGTTACAGCTCCTGCAAAAGTTGCAGCACCAGCACCACTAATCTTTAAATCATATCTTGAATCTGTTTCATTGTAAATTACAAAACCATTTGAGTCTGTGGTTATAGCCCAATTATCATAAGATGAAGGATAAAGTCTAAAAGCTTTGCCATCACCACTTAAAGTCACATGACCTGTAGAAAGAATATCTTTATATACATTTATTCGTGTATCTCCACCATCTATAGTAAGATAAGCAGCAGTTCCACCACTACCATCATCGCTACTAAATATAATGTCTTTATCATTTGCATAATTAGTAATTTTTAAATGACCTGTATATTCAGAAAGATAAAAATCAGTTCCATTGTGATATAAATATGTATCCGGACCACCACCAAAAGTCAAATTTGAGTTATCGGGGAATGATGTTTGAGGATGAACTCCATTTGCACTACCATCTAATCTAAAATATTCTTCTGTACCACCAGAACCATCATCACATTTAAATATTATATCTTTATCGGCAACATCTTGTTCTATAATTAAATCTCCTGTACCACCTGTTGTTTGTTTAATATAACTATTGCTACCATCATGATATATTTGAAGGTCTTGAGAACTACCTGCGTATATTTTTACACTATCCGGTACTTTAATATGTTTAGAGAAATAATTTATTGTATCACCACCGTCAAGTCTGTAATATTCAGCAACTCCCCCAGACCCATCATCTGATTTAAATATAATATCACCGCCATCTGTATGTTGTTCTATTGAAAATACACCTGAATGCTGTTGTATATAGAAAGGAGCGTAGTTTTGAATATATGAATTAGTACCATCGTGGAATAAATTAAAATCAGAACCAATACCTAGTTGTAGTTTGTCACTATCGTTAAATCTAGCATGTTTATCAAATCTTATATATTGATTATTACCATCTATAGTAAGATAAACTTCTGTGCCTCCACTACCATCGTCATTGTAAAATCTTATTTGGCCGTCATTTACCCTTTGATTAAAGTTTACGTCTCCAGTATCATTAAAGAAATTAAAATGACTACCAGTATGGTTAAAGAAAGCGTCTCCACCTGTTCCAAGCATTAAACCCACGCCGTCTCCATGAATAGTATCGGATAAAAAATTCTGTCCCATATTTTAATTTATTTTATTATATCTTAGTAATTAAAGCTCTGTAAGCTCCAGCTGTAACAGCTGAACCAAATATTACTTTAATTGTTGTATCTGAAGGTCTTTGTACTTCTACATATACGGTTTCATAATTATTAGCATCTTCAATTACTTCTACTTTATATAACCTTGACGCGCCCATACCATGAGTAATTGTATATGTAATATTATCACTTGATGCAACACCTGAAGCGCTATTATCTAATTCAAAACTTTTGTTTCTATCATTATGAAATTGTTGTAAGCCTTCTGCTGTTATTGCTCTTGATGTATCTGTTCCAGTTGATGCTTCTGTGGTTGTAGCTAATTCAACAACACCAGTTGCTGTAGCAGTTGCAGCTTGTTTTAAATTATCAAAAGCCGCTGAAGCTGTAGAAGCCCCAGTACCACCATGTGCTATTGCAATGTCAGTAGCTTCCCAAACACCTGTTGCTATAGTACCAATAGCAGTTATATTAGTTTGTGACGCTGTTGATATTGTACCAGTTACATTACCTTCTAAGTTTGCTACTAATGTACCTGTTGCATAGGTGGCATGACCTGTATTAACTGTTGTTGTTGGAGCTGCTTGTAAATCTTTAAATAATTTCCATTTACCTGAATCATTAGCATCTCTAAATAAACCACCGTATAAATCTTGTGATCCACTAGTATCATATAATCCATATAACCCTATATCTACAGCATCTGAACTATTATTATTTTTAGCTAATATAATTAAAGGATCTTCAACCGATAATGTTGCTGTGTTAACTGTAGTAGTATCACCTGATACCGTTAAATCACCAGTTACAACTAAATCACCTGACATTGTTACTGTTACATCTGTTGCATCACCAATTGTTAAACTTTCTGTAATTTGAGGAAGTCTTGCGGTTAAATTTGCAATACTAACATCATCACCAGTGAAGTATGTTTTTAAAGTATCCATACCAACTTTTTTAACAGCACCAGAATCACTTATTAATATCTCATCAGCATCTGCAACTCCTGATGCTAGTTCTGTTTGCGCAGATATAATATCATCATTAATCATTGTAGCATGAACTGCGTCAGCTGCAATTGTTGTTGCATTACCTGAAGATGTTACATCACCTGTTAAGTTTGCGTTAGTAGTTACTGTATCAGCATTACCAGTTACGTTACCAGTTATGTTACCAGCAAAACGAGTTGCTGTTAAAATACCTGTGTCGGAATCGAATGTTAAATTAGTCCCAGATTTAGGTGCTAAGTTACCTGTTGCCGCGGTGGCAAATAATGGAAAACATGTAGTATCAGAAGATTCATCTGCAACAGTTACCGTTGTAGCGATCGCCGCAGTGCCACTAGTTGATGCCGCTATTGTATCTGATTGCGTTGTAACAAACGTGTGTATTTGATCTGCTGTACCAAGGTTAGTACCACCATTAGCTATAGCTTCTGTTTTCACAAAAAGGTTTGTCCATGAACCTCCTCTATATATTTTTAATAAGTTTGTGCCTGTATCAAACCAAACACTACCAGTACCAGGGTTTGATGGTGCGCTTGAATCTGTATGAAGCTTTGCATTTAAAAGCTCATTTTCGTTTAAATTAATGTCGTTTAAGAATGGTATTGCCATAGTCGTGTTGTTTAATTAAAATACGCTTTACCAGCTGTAGCGCCAGCAAACGTAATTGTTACTTGATTATTGTTGTTGTGGGTTACTTGTGCTTGTACTTCTACGTCACTTCTATTTACAACTGTAACAGAAGGAAATTTACCTAAGCTATGTGTTACAACCCATGGGTTTGCGGCATCTGCTTGTTCATAATAATCTTCAAAAGCTTTATGTTTATCAGAACCACCACCAAAAACTACAATTGCGTAAAACCTATTATTTACAAGTGAACCATTGCTGGTTTGTGGTGATCCTAATGAAATATCGTAATAATCAGTTCCACTGTCTTGCGTTGGTGTTCCTGCTGTGTATACTCCAAAATTATTTTGATTATCTATATCAAGAATTAAAATATCTTTTCCACCTAAAATTGATAATAAATTTACCATAGGATCAGTTTCCCCATAAATTTTATTATTTACCTCTACAGCGGTTAAATTAGCAAATGTATCTTCACTTGAAAAAGTAGCAGTTATACCACCACTTTGTCTAGTACCATCTGATTTGTATTGAAACACAAATTGAGCCGCTATACCAGCAGCATTAGTTTCTTTAAAAAATTTTGAAACATCTTGTATTTCAAAGTTTTTAGTTCCACCAGATGAGCTAGTACCAATTAACTTATCGTTTTTATCGACACTATCAACTGCGTACGTACTAATTCTAGGCATTTTATTTCTTTTTAAATTGATTGAACTTTTCAACGCTTCGTCCGCCAAAATAGGCTCCGATCGTAGTCATCAGAACTAACTGAAGAAGATCAGTCCACTTTTGTTCAACGTTGAATGTTATTGAGCCACTGTCAATAAACACCATGATTACAGTAGATATGATTAAAAAGATTAAGACCAGCGGACGTACTGATCTTGTTAAAAAATTACCGTGTTCTAAGTCTGCTTTCCATCTATCGGTAACATTTTTTTGCATTGTTGCTTCAGCATCAAGAAATATTTGTTCCATGTCTTTTTGGAACGCTCTTTTCTCATCGCCTGTTGTAATAAATTTATCAGCAACACCGGATAGTTTTTCTATTACGCTACCACCAGCATTACCAAATATTTTTCCTAATATTTTACTCATGAATTATTTTCCGTACTTCTTTTTACCCTTTTTCTTTTTTTTCTTATATGCTGATTTAACTTTTAAACCACCACCTTTTTTTGTTTTTCCTGGCATAATTATCTGTTTTTGTCTTTAATCATATCATCTATAGACTTGTTATAAACCTTATCTGTATATGATTTATTTTTAAAAAAAATACTCCTTTCAGAAGTAGGTAAATCCTCTTCTGCTAGTAAAATTCTATAAATTCTACTAATTAATTGACTACACTTAAACGAAGTTTTAAATATACTGTATTTAATTGTAGTGCGATTACGATGTCTCCAAGCTTCTATCCACCCGTCTCTTCGTAATCTTTCCCACCTATTTTTATCCCATGAATAAGTATACACACCATCAATAAAATCATTACGTGTAAACTTTTCTTTACAGTCTAAGTAAATAAGTAGTTCTAAGTCTGCATCTTTTAGATTATACGTTTTACAGGCCCATTTTCTAACGAGCCTGTAATATTTAAGCAATTTAATTTCACGTAAATCAGATGAACTTAATTTCATTCTATTATTACTACATCATTAACTCTAATAACATAATATAATTTTTCTTCCCATTGCATACCATGACCAGCGTGTTTATCATACTGTACTATATCTCCACTATTAATACCCTCCACAAGATTTCCAACACTGATCACTTTACCTCTATTGTATCTATTATCTTCGTCTAAACTCTCTGTTAATAGTAAACCCTTGACTACTTTTTTGGGTTCTTTAATTTTATCTACGATGATATATGTATTAACTGCCTGCATGATCAACCCTTACATTTGATATTACACAGTCAGCAGAAATAATAGTGCTAACAACACTAATAGCATTTTTTAATGCTGTTTTTGTAACTAAGACGGGGTCTACGATTCCAGATTTAATCATGTCAACTTTTTCACCGGAAATTACATCAAATCCAATACCCTTGTTGGCGGGTATTTCGTAGTTTTCAATACTAGCGTTTTCCATAATAGTTTTAAATGGAGATTTTATGGACTCTACTAATATTTTCTCCCCAATATTATCTGCTTTTATTTCATTTGCAGCGTTTAATAAAGCTATACCACCACCTGATACTATACCTTCACTTAATGCTGCTTTAGTAGCATATATTGCATCTTCAACTCTATCTTTCTTTTCTTTTAATTCTACTTTAGAATTAGCTCCTACATAAATAACACCTACAGAGCCATTCAACATTGCTAATCTATCTTGTACTTTAGATTTTATAAATGGATCTTTTTCGTTTTTTATTTTTGCTTCAATAGATTTTATTCTATCTTTTAATTTTTTTGATTTATCACCTACTGTTAAAATAGTATTTTTATCATCAGTAACAGATTTATCAACATGACCTAAAACCTCTGGTTCTATTAAATCTAAATCATCACCAAGTTCTTCATTAATTATTTTAGCACCTGTTAGTATTGCTAAATCTTCAACAGTATCCATTTTTGTTGGACCAAAGCCGGGTAAATCAATAATATTAACTTTAATATTACCCTTTACTTTATTCATTAATAATGCAGATTTTACGTTTTGTTCCACCTGAGCTACAATTAATAAACTTTTCTTGTGCTTTATAACATACTCTAATATATTCTGTATTTTTCGTATATTAGGTATAGGAGATGATACAATTAAAACACATGGATCTTCTAAAACTGAAATATTTTTATCTTTGTCGGTGACTAAATGTGAAGATGTTAATCCACACTCTAACTTAATACCACTAACAACATCAACGTGTGTTTCTTCAGTGTCAGATTCCTCCATTAAAACAACACCATTTTTACCTACTTTTTCGTAAGCTTCTGATATAATTTTTCCCAACTCCTTATCGTTGTTACAACTAATCGCTGAAACATGTTGTAGCATATCCCCTGATACTGCTTCACTGTGTTGTGATAAATATTCCACAATCTTTTTATTTCCTGATTTAATTCCATTTTTAATATCTCGTATTGTAGCATCTGCGTATTCAGGTTCATTAACCTGTTTTAACAATGCTTCAGCTAAAACAATAGCTGTGGTTGTGCCATCACCAGCTTCTCTCACTGTGTTTTTAGCTGCCTCTTTTATTAATGTGGCACCCATATTTTCAACCGGATCATATAAGACAACGGATTCAGCTACCGTTACACCGTCTTTTGTTATCACCGGCTTACCCCTAGCATCTTCGTACACTACGCACTTACCAGAGGCACCTAGGGTGGATTTGACTGCTTGCGCTAGTTTATCCACACCTAAAATTACCTTGTTTTTTGCCTCACTGCCAAAGTTTAAATCTTTGACAATTTGACTTGGTTGATTATATTCCATTTTATTAAATTTAATTGTTAAAAATAATTACTTAAACGTTTTTACAACTTTAGGACCTTTTAAGAAATCAATCCTTTTTTTGTAATGATCTATACTACCATCGATTGCAGCCTCGGCTGATTCTACGGTTTCACGTCTAGTAACATCATACCATGTATCTTCTTCGATATTACGGTATTCGGTTTGATAATATCCATTTGGTAACTGAACTATTCTCCAGTTTTTCTTGTCAGCTAAATGCTTCCAAGCCTCTATGGTTTTATCGGATACTCCCTGGTTTTCACCTTGTGAACTCCATGAGTAAGTTTTATAAAAATACGTCATTGTATTTGGTTTTAAGGTTAAACATAAGTTTATCTTGGTTTTTTAAATTTCTTTACTTTATAATTATCACTTGTTTTTAAATTATTTTACTTTATAATAATCTTCTAAAGCGAATACTTATATCAGTGCTTGATGCTGTTGATGTTGTCTTTAATTCTAATCTTAATTCATTTGCAGGAGAACCACTTGATGTGGTATTTGTTATTTGCGCTTCTAAAACTCTATTATTATCAGAGTGACCTGCTCTTTGTAGGGTTATAGGGTATGATACAGCTTGGTTTCCAGTTCCCTTATACCAAGAAATAATAGCACTCCAATACATACCATACCAATATGGTTCACCAGGTGAATGATCATTGCTATATATCTGCATAATGTATGTTCCAGAACTTCCTAACTGATAAGAACCTGAATTACTATATATACCTGTATCAATCCACGTGTTAGCAACAAAATCTAAATTTAAATCAAAAGTTTCTTTAGTATCTATTTGAGCTCCAGTTCCATCTGCAATATCTAAACCTTTATGCGATACTGTTCCTGTAAAAGCAGTATTGTTTGATGAGTTCACATGAAAAGCACTCGTGCCTGCAAGTCTATTATAAAGTTCAAAACTACTAGTTTGAGAGATGTTTGTACCTAACTCCCATCTATCAGCTGAGGTACCACTAACGTTTGACTTAAACCAAATTGAAGCATTATTGTTAGCAGTTGTTGATTCAAGTTCTAAAATTGCGGCTGAACCTGTTACGTAAACTTGTCTATCACCAGGATTGCTACCACCAACACCTAACGTACCTGCAATAGTTAAAGCCCCAGCGTCAGTAAGTGTAAATTTTTCTTGCAGTGAATGTGTGTCATCAGCTGAACTTGCGGCTGCAGCAGAGAAATACATATTTATCTCACCTCTTCTTAACCTCATTAATGTACCTTTACCAGCTTCTATAGCAGTACCATCATCACCTGAATCATAATAAATATTTTGACCTATGTAAGTTTCATTTGCTCTTGTAAATATACTAGCTTGGTCATCAAGCTCAATAACACTAGTAACGTTTGAATGATACGTTTTTAATGCCCCACCACCTACAGCTACATTTCCTGCAAAAGTTGTGTTTTCAGATGAATCAATTGTTATTGCTGTAGTATTACCAACCCCAAGTTGTAAAGTACCATTATAATTATTATATATTTTTGAAGCATCTGATGAATCTTGAAATATTCTTAAACCACTTGAATCACCTGTTGCGTTTTTAATTATTAAAGTGCCACTTTCTAAATTAATACCAGTTTCTATATCTACCGCCGCTGCAAAAGTTGCATTTTGTGAAGCATTAAGAGTAAGTGCTACACTATTATTTGTTTTAAATGTAAACGCAGCATTATTTACTAAGTTTAACTCAGCAGCACCACCGTCGTTAACACCAAAGTTCATCATTAAACTATCGTGATCATAAAACGATAAATACCCAGAAGCATTTGATGCTTTATCACCACCGTCTTGTATTCTTAATTCAGGTGCAGAATCAAATAAATGAAGTAATGTTGCCGCTGGTATTAATGTTGTAGTACCAATACCTACTTTATTTTCTGTAATTGTAATAGCAGCCTCGGTATGTGATGTACCTAACCATAATCTTCTTGTGTTGTCACTACTATTAGCTGTAACTTGAAATCTACTACCTGCTGTACCGTTATTTCCAGCGCCTTTCATATAACCATCTGGATTACTGGATGTATACCCTGGGTTTCCTATATTTACTTGCCCGTTAAAACTTGCTTTACCATGATCTGACATGTCAAAAACTAAAGCATTTATACCAGTTCCACCGTCATCACCAACAAGATATAAATCTTTATCTTGACCTAACGCATATATAACAGCATGCCCGTTAGCGTCTGTATATAAACGTAAACCTGTTCCAGCATCAAGATTTGTAGTATCGGTTAATTTTAAAGAATCAGCACTTTCATCCCACAATATATACTTTCCTGATGTAGCACCGAATAGTTTTACGTCATATCCAGTATCATTAACACCTACCGTCAATGTACCATCTAATTGAACTGCTCCATCAATATCAACAGCGTCTAAATTAGCAGTACCATCAACATCAATATCTGTTGTTACGGTTAATGCACCAGTAACTGTAGCTCCAGCAGATGTTGTCTCAAATTTCTTTACATTATTGTAGTAGAGATTAACAGCCCCATCCGCAATAAAACTTGCCATATAGTCTACAAAATCATCTTTTCTAAAATATATATTATCACCTTGAATAAATAAACTACCAGTAGCAGTATCACGAATATAACTATTACTACCATCATGATAAATTTGAAGATCTTCACCTGTACCAATTTTAAGTCTAGTGCTATCGGGGAGTTTTAAAGAATCGTCACTTGTATCCCATAACATATATCTTAAAGTGGTATCACCAAAGAACTTTACGTCGTATCCGGTATCATCAACGCCAACGGTTAGTGTACCTGATAACGTACCACCAGCTAATGGTAGTTTTGTGTCTGCATATGCTTTTATTGATTGTTGTGTAGCGAGATGTGCCACTGAATTTGAAGCCATATTATCCTCATCTTTGTGAGGTATACTTGATATTGCTATATTTGCACCTAAACTTGTTGGTGCTGCCATAAGAGAGCTTGATGTTCCCGTTGATGCGGAGGATAAATTTTTTACTTTCTTATTTAAAAGAAATGTTTGTCTTCTAAGATGTTTTATGTGATCACGAAGAGATTTGCCATCTATTATTATAGACATGATTAATCTTGTTTAGTTGTTCCGCCAGTGGCTTCTGTATTGCTTTTTTTGTTTAGATTTTTTTTAAAGTAATCGTAAACTATATTTCTAGCTAGATTCCCATCGGTTGCAACTTTTTTACCATTAACTTCTATACCACTAAACATATCATGAGCAATATCTATAAATCCATGTAACTCATGGTTACCACCTTGAATGCTTAAACGTCCATTGGATTTTGGATCAACATCAATACCATAGTTTGCATATTTTTTGGTTCTCTTTTCATAACCTTCAACATACTTTGCAGCATCATCCAAAAAATACCTATCTGATCCTTTATTATGAAATAAACCAGACATTGACACATCAAAAAAACTAGAGAGTTTATCATATACTGCTTTTTCTTCTTGGGTTTGTGGGTTTGAAATACTAACTCTATCAAGATTTAAACCTTCAATAGAAGAAACCTCATTTGAAATTAATTCACCCACCCGTGATTGTGTAAGGTCTTTATTTGGCAACGCAAGCCTATTTTTAGCACCGGGAAGTACCTTAACGTAAGTTTTTGCAGTACCGCTGTGAGCATTTTTTTCAACACCACCTGAATCACCAAAATAAAAGTCCATTATTGCATTTCTATTAGCATGTAACTGGGCTGCAACGGGTAAATCTTGTACTACTATTGATTGTTCTCTGTTTATTTTACTACCCTCTATTTTTTGTCCTCTTCGCTGAAATAACTTACCAGCACTAGAAACAAAATCTAAACTAGTATCTCTTGTTCCAACAGAAGGTGAATACACACCTTTTACATTTTTATAATGTAAATCTTTTTTTTCATAATCACCTAACGTCATTGTACCACCACCAACGCCACCTGGTATTCTTTGACCATCACCATCCCCATACGCGGCTGTATATTCATTTTTTACATCATCGCCACTACCAAGTATGTCTTGAAAAACCTCTATACCATAACGTCCATTAGAACTAGTTAAATCTAATATTGATTTAAGAGAATTTAAATCACCACCACCTTGCCCGTGTAATGCCTCAATGTTTATTGATGGTGAAACGCTTTCGTTGTTAGTAAAAAAATCTGTGTTTAAATTTGCATATTGACCTATGCTACTGTTGATTTGATCTCGTGCGTTATTAGCGTTACCACGCGCGTCTATAAAATTTGCTGCGTTTGTAACTACTTTTAGATCGTTATCTTTTTCTATGTTTGATCTACCTTGGTTAAAGAACTGATACTCATCCGCATTTTTATAACGTGTTTTGTAATATAAATCTCTTGACGCTTCATTGCTTAATCCAAAGCCACCTGACATACCAATTAAATCTACTATGCCGTTTGCTTTGTCAACCTTCATAGTCTCTCTTTTCGATGTATCAAACATCGATACACTTCTTAATTCATCGGCGTCAAAACTTGGGTTAAGCGCTGCAAATTCATCAATACTTCCTACGATAGAGTTACGGTATGCCTTTTGATCGTCTTTAGATAACTTGTTAAAATCTTGTTCTGTTATACCTTGAAACCTAGAATCTCTTGATAATATTCTTTGTCCTTTTTGCGGATTAGTGGTAACACCACCTACAGGTTGTCCATTAGCCATAATTATGTGTGTTTATATTGTGTCGTTTACTATAGTATCTTGTTTAATTAATACTGTATCAGGAGTTTCGATGTTTAGTGTGTCAATTGCACCATCTTTGCTTGGTTTTACTGAGCATTCCATGAAAAGTAATATTAACAATGTATATAGTAAGTAAGTTATTAATTTCATCTACGTGTTTTTTAAATGTTGTACTCTTTTACTATCACATAGAAACAAATTTTTTTACTACTATGACAATAGCTAGTTACTACTAATCCTATATATAGGTAGGTACCTAAATATTATACCTAGTATAATATTATAAGGGTAGTGTGACACTTGCCCCTTACTAGAGGACTATATAAGGCTAATGTCACTATAAAAAAGTTATTACAAATATTGGGGTATGGTGTTGCCCCTACTATTCTCGCACTTACTTTGTAAACTAAAATGAAATTTACAAGGCGGGGCCCCCTACTTTTACATGATTTTGCATAGAATTTTTGCGTTTTTGCTGCTTCACCTCGCTATACCTTTTTACATTTTAATAAGTATTTACAAACTATTTACGATTTATTAAGATAGTATATATAAATAACTTAACATAAATAAATAATTATAAAGTGAGAGACAGTGCGGTTAACTACTACAATAAAAATTACAAGTAAACAATGTCACTACTTTTACAAACTAATTACAAAGTATATAAGATAATATAAATAACAATTAAATAAATAACTATGAATACAATTACTTCAAAAAGATTCGTCGTGAGAAAGTCTCTCGTCGGTTCAAATCAAACTATCGAATTTACTACTAAAAAAGGTAAAGTAATAACTTATAATCACGATGTAGTGTATAATATAATGAAAGATACACTAACTAAATTACCATGTTGGTTAAAGTAC
>Ga0163180_10001117_pt1 | contig 15362 bp, 12 predicted proteins | sample AtlANTMetagenome_2_FD_109647 | JGI IMG/M metagenome (GOLD analysis project Ga0163180, IMG submission 109647) | Marine eukaryotic phytoplankton communities from the Atlantic Ocean - Atlantic ANT 4 Metagenome | ecosystem: Environmental > Aquatic > Marine > Oceanic | place: North Atlantic Ocean...
AACCGGGGTTCGTCGCCGCAGCTCTCGTGGGCAACCATGCCCTGCTTGCTGCTGCGGGCGGCGCCGCGGCGGCGACGCCCCGCACGCACACGCACACTACGCGACGCCACCACCACGCCTTTCAAGCAAATTGCACGCCATCGCCGCGCCGCCCCCGCGAACCCGCCCCGACCGCCCGCCCCCGCAGGCGCGAGCTGGGTCCTCACCTCTTTAATAAGGGAGGCGTCCCTCGGCGTCGGCCTCGGCGTCGTCTTCGGCGCCGTCTGGTCCACGATGCAGACAGGCCCCGTGTCGAAGCGCATCGTCGAGTACTACAAGAACAACCCGACGCAGTCCTAAGTAGGAATAGTGTTAGTCGAGATGGGGATCGAGAGAGGACTCAGGCGCCGAGGAGCACGCGGCGCACGGCCTCTTTTGTGATATGGGAGCCCTGGTCCGTGCCGGCGTGTCTTCGAGCCGCGCGCGCGAGCGTGACGGCCTCTTGCGGCGTTAACTTCAGAACATTTTGTAGGTCGGCTTCCGTACAAGTATAGGGCAATCTAACAAGATTCTCCGACGCCACTCTCAGTGAACTCACGGAAGATTGCGGGAACTGGTGCTCTTCCATGTAGGACAGTGTAAATTCGTCGCATCTCGTGACTTCGAAAGTCTTCCCGACGAATTCTATTTGAGCACCCACGTACAAGTCGGACGCCTCGTAGTAGGCAATGACCGGCGCAGCCTCGAAAGCGCTGGAAGCAGAGACGGGCGTCGGCTCCAGCGTTTGGAAACGGTCGGGCTTCCTGACGCGGTGGCGCTTGCTGAACGAGCCTCCCACATGTCCACTATTCCTCAAAGGCGGTTCGCGGATCGCACACGTGCCATCGCTCAGGAAGTAATTGAGTGTAAAAGTTCGTACAGCATCCTCCCGTTTGCCATTCACGAGTCGCAACTGATATCTCAACACGGGCTCGGGATCGCCCTGCTTCGTGTTCTGGACCTTCTTTTGGGGCGAGATGGCGTAGACGCTCCGCAACGAATCCTCGACAGAACCGAAGCCGGAGTGTTGCGGGATCGGCGTCTTCGGTCTTAACGACATCAAGTAGTCGGGATCATCAGACGGGATGGGGATCTTGTCTCGTAACGAACTCCCTTGGTCTTCATAATATTTACGAGTAAATTGATCGGCGTCGACGATTTTCAGAGTCCTATTGAAGATGATCACCTCGCCGCCCACAGCTAAATCGGTCCAGTGGTAGGTGTTCGTCTTGTCCGTCGGCGTGTTCACGGAGTGCTGGTATTGTGGTAGGAGTAGTTTCCTTTTACCTAATAGTTTAGGTGCGGAGTCGTCTGACCGCTTATCTACCGCTATGACTTCGATGGCGTCCTCGGCCAGGAAATAATGTAATCTGAAACGACTGACGTCGCCGTACAGCGCCTTGTCCTCCCACGTGCACTCGAACGACAGCACCTTCCGGTCGTTTTCTAAGAATGTTCCTAAATCGGTTCGTTGCGGTAATCCGAGGTCCACCGTGACCTGGGCTCGGCCTAGCTGCGCCTCGCGAGCCCCACCAATCTCGGGTGAGATGACCTTCCGACGGGAAATGGACTGATCTAAACCATTTTCCGCTCTTTTAGTTCTCATCATGGCCCTGTATTCGTCGTCGGGGCACTCCAGCGCGTCGCCCATCTCGGGCACGCAGCCCGGGAACAATGAAGACCCTTCGTCTAATGAAACTTGTTCAGTATTACGAGTGACGACCGTGAGTTCGTCGTCAAACGTGTAGCCTTGTAATTGCTGTTTTGTGGGCGACGGCAGTCGGTTCGAGACGGGTAAACCCCTTTCAGTAAGAGTCTTCCGCGTAAAGTCGTCGCAGTCGTAGATGTGGATCATCTTTTTATACACATCAATAATAGCACCGATCTGCAGGTCGGCCATCCCGTAGTAGGACCCGTCCGGCTTCGGGACCCGATGTCTCCTAACTAAACACCCCTGCGGCAATCCGCTATTCTCCTCACACGGCTCGAAAACCTGCAGGCAGTCGTCCTCGAGGTAGTAATACAACATGCACTTCCGGACGCGCTTGCTCTCGATCTGGGAACCAGGAACGTCCTCCTCAAAATAAGCCTGCGCGAATTGCATCAAAATCGGAAAAGAAACGACCCACGGCATCGTGCGATGGCCACGAGTCGAAGGCACCGCACGGGACGCCGCGAGCGCGCCTTGAACGTGAGTTGTTCCTTGCCGTATTGCAACCACTTGGGCAACGGTTGGCCCTTCGAGAAGGGCAGGCGGCGGCCCTTGCCTTCTTCGGCGGCGAGGGCGTCCTTCTGCTGCTCTATCAATGAATAGCGTCCCGTCAAGTCGCCGAAGCTGCGAGCCGGTCGCGCGTCAGACCCTCGCGAGATGGAGCGATCTAATCGCACCGTAGAACCGGGAGACCCGGGCAGCGGGTCGCGGTGGCCGATGACGACCATGGAACCGTGTCTTATCTGCAAAGTTTGTCTATGTTTTTGCGGGCGCATCGGAGAACTTCGATACCCTGGCAAATTGGGGATGCCCTCGAGCGAGATCGTGCCCCGGAGGGAGCCGCCGGGCGGGCCGGAACCCCAGGCCATGGTCGTTTCTGTCGGTGTAGGTGGCGGGTGCGGTCGCTCCCAGCAGTGAGCTACTGGGCTGCAAGGTTGGGCCTTGGGGGCAGCGCGGCGGGCGCTTTTGAGCTGCGGCGCGGCGACGGCGTGTGGGGCTGGTCCTGTCGGCAGCAGTCGGGGCACGAATGCGGGCGACGGGGGCGTGCTCCCGGACGCACAATGTCGCTCTCCCGGGAGATCATGCATGTCCCACGGACGGTTACGGCGATACGAAATCGGTTTTTCCGGCGCCGGAAATAACGCCCCGGGCAGCGCCGAAGAGGCGTCGGAGCCGCTGGGGGCGGCATAAACGGGCCTCGCTTACAACGGCGCGCCGCGCGCGTGGGCGTCGGCTGGGGTCCCCCGCCACGCCGTCGATGCGAGCTAGACGCGGGCTACTACTTACGCCCCCTTCTCCTCCTCCACGCCCTCCTCGGCGCCCTCCTCCTCAACTGGTGCCGCGTTCAATAACGACTCCAACAACTCAACCCTAGCCTTTTCCTCGTCGGACGCGTCGTACATGAGCCGGATCATCGGACGGTACTTGGCGCACAAGTCGAAGAACGCCTCCCGCTCCAAAGAACTAAGTTGCGTCTCGAGGACGGGCGCGCACCCACAAACCGTTTCCGCGGCCTCGTACACAGCAGGATGTTCGGACTCCGTCGCGAAGCACTCCCCACCTTTACTACATCCGGCCGCGGCGCATTCTTGCTGGGCTACTCTTCGTATCGTAGCTTCGACCCACCTTCTTCGTAGATCTTCGGCAGAATCACCATCAGTCTGTATATTCTGCGCAGTAAAGGAATCCTTCGCAACAGAGAAGTCCCGCGCCGTATTCACGACGAGCTCCGTCGCCCTATAAACGATGACGTTGCCGCGCCCGAGCTCCTTCGCGGCTCGCCAATTGAAATCTTCGCAGTCCTTGAAAACGTCCCATGTTTTTGCTGGAGGGGCTTTCCCGCGAGAATAGGCGTCTCTGATCTGTGAAGAGGCCTTCTGGACCTTCTCGGACAGGTTCTTGAAGTCGAGATTGAGTTGTTCTTCATGGAGCGTCGCGTCGAAGGGCTTGGCGCAGACGGGGCAGTGCCAGAAGATCGACGACGGTCCCTGGGGTGGTGCAATGGGCTCCTCCAAGGAACAGAAGTTGCCGCAGCCCGGGCAGGGGGCGCTCCGCAGCACGTCCGGGGCCTGGCACCTCCTACAAACGCAAAAAAATTCGAAGCTCTCTCGGAGCAGTTTCCTCCTTTCTTGAGTACTTTGTACCCAAGTCACGCCGATGTAGGAGAAGGACAACGTTTCTCCCGCCGGGATGTGTCTTATGGACGTGACTTCGATCGAACCATCAGGTGTCGAGCGGAAGCGGCAGTTCGGCGCGCAATCATGTCTCATCGCAGACGCCGTCTCGTACAGCGCCGATTGCTTCTTGAACTGGTGGGCGAAGGCGTCTCCCACTAAAAGTACTTTGAGAATGACGTCTTTCTCGAGAGCTGCAAAGGCCTTCGTCCGCGCCAGCGACGCCGCCTTCTTGCGTCGGTCGTCGATCTTCTCGTCCTGGCGATCCAATGCGGGTGAATACAGCGACAGTATTGTTTCTTGGTCCTCCGAGGCCTGAAACGCTTTGAGGAGGCCGGCCTCGGCTTGGGACCAGACAATCAGTGGTGAATCCGTCGCTAGAATTTCGCCGGCCTCGAACCGCCTTTTGGCGACGAGCGTCCTCCTTCCCGTGTCTCTATCTACAGCGACGTCGACGAGCTCGGCTCTGGGCATTGTTGTCTGGTGTGCCGGTGGTGGTTGGAGGCTGCCCCGTCGGCGCGGGGCGTGAGGTGAGGACCCGTGCGGGTGCCTGCTGTATTTAACTGGTCGGGGCGGGCTGCCTATGTGGCAAAATCCGCACAGCGCCGCGTTAGTCGGACTAGCATCCTGTAAGGCACTAGCTTAAGCTCGAGCTTTTGCAAAGGGCGCTGCCGGGTGCACCGATCGCGGGGCAGCCTTAAAACGCGGTATAAGTAGAGCTCCGTCCACCCGTCGGACGCACGCCACCGCTGCGGGGCGGGCGCGGTCGGGAGGGCATGGAAGGCGGCCTGTTCGGTGATGGCGGGCTCGTCGGGGGCCGGCCGAGGAGCAGCTGGCGCTCGTCGCGGGCGCTCTTCGACGGCCCCGAGGCGACGGCGGCGTCGGAGGCTTCCACGGCGGCGCCGAGCAGAGGCCTGCGCGACCTGCGCAGCATGTCGAGCATGGAGCTCGCGCCAGACACGATGGCCCGGCCCGTCGCGGCCGCGGCACTCTCACCTCGCTCTCGAAGCATCGCGCAGCGGTTGAAGCGCCACCTCGCCTTACCGCCGGCCTCCGAGAGCACGCGGTTGGATCGAGCGATGCACGCCGCGGCCTCGAAGAACGGCGGCACGGCGGCCATAAGGCTCGGGGCGCGATTGTGGGGCGTGCAGCGCGAAGTCGAAAGTGCGGCGTTGTTTTCTTGGTTGGATACCAAACACAGAGGTTGTCTAGATGCCGCATCATTGCATGACGGTATTTCGAGATTATACGAGGAGACGCGGTTCTCGGATCCTCCTACCCACCAAACCTTAAGAAGATGGGTCTCGGCCGTGCCCAAGACGCGCGGCGAACATACCGAGGTGACGCGTGCTTCGTTCGTGCGGTTCGTGTGTGCTATCAACGTCGACGACCATCGCGAGGAAGCCTGGGAGGGATTTGAGGAGTGTCTCGGGCGGTGGCTCGTGCGACGAAGGTTGCGACGGTATAAACATGGAGACACGTATACCCAGCTTTTTTTAGAAGTTTGTGGCGGGGACGACTTAGAACGAGTTGATGCCGAGTCTGTGGCAAGGGCGCTATCGATGAAGGTATCCAAGGCGCGAGATTTGTGTGACGTGGACAAGAGCGAGGACGGTTGCGTCGACCACGCGGGGTTTGTTCGGATCGCCTCGGCACAGAAAAGGTGTTGTGTCTCTGTGAGGAGAACCCCGCACCTATCGAAAAAAGACCTGAAAAAATTATTTGGGGAGCATAGTGTCGACGCGTACGGAGAGATCACGGGCAAGGAGGTGCGAGTCTTGCTGGCCGATGTCGATCACATCGAAAGAACTGCGGCTTCATTACGCTCAAGACAGCTCTTCGATGTGTCGAGCGGGGCGTCTCCTTTGTTACTGTATGATCCGGAAGCGTTTGTTGATCTCGTTCGTTCTTTACGAAAGTGCTTCTCCGTCGACCAGGCGGACCACGTGGCGGATCGGGTCCGGTGGCGCCTCGCGCGCAGAGGACGGCCCGCTCCCGCGCCGTACGAGCCCCCACCTAGTTTGGGGGACGTGAAGGCGATGGTCGGGCGGAACGACCATAAACCGAGCTCGCGCGTGTAGTTTTTGTTTGTGTGTAAGGGTGTTTCTATTCCTCAATTCACGCGTACGGAGCTAGTGCAGCGACATACTAGAAAGTGGCTCTCGTTACTGCTGCAACGCCTTCTGCCGCACTGGGCAGCCCAAAGGACTTTGTGCTCTCTGAGAGTGGCATTCGTGAGGTCCTCTGGCAAAGCGTTTGCAACCAACGCTGCCCGAGCTGCTGAACACACCGCACACAGTAACCCTACTGAAACCATGGTCAAGACCAAGACCAAGAAACCGGCGGCGGCGAAGAAACCGGCGGCAGCGAAGAAGCGCGGCCGCGGCGCGGTGGCCAAATCAACGAAGAAGAGCAAAACGCCGAGCAGCGTGTGCCCGTACGCGCGCGCCGAGTTTTGCATCGAGCGCGGCGGGGGGGACAACGAAGACATGTACTACGGAGTGCACCCGGCCACGAGCACGCCCGCATGCGGCGAGCTCTTGCAGTTCAAAGTGCCGCGGAAATGGCTCGACATCAATGTCGATGACTTCCAATGGTATGACTTCTTCTTTACATTACATTACAAGCAGGACCACAGCCACACTCCCCGCGTGTATACTCGAACGCAAGTCCTCAACCAAGATGACGAAGTGAAAGAATTGGTTCGGACACACACTAGGGCACGCCTAAAAAAGGAGACGACGGCTGAGTACGCGGAGACCACGTGGAAGGGCGACGCGTCGACGGTCCGAATCGCGGTGCGACGGAAGCCGCGGCAAAACTGGAAGTACCAGGTCAAATTCCTCGAGGCGTCGCTGCAGCTCGGAGCCGACGGTACGGTGCCCGAGTCCGAGTTCGGGCCGGGGCCGGGTGAAGGCTCAGACGACGACTTATCCAGTGAAGATACATATGGCCAGCGATTGAGCCCGGAATCAGCCAAAAGAAGACGCGCAAGGGGTATCTACTACAAGTAGTAACAACACATAAACCTTACGCGGGACGCGAACCATGGGGTACATACGCCGGAGCTCTCGGTAGGGGCAGGCCGCTCGGCTCGCCACAAAACCCGGAAGAGGCAGGCAGCTGCCCCGACCGTCGCAAGGCCAGCGCGTCCGCGCGCACGGGGTGGGGCACGGGCTCCGACCGCGTCGCTTGGACCAGGAGGAGCGCGTGGCCCTCGGCTACGTCGTTCGCGCAGAACCGCTCGACGGCGGCGGCGCCCCAGCGCGCGTCTTGATTTATCGCGTTGACAAGCTCGTCCAAGCCATGCCGCCCCGCCGGCACGCACAGCAGCAATGAACCGCCGGGACGGCACAACGCAGTACACGTCTCGAGGAGGCCCGACGCGATCGCGCCCGACGAGTAGATGAGGTCCGCGCCGAGGACGACGTCGAAGGTCTCCGACAGGTCCGGCGCGGCCCAGTCGAGGCGTTTTGTTTGGGCGGCCGGCGCGTTCGCGCGGACAATATCTAACAGCCGCTCTTCGGCGTCCGTCGCCAGGACTTGCGCCGCCCCTTGATCGCAGCAGACTCGTGCCACCAACCCAACACCACTGCCGAGCTCGACGACGCGCCTGCCGCGCACCACGTCGTTGCCCACGAGGTGCCGCGACAGCGCGACGGCCGACGCCCAGAGCCTCGAGCCGCTGCCGAGGCAGTGCTGCGTGCACTGTTTGATGGCGTAGGTGCGGTCGCCGACGACGACGTCGGTCGTCTCGTAGACCGGCGTTTCGCCGGCCGGCAGCCACGAGCCCGCGCAGAGGACCTTGTCCTTCACGTTCGGCGTCCAGGTCGCAACCTCGGGCTTGATGGCCGAGCGCAGCTCTCGTAGCACCGTCATGCGCTCGCCCATCGATAGCGCGTCGGCGACCTCGCGGCCGCCGGGGATAGACGTCGGCGTCTCACCTTTTGGGTAGCGCTCCGCGAACGTGATGAGTCGTTTCAGATCGGGCTCCGTGTTTAGTGCGAGCAGTCTGCGCCTCGCGTGCCCTGCCCTGCGGAGCTCCTCGTGGTGGGCGCCCAAGTGCATGCTCGTTCACGCTGCACGCACAGCTTTACAAGGATCACTTGTGTGTTTTTTTGTAACAAAACTCGTGCGTCCTCGAGTGCTCGGGCCAAAAAACGCGCCGTGCCAGTTGGCTAGCGGTTTGAAAGACACTAGCCAGCGTTCTTAGCTCGTTCGATCGCGAACCCTCGCGAAAAAGGAACAACAGAGCAAAAGTAGGTTTATGTACAACCAGCAAGGGGGAATCAACAGCACAGGCACTTACCCGGACGCCGCGTCGTCGGCCCGCTGGTCCCCCCGTTGAATTCGCGCACGCCCGCCTGACAAGAGCGGGCGCGCGGTCACGGCACGGGAGACCCGCGGGCGGCGACGCCGCCGCCGCGCGTACCTACTCCTTCGGCTCGTGCAGCCACCGGCCGCCGTTCCAGCTGCCGCCGTCGGCAGGCATCCATTTTCCGTCACCGCGGACGTCCTTGAAACCCGTCGTGCCCGCCTGCTGGATTTCATTGACTTGCAGATACATCTTGCCGTCTTTCTCATGCGTAATGCCTTTGAGCACCGCGCCGTTGCGCGGCCAGTCTCCGGCGTTCGTCGGTCTGGCGCCTGTAAACGGATCGGGGCGCCAGTTTATCCCGGTTCAGGAGCCGGTGCTCACGGCACACACAAAGGTCTTCTCCTCGCCCTCGGTCTTCTCCACATTGGTCGCCATGGTGTTGCTGGTGCTGAGGCGCTGGCCCATCCACAACGCGTGGAGGACGTGCGCGGTTGCGGCTGGCCCAGACAGGCTCGAGAGGCTGGCGTCGCAGCGCTGACGCGACCAATTCGTCTTCCGCTCCGCGGCAGAGCTTGGTGCTGAGAGCAGGCTGCAGGCTGGCGGAGGCAAGGCTGAGCAGGGCGTCAAGCGAGGCGCACACAAGCACCAGCGCTGCGCCAAACAGCCCAAAACCGTCGCAGCGGTCCTCTCAGCCACGCCTGCTCGACCAAGCGCACGCCTGCAGCAATGGAGGCCCCCCAGCAGGAGGGCAAGAGCCAGAGGACGCGCCGCCTGAACGACGAGCTCCACGCTTTCGTAAGGCAGCGCAACCTGAAGGCATGCCTCGCAGCACTCGCCCAGGGCGAAAAAGATAAAAATGTGGACGGGCGGAGCTACGCGACGGCTTGTGCGGCTTGCGGCGACGCCGGCGCAGGCCAAAAGGCGTTGGAACTACTCCGGACCGCCGGTGCGCGAGGAGGCAAATGCTCACCCGGCGTCGAGGCCTGCACGGCGGCCGTGAAAGCGCTAGGTGCTTCCGATGTCGATGCTGCGTTTTCACTGATGGAAGCGATGCATCGCGCGGGCACGTCGCATGCACCCTATGAATGCGGTCCCCTCACGGACATCGCGAAACCGAACCAGCGGACACTCAACACTTTGTTGCGGGCGTGTCTGACTGCTGGACGCATTGACGTGGCAAAAAAGGCTTTGACACTAGTAGAACCGGACGCCTCGTCGAAAACGTACGTGGCGGCCATGTACTGCTCCGCATTGGACCCATCTAACGCGCGGAAGGTGTTAGGAGACGACGCCGACGCGTCCTCGCTCGTCGCGATCGCCTCGGCCGAAGCACTACTTGGCGAAACAAAGTGCACAGAAACGGCGCGCCAAGCGTCGACCGTAGTCGGCCGCCAGACGCACGGAATGCGAGACGACGCTAGGCGTCAAGCGTCGAACGAGGCGTTTCGCCGCCATCGGGACGAGGAGGCGAAGCGGGAGGCTTCGGCCATCGAAGTCGTGCCGGCGTCTATGACGGTCGAGGCGCTGAAGCGGGTGCTCTGCTGCGCGCAGGGCGGTGATTTGTCGTCAGGTGTCGAGCGCCGAGATGCTTTGAATCTCCGATTTGGCCTCGACGAAGCGTTATGGGCATCACAACGAGAACAGGCGCCGGGCGATGGTCGGGGCGCCAAGAAGAAGCGGCGCGACGCCGTGCGCGTTGTTAGAGATGCGATCGCGAGTGATGCGCGCTTTACGCCGCCGATCGATCTACTGAATCTTGTTGACAATTCCACCTCGATCACCGTGGAATTAGGAGCAGGCAGTGGCGAGTGGGCCGCCGCAAAAGCCTCGCATGATCCTACGATAGCTTTACTGGCCGTGGAGTCGCGCTGCGACCGCGCTGCCCAAATCATCAAGCGCAGTGTGCTCGACTCTGCAAACAACTTATGTGTCGCGCACGGCGCCGCGGCAAACGTCCTGGGCGCTTTGCGACCGGGCAGCGTGTCCTGCATCCACGCGAACTTTCCCGAGCCCCCTTCACAAACTTGTGTCGAGACGGACATGCCTCACATGTTGTCTGCGGAATGTTTTGCGAGCGCGGCGCTTGCTTTAAAACCGGGTGGTCGGTTCATTATCGTCTCCGACAACGAGGCCTTCTCTAGATATCTAGCGGTGGACATTCATGAAGCCTTTGACACCGTGCGGCTGCCTTACAGGGAGGTCGCGGCCGGCCTATACGTCGGGGCGCCTTCGGTCGACATAGGCTGGCCGTCGAAGGGCGACTCGTATTTTGATCGGTTGTGGCGGCGCGGCGTCTCGAGGCACTCGGCGATGGCCGACCGTTATATCATTTGTTGGGAGCGGAACGGCGCGGCCGTGGGAGCGGTCGCGCGGCCGCTTGACGTTGTGGTTGTGCCAGAGAAGAAGCGGAAGTCGTCGAAGGGCCTGAAGAACCTGTTGAAGAAGAAGCGCAAAAGGCGGAAGAAAGCTAGTGAGTAATCTGTTGTCTGTTTTATCGATCGATGCGCCGCGCGGCGACGGCGTGCTGGTGGAATAGACGCACCACGATGCCATCGCCGCGACGCCGCACTTGCGGGGTAGAGTCATAACATCGGGGAACCGATAATTACACGGAGGGGGGATTTTTTTGACTTCACCGGCACGTCGGCGCCGGCGACAGATAGTTGTATTCGCCCAAGATCTTCGGGCACAGTGCGCGTCCACGACGCGCGTTTTCTAGGCGTCGGGCCGCACGACGACGGTCACCGGCGCCGGAGGAGCCCCTCGCGTCGACCCGCGCGGCCGCGAACTGGAGGGCGCCGGCGCGGGCGCCTCCTCCTGCGTAGTCCCGCCTTCCTTCCGCCGCATGTAGCCCTCCCGACCGCGTGCGCGGCAGCCATCACACTTCGACGCGGCGAGCTTCCCGGCAAAACCTCTAAGATTCCGGAACCGCTTGCAGCCCTTGCACCACTTGAAGTAGCAGCCCGTGGACGCGTGGACCCACGTCGCCTTGTCGCACTCGCGGCAGACGTCCTTGTTCTGCTTCGGAATGACGGCGCCGCCGCGGCGGATCGGAGGCATTGGAGGTGGTGTCGCCGGTGTGACTGGCTCCTGGCCGGGTATGGTCTTTTGCGGGGTTCTCTGACCACTGACCACCACCGTGACGGGCGGGTTGCCTCTGGGTTGCGGCGGTCGCGGGACGGGCGGCGCCCGACCAGCATCCGCACTTGGTTGTCTACCACACATGACGCAGTGGCGAGCCCCCCGTGCCTTGGCCCTAGGGTAGTTCACGAGAGCATCATAGGTCGGAGCCTCGCCCCTCAGTATCCGGTCCAAAGGTGGAACATCCGACATCTGGATGGTGGACGAAACAGCTCCAGCCACTGGTGAAGAACCAGCCACCGGCCTGGCGTAGGCCGGCTCCGGCGGTGGAGGAGCTTGTCGACGAGCAGGTCGCGCGCGCCGGCGCAGCGGCGCCTCCGCGAACGCGTCGGGGTCGTCGTAGTTGCCGCCGTACAGGGGGCCTTCCGGATCTTCGAAGTCCATCGCGAAGGCCGGCCCGAGGCCGTCCGACGCGCTTCCGGCCGAGCCCGTCCGTCGGCGGGGAGAGGGCCCGTCGAAGACGACCGGCACGCCAGACAACCCGGCGTCCAAGTCCATCAGGTGCTCAAATTCCAGACCAACCGAAGCGACGGAGTCGCCCCGCAGCCGCGCCGAGGCCGGCGACGTGCCTACACTGCTTCCTTGTGTCATCTCCAACCCGCCCCGCTTCGCGAGTTCCACGAGTTCTTTGCTGTCGGTCATGTTGCTCTCGACGTACCGATCTAGGGCCTGCGCGGAGCATCTCCCGTCGAACGCGGTCCGAACGGCCCCAAAATCGACAAAGAGACCACCCACTTCCATCATTCCTGGAGACGACGCGCGTCGATGGCGTGAAGGCACCTCAACACCTCAAAACGCCGAGATCGTACCGCGTGAAGTTCATCATGGTCCCCGAGAACTAAGAGATCTTTGATGGCGTTGGCCTGGGCCTCGTCGACGGCGTTCTGCTGGCGCAGCGTCGCGACGCTTCGCAATCGGCGGACGGCGTGGCGCCCGCCTCTCGGGGGTCGCGGCGGCTTGGGCGGGCCTCGTAAACGTAAAGCCTCCATGGATGAACTGAGTTCGGGCTGGCGCCCGCCCCAGTCGCTCCCGTTCTGCCGCTCATACGTGCCGTGTCTGGGTCCGCTCGTCCGCCGTCTTGCTGTTGACGGCTTATCTTCGGCAGACGCAGCTACCGGTGGCGTGTGGCTGAGGAAGTCCAACTCGCCGCCCGTCAAGGCCGGTGGCGAGTGGCCCCAGGCGTCCTGGGAGTTCGACGCTATGGACGCCGACCGGCCGCTCCGGACGAGCTCCGCAACTACTCGCGCGTCGAGGTCGGGTAACATCGAGGCCAGCATCGTCTGATTGAGGTCGATGGAGCCGCGGCGCGACGGGTCGGAACGTGGATTGCCGCTCGGCGAGACGCCCGCCGCGGAAAAGGCGGACTCGTCCAGACTTCCAATCTTGTCGACGGAGTCGAGGCTCCCGACGCGGTCCGCGACATCGTCCAAGGGGTCGCGTTCTTGCGTGGCGACGGCCGCCATCGCTGGCTTGGTTTTTGCGAGTTTTCTGGTGGTCCCCGGCCCGTCGGCTCGCCCCGTTTTTGTGTTTAGGGGCTGGGTTCAATTGCTTCGGGCTTGGCCAGGCAAGCACCGTTTGGCTTCGCTGCTGCGCTGGTCCGCACTGGCGGTCCAAGTATGGTGTGCTCGCAGCGCGTGGCCTTTCAGGAACACGTGCTGGCTGCTTTTGCAAGCTTCTCCGCGTCTCATCGACAGTCCGAGATGACTCTAGTGCGATGACCCCTAAAAATTTATTTCAAGCGAAGGCTGAGACGGTCCGAGAGGGCTGCCGGGGTGCGCTGGAGAGCCGCCGGGCCACGCCTCGTGCGATACAAAGGCGAGGCGAGCAGCGCGGCGGCCGACGACGCCGACGCGGCGACCAGCACTGGCAGCCGAGCGCTCGACGCCATCGCCGCGTCGGCTCGACGGCGTGGGGTACAAGAGACATCATGATAACAAGCCGAATAAAGTTAAACGAATTACCTATGGCCGCGGGTACGGCGGTTTCAGAGATGGAAACAGGTGCGGCATCGCAGCCGGCAAAGCATAAACATCATCAATATGATAGTCCGCCTCCGGACAAGTAAACGCGTTGCCCGTGTCCCGCTCGTGCTTCCCTATTAAAACCGTGGTCCATCCCAGAGACTTGGCCGTCCGGATGTTTTTGACGGAGTCATCAATGAGCATGCAAGCCGTCGGATCCGACGCGTTCGCAGCTTTCATAGCCTTCTCGAAGGCGATCCGCGAATGCTTCGTCTCGAGCTCACAAGTCCGCGTGTCGATGATACACGTAAATAAATCATCCACGCCGACGCGCTCGAGGCATCGCTTCGCGTGTTCGGAGATCGAGGCGGTAAACACGAATCGATCCGCCTTCGTCCGGCACGCTTCGACGATGGCGCGCATGGCCGGGTCCGGCCCGATCTCCTCCAGCGAGACGTCGTGCACCGCGGCGAGGTACTCCTCTATTCGGTCTCTCGGGAGCAATCCTTCCGCCAGCAGCCCTTTCAGGCAGGTGCCATGCGTCTTATAAAGTTCATAAGCTTTGGCGCCGTCGACGCCCAATTCGGACTCTGTATACTGCGCGATTTTCTGCGTCAATCGGTCGCCCGTCTTCCAGTCATTCCTATACAAAGTGTCGTCGCAGTCGAAGAAGATGAATTTCGGGTCGGGTGGCGTGTCGGCGGCCATTTTTGGCTTTGTGCGGTGCACTTTGACTGATTGCCTCGGCGACGGCGTGAACTTGGTTTAAGAGAGCACTTGAGGTGCACAGTGCTGCCTCGGCGACGGCGTGCGCGGAGCGTCTTGGAGCTGCACCGGTGGACAGCTAGCACACTCCTGAGGCAAGAAGAGAGCAGAAGCACTGCGGACAGTGCGAATAGCGATATGTTCACTGCGGCGCTGCACTCGGGCTAGCGGCTGTAGACATACTAAGAAACAGCAACTTCCTTCGTCGCTATGTTCGAGGCGCAATTGACGGCGCCTGTTGATCTACGGCGTCTACTGGGGCGGCCGGCGGCGCGCGAGCGCCGTCGCGGGAGGGGCGGTCTGCACTTGTGAACGCCGTCGCCGTGACACCCTCAGACTCTAGGAGACCCCTTACCCAACAAGCACCAAACCTAGAAGCAGTTCACGGTCACCTTGATCGTGAACTGCTCGTCGTCGTCGGGCAGCACGATGCAGAGGTAGCCGACCTTTTCCCCGGTTTGACCTGCGCGGAGCGTCGCGGTGTCCGAACGGCCCCAAAATCGAAAAAGAAGCCACCCACGTCATCGTGAGATGGACACGAGTCACATCAACAAAGTGAAACCACCGCAACACGCCGGGACGCCGAGATCGCACCATCGGACTGGACCTCGATGTCGAAGACGCTCGGCTCGCCGCCCCGCCGCTCCATGCGCCCCTGGATGGGCGACACGGTGAAGCCCGGCGGCGTCTCCGGCGCCCAGCCGGCGTAGAAGTCCTCGAAGCCTGTGTTGATTCATACCGTCGCGAGACTGCCTCTGTTCGTTCGCGAGGCGCGTGGACTCTCGTGTGATCATGAATACGCCATCGCCGCGACCGCGTCAAGTTGAAGCTCATTTCCTGCTCTGAGTCACGCACCCATGCACACCGGCTTGACCTGGATCGTCTCGAGGCGCGGGATGTCGGAAGCCGCCGGCATGTCGATCGACACCTCCTGGTCGAAGCGGCCCATCTTCGCTAAGGTAGTGAGCTCAAATTTCACGCCGGCGGCCTCGGCCGTCGCGCAGGTGTAGCCGCCTGTGTGTCATCGAGTCACGATCTGGCTCAAAATCGGAAAAGAAACCACCGGCGTCGTCGTGAGATGGATACGAGTCCATCTAAGGAAGTGAAGGCACCTCAACACCTCAAAACGCGGAGATCGCACCGATCACGTCAGGATCAACGTCGAGGGCGCCCTCGACGCCCGGGTTGTTGCCGCCCGTGTTCTGTTCTTTCAACTTGTCTAAACCGGTGGAGCCCATGATGCCGTCCGTGAAGCCGATCTTGTTGTTGATATC
>Ga0163180_10001118_pt1 | contig 15350 bp, 6 predicted proteins | sample AtlANTMetagenome_2_FD_109647 | JGI IMG/M metagenome (GOLD analysis project Ga0163180, IMG submission 109647) | Marine eukaryotic phytoplankton communities from the Atlantic Ocean - Atlantic ANT 4 Metagenome | ecosystem: Environmental > Aquatic > Marine > Oceanic | place: North Atlantic Ocean...
CCACCACCAGATGAACCATTATCTGCTGCTGTTATTCTACCTTGAGCATCAACAGTAATATCAGCATTTGTATATGATCCAGGAGTTACAGCAGTATTATCCAGATTCATTGTAAATTCATTCTGACTCTGAACTCCATTTGTAAGAGCAGTTCCAGCATTGAATTTAATAGTATAATCAGTTGCGGATGCAGTATTTTCTGTTCCGTCTAATTTTAAATTAACATTTCCACCGCCAGCATTTTCAACAGTATATGAATAAGTTGTATCGACATTAGTACCTGGAGGACCAGGAGGACCAGGAGTTCCAGTTCCTGGAGGACCAGGAGGTCCAGGATTACCAGTTCCAGGAGTACCATCCTCACCATCTTCACCTGGAGGACCAGGATTACCACTACCTGGAGGACCAGGAGGACCTGGTGTAGTTGAATCTTGTCCTGGAGGACCAGGAGGTCCTGGAGGACCAGAATCTAATGGAGTAAACTCTAAACCACTTTCCCCTGAATTTACTTTAACCGTTTTGCCAGATTGTCCAGAATATCCAGGAGGAGTATTAGGAGTATCTGTTAATTCTAAAAATGTTCCTGCACCACCACCAGATCCAGGAGGACCAGGAGGACCAGGAGGTCCTGGAGTATTTCCTGGAGGACCAGGAGGACCAGGGTTACCAGTTCCTGGAGGACCAGGAGGTCCAGGAGTTGCATCACCAGGAGGACCAGGAGGACCTTCAGGTCCATTACTCGGAACTCTATCCCAAGCATACCCATTCCACTTCCACATCACACCATTTTCTGTATGGGTATCATTGAGGGATGGACTGTTTGGAAAATCGAATGCTGCCATTATTATGCGTCCTCTGGTATAGTCAAAATATTATATTGTTTAAGTGGATATGATCCACTTACACCTTGTATGTCTATACTATGTCCATTAGCAAGCCAAATTTCAGTAGCAAAAACCGAAGCATTTGCAGAACCACCACCACCTAAAGCATACCATCTATCTGCTGGGCTATCACCACTCCAAGTCATATGTTTACCAAAACCAGTAAATACTGCATTAGTTCCTGATGTAGCTTGCATAGTATAAGCAGATCCAGATGCTCCAAATCTCATTTTGACACCTTGTGAGGTAGTCTGAGCATCTTTATTAGAAAGAACAATACCAATAATTACTCTAACATTTCCACCTGTACTATTAGTGTATGAAAAATTACTGTCATCTCCTGAGTGTACTGTTGCTGCCATAATACTTTAATTCCTATTATTATTTAGAGGGATATACGCCAATTAGTTTCAAATGACCCAGGACCACCAGGAGATCCAGCAGGACCTTGTGCTACTGCTACCCATTGATCACTATTACCATCATTATAATACACGTATAATGCTCCAGTGTCACTTTCCCACCACAAATCACCCTCTGAAGGTGCAGGGGAAGTTGGTGGAGTTTCACTAATTTGTAGTCCAGCAACACCTGCGGGACCAGGAGGTCCAGGAGTACCAGGAGTACCTGGAGTTCCATCATCTCCATCAGGACCTGGAGGTCCAGGAGAAGGAGGACCAGGAGGACCTGGATTTCCATCTTGGCCTGGAGGACCAGGAGGACCACCAGCAGGACCAGGAGGACCAGGATTACCATCTTCACCTGGAGGACCAGGAGTACCAGGAGTACCTGGACTTCCAGTTCCTGGAGGACCAGGAGTACCAGGAGTTCCATCATCTCCATCAGGACCTGGAGGTCCAGGAGGACCATTTGAAGGACCAGGAGGTCCTGGAGGACCTTCATCACCAGGATTACCAGGAGTTCCATCTTGACCTGGAGGACCAGTTAATCCACCAGGTCCTGGAGGACCTTCAGGTCCAGGAGCACCTGTATTTCCAGCACCGTCGATTCTTCTCCATACTACACCATCCCACTTCCATATAGCACTACCATATTGGTAAGTCTCATTTATAGTAGGACTATTTGGAAAATCAATATGATTCGACATTCTGTGCTATTATACCTCTCTTATTTATTCTTAGGTTTTCATAATATAACATAAAGCATAGTATGGTGGCAAGTTTTTATCAGTTCCACTAACACCTTCACTACCAACAGAAGTAGATGTAGATGTAGATGTACTTACAGAAGGTGTTGCAGAAGGATTACCTGTATTACCAGATACAGATCCAGATATACTTACACTTTCATTACTTGTACTACCAGATACAGATATTGATACAGTTTCACTTCCAGAACTACCACTAACATTAGCAGATCCACTACCACTGTACATATTCTGCATACTACCCCAAGCAGGATAGCTATAAGATTGTTGTCCCCAAAGAGTGTTGTATGCTGGTGCTGGCATATAATGATTATGACCAGAATCACTTACAGTAACACCATGACTATGCGAATCGGATCCAGATCCTGAAAAAGTATGAGAGTGAGATCCAGATGCAGAGAAAGAATCTGAGAATGAGTGTGTATGATTCGTACCACTTAAAGAAGATGAAGATGAAGATGAAGATGAAGCACTGTGACTATGAGAAACAACTACAGCATCTTTACTACCACCAGTAGCATCAACAGAATAACTATTACCTGCACCAAGTACAAATCTATCAGTTAAATTTGGTGTACTATTATTACCATCACAAAGTGTCCATCCAGAAGGAATAGCGTTTGATGCACCAGACCAAATTAAAATAACACCAGTAGGTATTCCAGTATCTCCTGCAGTTCCTGGAGGACCTGGAGGACCAGGGTTTCCAGCACCACCTGGAGGACCATCATCTCCTGCAGAACCTGGAGGACCAGGAGGACCAGGGTTTCCATCAGATCCTGGGTTTCCATCCGATCCTGGATTTCCATCCGATCCTGGATTTCCATCATTACCATTAGTACCTGGGGTTCCATCATTACCATTAGTACCTGGAGTGCCATCATCACCAGCAGTTCCAGGAGGACCAGGAGGTCCAGAAGAACCTTGAGGTATACTAAAATCAAATATAGCAGCAGAAGAAGTACCACTATTAGTAACTGATGCAGGAGTTCCAGCAGCAGCAGTTGTTGTAGGTCCTGCTGCTATAGTTGCTGCAGCACCTGGAGTTCCATCATCTCCATCAGTTCCAGGAGGACCAGGATTTCCATCAGTACCTCTTAAATCTCCAGTTACAAAACCAAGACCATCAGTTGATGTAAATGTTACTTTTCCTGTAGAAGTAGCATATGTACCACCTGTCCATCCACTACCATCACCTCCTGCAGAACCTGGAGGACCTGGATTTCCATCATTACCATTAGTACCTGGAGTGCCATCATCACCAGCAGTTCCAGGAGGACCAGGAGGACCACCAGCAGGTCCAGGAGGACCAGGAGTACCAGGTGTTCCATCACCACCAGGAGGTCCAGGAGGTCCATTTGGAGGTCCTGGAGGACCAGGAGGTCCATCATCTCCATTATTTCCTGGTGTTCCATCAACACCATTAGTACCATTTGATCCTGGTGTTCCAGGTGTTCCGTCAGATCCAGGTGTTCCATCACCTCCTGCTGTTCCTGGAGGACCAGGAGGACCAGGAACTGTAGAATCAGCACCTGCTGGTATAACAAAATCAAATACAGCAGCAGAAGCAGTACCAGTATTAGTAACTGATGCAGGAGTTCCAGCAGAAGCAGTAGATGTAGTTCCTGCGTTTAAACTTGCTGCAGGACCAGGAGGTCCAGTAGCAGCATCGCCACTAATAGTTACCCACTGACCATCCTTTCTTATCTTAACTGCCATAATATATTAAATAGGTTTTGTCACTATTTGTCTTGTTCTTGGCCACTTAACTCCAGTTGCCCCAGTGGTATATTCCTTCGCAGATGCATCTGTAAATTGCCCAGTTACACCAGTACTATCTATATCTGGTCTACGATTCTTATGATTGGGATGAGGATAAACAGTTCCAGATTCTGGTCTTTTTTTATCATATTTAATAATTCTATCATGAGAAGTCGTAAAACCATGACTATTAACTCCATATTTACCAGCAACATCATCTGTGGTTCCATCATCACCCATACCAGGTACTGAATTTTGCTTTATATATTCATAAGCCTCATCTTGTGTTAAACCTGGTTCTTGCTCCATATGACAAGCAAGTAATCCTGTTATTTGAGGACTTGCCATACTTGTTCCATTCATATGTTTAACATAAGCACTACTACTTCTTGGATCTTGAAGTATTGGTGAAGGTCCAGCATAATCAGGATTATTATTATCATACCAAGAACCCATAATTCCTTGTCCTGGAGCCCATACATCAACACCTGTACCATAAGTACTATACTTATCTCTATATTCAGCCTCCTCACATCCAATAGACCCAACAGCAATTACTTTAGTCCCATCAGTTATAGTACCAGCACCTGCAGGATATGAACCACGCATAGTATCCCACGCTACACCCCAAGAAGTTATTGAATTTGTCCAATCTGGATCAGTAGGATCTGCAGATCTTGTATAATAGTTACCTGCTCCTGCAACAAAAATTATTCCATCTTTAATAGCATCAATAAGATCAACATCAATACTTGAGGTATTATTTCCAGTGTAAACGTATGGTTGATCATTTTTAGTTATTGTCATATATCCTATACTCTCCAAGAACACTTTTTTATAAAGGGTAGACTCACCAACTAAATTTGTGTTTACACCTCGATGATAAACACTAGTAGCACCAGACACAGGTATAAAATCATTACTATAAGTCCAGCTCATATTCACAATAGTTGGATTCTTTCTTCCTGTTGCTGGATTTACTGTCTTTAAATTATTATGCCAATGTCGAATAGCATCAACAGCATAATTTCCAGTTAACGAAAAGGCAGGAACATTATTTCCAGACGAATCAACATAATATCCCAACGAACTATGATTATCTGCAATATGATATGCTTGAAAACTTATGTTATAAATGTTTGCATCTCTTGCTAAACCATGAGTATTTCCAGCCGCACTTGAAGCAACATGATTTCCATGATGACTATAAGCACCAGGTTTAGCATAAACCCAATTACCACCACTTTGTGTATAAGTTTGAGAACCATATACATAAGTACTTGGCCAAGTAGCAGTACCATTTAAAGACCCATTATATCCATTCTTAACAGCATTAAAATCATTACCAAACCAATTTATTTGATTAACTCTACTTCCACCAGTACCATCAGCATTTACTGCAAATTCTGGATGTTCTGGATTAACATGATGATCCATTATTACAACATCAACATTTTTACCTGAACTTGTTGTGGTTAATGTTTTAGATTGTTCTTCTGATATTGTTTGACCCTGAATATAAGGCAATCCCCAAGTTGGAGGACTATTAACACCCTCTATTGCTCTTGCAATTCCCCAATTTTTAGAAGCATTATTAAAATTAATATTATTTGCACTCCATTGTTTACTATAAGTTTGAGTTGTATTATTATATGGACCAGCACAAATATCAGGGTAACGTCCCTCTTCTTCTGGAGGTAGTTTAACAGAAAGTACCCTTGGATCTTTTCTCAGTTCTACTACTTCCTCATCAGTTAAGTTATAATGTGTACATCTACTAATTGGTCTTCTAGCAGTACATTCACAAACTCTATTTGGTACAGTTGCATTACCAGATGATGCTTCCATATCAGTGTAGAAGTCATCTAGATCCTCATAGTTTTTTAAAGCAACACTATATTTTTTAGTAGACATCTATTAAGCCTCCAATTGCAATACTTGAAAACTAACAGATATAGATGCAGAAGAACTGGATCTATTTTTTATAGCAGCATACATGGTAGTACTTGTAGTACCATCACCGTTAAATCCAATAACTCCAGGAGACATCACAAAAGTACCATTACCAATTACTTCTGCAATAACACCAGAACCTGGAGCAGGGTCTGTTCCTTCAAGTCTATTAGCATCACTATTTGCTGAAGTTGAATCTGTATATAATCTTACCCATGCATCGCTTGTTGTAAGGATTTTGAAAAGAGCATAAGATTTAAATCCTGTAAAGGTCTTATTCTTTGTTTCTCCTCCAACATAACTTTCAGAAGGTATAGTGATCGCACTTCTTGATGCTAAAGTACCACCACCTCCACCACTGCCAGAGGCAGCAATAGTAGTTCCAGTAACAGTAAGATTAGAACCAACAGTTAAATATGTTAATTTACCTGCAGAATCATCCCAAAATACTAATTTATCTGCACCTGCATCATCTGCAATGATGTCACCACTACTTATTGAAAGAACATCTGTTACATTTGTACCTATAGCAAGACTACTACCTCCACCACCAGTCGAATTAATTGTAATGTTATCAGCACCACCAGCAGTATCAGTTGTTATTGTTATATTAGTACCTGCAATCAAAGTTAAAGTATCAGTCTTTGAATCTGCAGCTACGGTATTTTGACCTGAAACCGCTACATTAGAAAAAGCATTTTGGTTTGTTTCTCCACTACCACCTCCACCAGAAACAGTATCCCATTTAGGTGGTAGATTCTCTCCTTGACTCACTAATACTTCATTTGATGATCCATAATCAACTGATCCTACATGACCTATTCCAAAAGCACCATACCTATTAACACAGAATCTTTGAGTACCAGTACCTCCAGTTTGTGTTATCTGATCAATAATTCTTATTACATGATCATTCTGTCCAGCAGTACCTGAATTTCCACCATAAACATCAATTGCATAATCCTGATTTCCTTGGGAATTTTCAAATTGTAAATGACCACCTTCATTATTCATGTCATCTGTTGCATGAAGAAGAGTTTCACCAGTAGCAGCAACTGTCAAAGCTGCTGAAGCAGTACCAGAAGCAGTATATAATGTAATAGGTCTATTAGTTAGATTATTAGATGAAGCAAATATTCCAAAATAGTTAGTATCATTATAGAAACCTGCTACATTATTTCCAGTCTGAGTACCATAAACTTTCAACTGTTTAAGTGTTGTAAGCTCAATTGTAGTACTTCCTTCTGTTTTAAATACAATATTACCATCAGTACCCGTATCAATACATTCTACACTTGTATTACCTTCTTCTATCTTATCTGTAGCAGAACCACCTCCACCACTACCAGAGGCAGCAATAGTAATCTTTTTACCAGAAGTATCGTGAGATAATGTAACATTGCTACCAGCAACCAAATAAACATCATCATCATTACTACTACTATCTCTTAGTCTAATAATCGCATCATTACCAGTTCCCGAACCACTTGATGAACTATGTTCGGCATATAGTAAATCATAGGTTAGACTACTACCTCCTCCACCACCACTATAAGTTTCCCATTTAGTATTACCGTTTGTATCTACCCTTAAAAACTGTCCTGAAGTACCAAAAGCACCTGTTCCATCCTTTAACTTAAATCGAAGGTGTGCATAATCAGTTCCAACGCTAAGAGCAGGGGAAGAAACATTGGACATTGCTCCATAGAACAAAAGTTCATTTTTCTCAGGTATATTTCCAGCTAGAGACTCCCAATAACATCCTATAGCAGCACTGGCAGTTACAGTTGAATTTCCTGAATCATAAAACTCTAATAATCGTACACCAGACGTACTAATTCTAAGCAGAGAAGAACCAGCAAATCCATTACTACCATCATTATATTGAATATAATTAGCACTTCCTCCAGCAGATGCTGATCCACCACTAACATTAAGAGTAGTTCCATTGATAGCAATGTTAGTACCCATCATTAAATATCTTAATTCTTGTGCAGAATCATCCCAAAACAGAATCTTATCTGCTTCTGGATCACCAGCAGAAAATACTCCACTACCACTTACTGAAAATATAGATCCTATGGATGAATCCATAGTAATTCCACCACCTGCATTGGCAACCCATGACATCTCTCCACCAGTAGTTGATGCTAAAACATATCCACTAGAAGTTGGATACGCTAATGGTAATTCATAACCATTAGTTCCACTTGTTGTCCTTTTATTCTGGAATGTTATATTTCCTACACCAGATCCACCACCAGAAAGATCAAGTATTGCACCAGAACCTGATGTATTAACATCACCTTCAAGAGTAAACTTTGCAACACCACTATTAGCTGATAATGTAGCAGCAACTGTACCATCTATGGTGGTTATAACTGTACCATTACTTCCACTATCAGTTATTTCTACCTTACTATCAAGTTCTTCTATCTTATCTAATGTAGTAGATCCTCCACCACCTGAAGGAGCATTAGTTAATTCAAGAGCATTTCCAGCAGCATTTACCTTAATCCATTTATCAGCAGTAAATGAACTTGGAGTATCAGTAAGTGAAAGAAAACTGGATTGAAAACCACTACCACCATCACCACCAACTATATTCCACTTGGTTCCATCCCATTTCCAAGACTTATTAATAACACCTGTCCAAGCACTATGTACTTGACCATTACTCGGACTGTTTGGAAAATTTATAGCCATTATTTAATTACTGAAATTTACCTATAATTGTATTTAGCTAGCTGGTAGGTGTTGAAGTTTGATTTGGTTCTACAATAAGATTACCATCAGCATCTGTCATATTTAATCCTTTAATAGTATCATCTTGTCTTTCACCAACCACCATCCACGAAACAGTATCTGTAGAAGTAGTAGCTTTTGATTGTATAGTTAATTTATTGCCAGTAACAGATCCTTTAACAACAGTCCATCCAGTTTCATTTGATGTAAAACATTGTACATCTCTATTCAATGCTTCAAAAGTACCTTCAGTCATACCAGCCTTAGTATCAAGATTAACTGTAGCAATACCAGCAACTAAAGCAACAGTACCACGATAGATAAGATCCATTTGTGGACCTTCAATAAATGAATGAACTAAGTCCTTTGTAGTTGTAAGACCAGCAACAGGATGAGGTATTCTAAACGAACCACCAGCTTTACTAAGAGTACCATTAACATAAACTTCATTACCACCAGATGTGCCACCACTATTCTTTAACTGTAGAGGGAAGGTGAAAGTAGTACCACCAACATAGAAGAGCATAGAACTATCTCCTCCACTAATACTACTATGGTAGCAAGTTATTCTTGAACCAAATACACCAGCATCATTATGAAATGCAAGTGAACCATTTAAAAAACTATCATACTGTAAGTTACAACCAGCAAAACCACTTCCATCATTAATTTGGAGTTGGTTAGCAGATCCACCTGGACTTCCACCGCCACCACTTGGAGCATCAGTATATTCTAAAGCAGTACCACCAGCATTAACCTTTAGCCACTTATCAGCAGTATATGATGAAGGTGTACCAGTTAATCCAGTAAATGAACCTGATGGAGCATCAGTATATTCTAAAGCAGTACCACCAGCATTAACCTTTAACCACTTATCAGCAGTATATGATGAAGGTGTACCAGTTAATCCAGTAAATGAACCTGCTGCTATTGGTGTATTAACCCAATTAGTACCATTATATTTTAATGTGTCATTATTATCAAGTCCAGTAAATACAACATTTGATAGAACTTGCTTACCATCAAACATTAAGTTATTAGAATCAACACCTAACGATTTCTCTACATTGGTATCAGATACAAACTTTATACTATTATCCGATAAGAATAAATGTCGAATCTTATACTCAGCATTACCCAAATCATATTGTGCATTTGATTCAGGAATTATATGACTGGAAATTCTAATTTTATTACCAACTTCCCTACCCTTCAATACTCCTTGAAGGTGTATTCCACCATCACCAAAATAAGCAGTAGATCCTATACCAACAGTATGACCAATCCCAGTATCACCTAATGTAGCCATACCAGATACATTAATAGATGAAGTCGCAACATTAGTAAATGTAGGATGTGTAGATGATGAAACACTACCAGAAGCATCAACCCATTGTGAACTATCAACATCTTGATAATATATCTTTAATTCTCCTGCAACAGAATCCCACCATAAATCACCATCTGAAGGAGTTGATGGTGCAGTATCATCAGTAGTTACATTAGCACCACCACTACCAGAACCAGATTGATCTGCCCATTTCCAGTTAGTAGCTTCATTAGCATCATATACTAAAACTTTATCAGCACCAACAGTACCACCAGCATTAATATGTTTCTCTTCTATTACATCATTATCAATACTCCAAACAGCACCAGTATTTGTTACTGAAATATCTCCTTTGTCACCATCACTAATTCCATTATTAAAAGAAGAAATAGTAAGTTTCTTATTAGTAGTATCATGACTAAATGATACATTAGGACCAGAAACTATACTAATCTCATCATCATTATTATTACTATCTCTTAACTTAATGATTAAATCATTACCAAGTCCACTACCAGATCCTAAACTATGCTCTGTATATAATAAATCATATGTTGTATCAGTTGCACCACTAACAGTTGCCCAAGTACCATCATCTTTAAAGACCTTACCAGTAGATGAAGATGGTAATATAGGGACTAATCCAGCAGCAGACGTAGTAACATTACTATAAGTAGTATCTGTAGGTTCATTGGTATATTCTAAAGCAGTACCACCAGCATTAACCTTTAGCCACTTATCAGCAGTAAGAGAACTTGGAGTATCAGTAAGTTCAGTAAATGTAGGTAAAGCAGTCCAAGCATTATTGATACTAATACTATTACCTTGATTTGTATGGTGATGACACCAATAGTAAATTGTATCAGGTGCATCAGTAGGAACTACCCATGTTACTGTACGATCAGTGGCAGCATTGAATCCACTGGTATACCCCATCATATTCACTGTTACACCATCTAATTTGTATGTGATGCCTGTCATATAGTGTCCATTACCATTATGGTCACCATCATCACCTACACTAAACATCAAAGGATGATTTGAACCATTAAAAGTTTCGTTAGATGAATCTGCCTGATCAAAGACATAAGTGACTCCCCTCTCAATATGATCCATTGGAGGATTCTGTACACCATCCATGTAAAAAACACCTGATGCCTGACCATTAGCAGCTGTGTTTACTGTAACTGTAATATTCTTAACCGTGCTACCACTAATACCACTGATAAGTTGCCAAGTATTATCTCCTCTCAAGAATGTTGTAGCATCTTTTGTTCCTGTAGCAGATAATTCAGTAGTACCAACAGTACCAGAATCAATATTCCAAGTAGCACCTGAAGCTGATACGGTTATGTCTCCTTTATCTCCATCAGATATTCCTCCACCACCTGACTGAACATCTGCGTCTAAAACACCAGTAGAAGAATCTATTGTTAATCTATCACCTATCTTAATACCACCGAGAGCAGAAGCAGTAGAAATAGGTAAAGTATAATTGCTTGCATTTGATTCTAAATTCCAAGATGTTCCATCCCACTTCCAAGTTTTACCACTAGCAGTATGTGTTTCGTTTGTAGTTGGACTGTTAGGGAAATTAATAGCCATTATACTTCTATACTATCTTTTTTTATATTTATTAACTCTATCCTGGCCATGTACCTCGAACATTACCTCCACTGTGATGACCAGCAACGCCAAGAACGAAGTTATTTGATCCATTACTAGTTGGAAAATCAAGTGCATCATCTTTATTATCACTACAATCAACGAATGCTACAGTACATCTATTACAAAGAGCACCGAACGCAATACCACGAGATTGCATTCTACTTGAATTGGTTTGATTACCTCCAGTTCCTCCCATATTATCACCACCACATTGTCCACCTATTATCTGAATATCATTTGATGGAGAAGCAGCACGAATACCATCAGACTGATTAGTTTCACCCCACACTGTTGAACCATTCTCACAACATTGTGGATTATTAATGAATACCTTCTTATGACTTGTACTTTGAATATTAATTCCATGATCACCATTACCTCTACAATCAGCATCATTTATTCTTAATACACCTGTAAAACCAGAGGTGGTTCTAAGTCCATTTTTCTTATTACTACTCATGTATGGAGAATTAATCCAAATAAAACTACCACCCTCAATAGAAATACCACATAAACTATTAGTATCAAAATCACAATCATTCAATCTGAAGAATGATCCAGGATTAGATGTTGATCCACTAGGAACAGATGAATCCATTAAGAATCCAATTTTACAACGATTAGATATACAATGATCAAACCATATTGAATTTACCATATCTTTTATTTGAATTCCCACCGTATTATTACTTGCATTACCATTATTTGAATTGCCACCAAGTACATCACCATCAATAAGAACATTTTGACATCTTATTTGATCTATTTTTTCTGAACCACCTGCAGATGCACTAAACTGAAGACCAAACGAATTTACTACATCAGGAATATGTCTAATTTCAATATCTCTAAGAATTGAAATAGAATGTCCATCCATTTTAATTCCACTAAAGTGTTGTCTAATATAAAGTCTCTCAAGTTTAATCTGTTGAGTATTTGTAGTAGAATGACAATGAATAGCAGCACCAGCAGTTCTTGTAACTGCAGAATCAAATGTTAACTGTTTAATTTCTACATTTCTTACATTGGTTATTTTAAATATATCATCAGTAGCGTTTTGTGATATTAATCTTGCTCCTTCTAAATCAGCAGAACCAATTCTATAATTTGGTCCCATTATAACTATGCCACCACCATCACCTAAAGGTCCTCCAGATGAATCAGAAATATTACTAGTTCCTCCCATATTACTATGTTGTTGACAATAATAATATAAAGTTACTGGAGCACTAGCATCTACTGTTATTTGTGTATATGCACCTGCCTGACCTGGAGTACCAACCTGAGTTACTCCAGTAGTATATTCAGTACCACCACCATGAGTACCATCAGCAGTTGTTGAAAATCTTAATGGATGATTATTATTAGTACTATCTGACATATCAAATTTATAAGTACCACCCTTCTGTAAAGTAATAGTAGGTTGTTCCTCACCATCAAAACTATACTTCATACTAGCAACTGTTGAATAGTAAGTTCCATTGTGTAAATTTATTGTGCCAGTTATTTGATAATCTCCATGAGGAACGTATAGAATACCACCAGTACTAGATAAAGACTGTATTGCTTTCTCAAAAGCAGCTCTATTAATAGTTCCTGATTTTGATGTACCTGCATTATCATCAACAGTACTTGACCAATTAGTTACATTAACAACAGGTATATTACCACCAGTCTCAATAGTACCATTAACTTTTATTCCCGTTGCAGTGGTCTCTAATTTAGGACCAGATCCATTATGATATAAACCAACAGATCCTCCAGCAGTACAATAGATGGCATCAGGACCAGTCATATGACGTAATTGAATATCACCATATGCTTGGATTTGTATTGCTTTATTCCAGTTGTTATTACCAGTTTGATTATTATTCTGGATAGCAAATACACCAGTACCAGAACTTCTTATACCAGAGGTGTTATTAGAAGTATGGAATATTTCTAATTCTCCACCAGCACCAACAGTTATCCTAGCACCAGTACCAGTAGCACTACTATCTGCTGCTAAATTGAATGCACCTTCAAGTGTTAATGTATTTGTAGCTGAAGAAGTATCAAAGGTAAACGTAGAATCACCACCAAATGAAGAATCATTATTAAATTGTACATGGGTATCACTACCACCTGGAGTAGATGGTGATCCACCCCCACCAGAAACAGTAATCCAATCAAGTCCAGTTGAAGTTGAACTTAATACTTGCCCTGCAGTTCCTACATCACCATCTTTATCTTTAATAGTAGCAGTTGATAAATCTAAACTATTCTTAATCTCAACACCAGAAGTCTGGTTAATAACCATATGAACAGTATTAGGGCTATCCTGTCTTTGAAATATTACATCACCTCTACTCTCAATACTCATACCCCCAGTATCAGGGTTATTCAGAATCCATCTTTGAACAGAGCTAGAATAACCAATACTAGCTTTCATATTTATTGTGCCATTATCAGGTGCTCCCCAAAGTGCGAATGCATCTCTTGTGAAAGATAATCCATTAAAACCAGGTTCCCAAGTAATATTACCAAAACCACCACCACCAGATCCAGATCCATCAATAGTTAAACTTGGACCACTACCAGTATATGCTGTGTCATTAGTCATTAGAAGTAAATCACTTCCAGCAAGTGATGAACTGTTATTATATTGGAACTGATTATTAGATCCACCAGCAGCAGCAGGAACACCAGAAACAGTTTCCCATTTAGGTGGTGTATTAGCACCTTGACTTAATAATACCTTACCTGAAGTTCCATAATCTTCATTTCCTACATTACCAATTCCGAAAGCACCAGATCTATTAACACAGAATCTTTGAGTACCTACACCTCCAGTCAATGTTTGTTCATCAATAATTCTAATAATAGAATTAGCATTGCTATTTCCATAAGCATCAATTGAATATACTCTATCACCAACAATATTCTCAAAGGATATTTGTCCACCCTCTAAACTTGAATCAAGATGCTTAAAGGTCATTCTTCCAAATGAATGTATTTCACCATCTTTTCCTATACGGAATGTCTCATTTGCTGTACCACCACCACTATAGAATCTTACATCTCTTGGAGTAGCATTATTTGATGAAGCATATATTCCAAGTACACCACCACCTGTTCCATCATCAGAATTATAAATTTTTGCTATATTATCTCCAGTCTGATTACCACTAATTAATATTTGACGATTTGCATCAATTGCAATTGCTTCTGTACCTTCTATATCAACAGTGAATTTTCCTGTTCCACCACCAGATTGATATACCTCTGCAACTGTAGTACCTTCTTGTATCTTATCCTGAACACTTCCTCCAGTCATATCATCAACAACAAAACCAAGTTTTCCTGTTGTATCATCATATGTCACACCTATTCTGGTTTCAGTTCCACCATCAACCATTGCACCAACAATGTCCTGAACTTGTTCAGTTGATAATTGTGTATTTGTATCACTTACAGTATTTGTAAGTGTAATTTTATCTCCAGACCTTGCTATTGATAATCCAGTACCAGCTTCTAAAACTATATCATCAGTTCCACTACCATCACCACCAGCAGTTAATCTAATCTTTTCTTCGTCTGCATTGTCACCATCAGCACAAGATATACTATAAGTTGTATTAGTATCACTACCAGTAGGTTCATTAGCCCATTCAAGAGCATTTCCAGCAGCATTAACCTTTAACCACTTATTAGCAGTAAATGTACTTGGGGTATCACTAAGAGTTAAGAAATTATTATTAATCCAATCTAACCCATCAAGACCCCCAAGACCAGTAGCACTTAATATTTGACCTGCTGTTCCTGCTTGAGTATCCTTATCAAGAATATTACGTGGTTGAAC
>Ga0163180_10001120_pt1 | contig 15331 bp, 2 predicted proteins | sample AtlANTMetagenome_2_FD_109647 | JGI IMG/M metagenome (GOLD analysis project Ga0163180, IMG submission 109647) | Marine eukaryotic phytoplankton communities from the Atlantic Ocean - Atlantic ANT 4 Metagenome | ecosystem: Environmental > Aquatic > Marine > Oceanic | place: North Atlantic Ocean...
AGAATTTGACTCCATCATTCCACCAGAATTTGACTCCATCATTCCACCAGAATTTGACTCCATCTCAGACATTTCCCTGATCAATTCTGGATCTAATTTCTTCATCAAATTCAAGCACTCCGCAGCTTCCTCAGTGGCTGCTTCCTGCTTGCGGGTGATCAAGAGAGGCACTGGATAACGTGCCTCTTCTTTATCCTTAGATTGGGCGTAGGCTATAACATCGATGCCCCATGTTGATAAATATTTTGCTTTGTCCACAACCACGATTAGGTCTTTACTACACATATCAGGTACATCATCGTAATATTTAACTTTATACCCTTTTCTTGTTATATCTTGGATAACCCCTGGATAATATTTCTTCTTCTCAACCGTTCCTTTCTTACCACGGAGCTTTTTTTTAACAACGAAAGGAGCTAAGACGTCGTCGCCAACCTCTGGGGCCCTGGAGAGAGTTAAGCTGGGCCAAACATATGATTTTAGAAATCCGTTTTCAATGTGCAACCCCATGGGTAATTTGATCTTTATTTTACCGACATTTGGAATCTCTTTTTCCTCATTAGATTTCGGTGCTGGCGTGGGAACCTCGTCAAAAGGAACTTTTTTGATTGGGGTTGCAGGAAGACCAGGAGGAGCAATGTCTGGAGCAATATTCGGAGCGATGTCCGGAGCAATACCCATTTCTGAGTCCATTTTTTGTTCTTGCATCAAAGCATTTCTAAGTGGATCACTGACTTGCCACGAATCCTTAAGATTATTGCGATCATAAAAATTCTGTTTTACTTGATCATCTGGCAGATCAGAATTGAACCACTGTGATTTAAATTCTTCATACATCGATTTGAAACCATTCATGCAACACAAATAAAGATCAAAACCAAAAAAGGCGGTAAATTCCATCGTGTTAATGTTGAGCACAGCGCTGCGTGCAAGTTGCAAAAATGGTAATCTATTGTACTTGGCTTCCTCTGCAGCAAACACGGAATCTATGATGCTATTTTGCTTAAAAACACAGGGTAAGGTAGAAAAAAGGAGTTGCCAATCTCTCTGTTTAAATGGATACATGTGCTCAGTAATGTTTTCTCCTTCTTTATACGTCACCATCTTTTCAAGCAAGTAATTAAAAAATTCATACTTGAATTGCGTCAAACACCACGACTTGAATTTAGCATCGGCTAAATAACCGTCAAGAACAGCGTAGTTGACCTCCATTTTTCTTCTTTTGGAATGACACACGCTATTGAAATCATTGTCTTCACGTAAACCGCCCCAGTTTAAATTCATGCTGTACCGCACATAAACTCGGCGAGCAAAATTTAGCCACTCGGCGTTTACATTCTCAATCTCGATGGCCTGATCATAAATGTTGTGCACAAGCTTGGTAATTTTTTCTCTGAACGGCCATTTTTCGCTAAAAATAAGCTGTTTCTTGAAAACAGCAGCACCCGTTGAGTCGAATCGTTTCTCTCCGTTGTAGAAATTGTAATCAAACATAATTGTCTCCATGAGACATTGCAGCGAACGACGCGTCCTTTGGGCGCGCCCGGTGTTTTCCTTGAGGTAATCGCAAACACTGGTTCCCAAATGAACTTTTGTACAATCCAGGACTATTCCGCGTAATATAGCTGTCAACTCGTGGCTTTGCATCGTCGTGGCGGTTGCAAGCAGGTGGCACGGGGACAACCGGAAACATTTTGATTCCAGAATGGAAACTGGGTTGTATGGCTGTTCCAGCTCCTTGAGAGACTCAAAGAAACTGTCAAAGACACCCTTCAAATTGCGACAATACACAGCAATGCTGGCTTTCCACACAACACCGGAAAACCTAACCTCGTAGACCGTCTCCGACGACACGTCGGGAAACGCTGGTGGCACGTGCTTCAGGGTCACACGTGGACACCCGCTGTGCTTCGCGAGGACACTCGCGTCGGGTAACTCGAAGCTCTCTTCCGACATGGCTGCGAGTTTTAAAACGTAACCTAAGGTTTACCCTAGTTAAGCTTAGGCTAGGTCACCCTAGTAGGTTGTCTGGACAGTGAAACGCGTCGCCGACAGTCGCCGACAGAGCGGCATCTACAACTGGACAGTGAAGAGCCACCACCAAGCCGCCACCAACCCTTGCTATGACTACTACTATTGGACCCAGTAAAATACCTTCACGTTGTCGTAAAATGAAACTAGACGACGTCAAGGAGTTGCAAACTATGTTTCACATGCGCATAGTACCTGAACAAATTACTCGATATAATGAGACGGTTTCCGCAATAGCTTTTAACATTTCTATGCGTGTACATCCGTTTGGCGGACTGTTTAGCGGCGTACATGAAATGCCCAGAGAAATCAACAGAATTATCATGTCTTTCTTGACATTTCCTATAAATATTAAGTTGATCCTGCACCCGTCAAGAAATTATCCTTTTACACCCGCCTACTGGGAGTTATCACATTGCAACGTCAAAGCGTTGACTCATCCTCTAAAAAGTACAATCAATGCCGAAAATAGGCAATTTTGCGATTGGTCTTTAATTTGGGTACCCCAAAAAATGTGCTTATTGATGCTCATGAGGATGAAATTATATTTACAGATGTGGTTGTGCGATCAAAAACTGTTCTATTTTCCTTTACGCAAGAATGAGTCACTTCGGCGACGTCTTCAAAAAAATAGCGGCTGTAAAATCTATCGCGTCGGCGGCGTCACCAAGTTTCTGCTGCGCTGGGATCCGCCAAGCGCTGAAAGCTAACTGGTCCCGGCCCCGGCCCCGGCCCCAGCCGCTCCGCCCGTCACCCTCTCTTTCCATTCCTCCCCCGTGAGGCGCTGCTTAGCCCCCCCGTTGTAAGGAAGAGCTAAATTATTTTCTAGAAGCCACGTTTTTACGTCGGACGCGTGATCCGGGCCAAAGTAGACGTCCGCCAAGAGGCGTCCGTACTTTTCCAACTCAACGTTTTTTAACACAACGTTGGTGTTCATAATTTGGGAGGCAAGTTGTTTCTGCACAAGCTTGGCTGCTTGCTTCTCGAGTTTGCCCCCTCCTTTCATCTCCGGGGTGTCCACACCCTTGATCCTCACTGAAAATCGATAGAGCTGACCCATGAGCTGGGCCGCCACCGTAATCGTGTCGCCGTCGTAGACTTTAATCACTCTACCAAATTCAACGGGTGGTACAAATACTCTCGTGTTATCCCACGTAGCATTTTCTAAGAGCGGCGTCGCGACGGGTTCGGCCAGGAGACCGGCAGCGCGAGCTTCCTGCTCGGCGGTGCTCATTTCGCTCATCCTTGTTTAACAAGTTAGCCAAAAAAAAACAGGATTAATAAACGCATTTTTAGTAATTTAAGTCATTGCATAGCAGGTATGACCGGGTGGTATTTGCCACTGAGACCCATGGCATAATAAATCAAACGATACTGGATCCAAACAGAAATATTCTAATTTAGCAATCATAACTCCCATCCCCATATTCGTATTATTATACGCACCCACTCTAGAAATAGCAATTGCAAATGATCTATATGACTTAACTGTAGGATTTGTTAAATAGAAGGAAAGACCATCTGCGTGTGGTTCTGTCCCAGTTTGTGTCATGAGAAGATTCCAATTACCTGTGAGAGTTTCACGACCATAAATTTTCCAGTCTTTCGGATAACGATAACCAGGATATGCGTCGGGGGCGTGAAAGACAGTTTGCCAATGGTATAATTTAAGGCCTTCCAGTCTACGAGCATATGGTAAATTAAGTATTAAGTATTCGCCCGTTATTGTTGTCCCCCCAGTCGTATCATTTCCTAAATTACGGGAACCCATATAATCTGGATCATATATTGGATGTTCTGAACACCAAAAGTTGGGATTCTGAACAAGATTGTTAAATGCCTCCCAACCTTGCCGAACGGTCGGGTCGGTGCTAAAGTTTGAAGAAGTTTCAACATAATATCCATCTTGTGAATATGATGTCATAACTACTGTTGGTTCTATGGTGACTGTGCTTGATCCTGTTAAATTAAACCCGTCGACACACGACACCGTCTGAGTAGATCCAGTGAATGTCATAGAATCAAAACCCATATTATCAAAGAGAGCATTTTTTACAAATGTATAAGTCGCACTCGTCGGTGTAGCATTATTGTATGCGTCTATTAATTCTTGTGCAGTAGAATATGTGAAGTCGTGACTTACTTGCGCGTCGGTGACGCCTCTACCCGTCGAAGGGTCTAATACTAATGTTCCTGTTTTTGTGACTTTAACAAAACGTATGTAACCAGGGTCACTGTCAATTTCCATTACAATTATGTTACCATCACCAGATAATGCCCACTGATGAATGTCACCTCCATTTCTCTGCCCAATGATATCCCAGCCAATTGGATCCGGTCGACCAGGATTAATAGTCACGCTTGTCGGCACCGGGTCGTACACGTCGAAATTATTCCACTCGATGTTGAAATCAGCACTTGGTGAATTGTTGACTGTAACGTTGGTTCCCCCGTCAACTAACGCGTCCGTCTGGAAGGTCGTCGAGACCTCTGCACATCTTTCTCTTACAACGGTTATGGAATATAACGCCATTACTGATTGCGATTCCCATATCTCAATCACATCATTTTTGCTTACATTGATTATGGCAGTAGCAGATGTCGAAAAAGTTTCTGAGCGCGGTTCGCCATTTACATGTATCTTAACACTTTCATTACTCCATAAGCAACCGTAAACTATTATGAATGTTCCGTCTTCATCAGCTGTACATTTAAAAGTGCCAATGGCGGCGGCGGTATCGGCGGCATCGTACCACCAGAAATTGATTCCTCCGGCGTCTGGTGTGTAAGATGCAGTTTGAGTATTGAAGAATGAATTCGAGTTTGTCGCCTGAACTTGTGGTGAACCCACCAAAAACTGTGGAGACAGTGATGAAAACTTGCTAGTTAAGTCCGCTTGAGCAAATTCAAGTGTTTTGTCTATATAAGCCGAAAAATCAATAGTTGTTGCTTTACCCCATGGGTTTTCGCAAAATAGTTGCCATTCATTAAAACCTGTTAGTCGATAACCCCAAGTTTCTTCTACAACAAGCGCAAAATATCGATATGAATTAGAAGCGTGAGCCAAATCAAACCGTGTACCTCCTGTGTTTTCTTCTATGTCCTCGTCACTGAAAATTGTTTGACTTCCTATTGGAGTTGTTGTTAATGTTTGAGCATCGATTTCTGTCCACATTGAATCATCATTACTTCCATAAAGACGAAATTTCTTTGGTGACGACTCATAAACCTGATAATCTTGCCTCGTTAACTTGTAACCTACTAATTTTCTGTCATAAGGCAATTTAAGTTTAATCCATTCTCCAGTTACTGTTCCCGGAGCTAATCGTGTTCCTGTAGAAATCCATTTTCCTGTAGAATTTTCATATGTCGGGTCTGTAGTTGCCCAAACGCTATCCCATGCGTTAGGAGTTCCAGTTGTAGAATTATCAAATACCTGCCAAGCCATATTAGTAGACGTATTATTCATAGAAGACGCTGAAACTTCATATCCACATTGATTATAATCTGTCATATTTATGAGAGGTTCTTTGTATTCGATAGAAGCCGCCCAATCAATCGAGGGGATGTCCATAAAATTTGATGCGTTGTTTATATTTTTGTCATTCGAGACGACAAGTCGAAGGTAATCCGAAGCATCTGAAGCGGATATCAGTAATTTGGAAATTGCGGGAGGTTCTTCCCCCAAGTCGAACACAAGCGCTGCTGGGTTGTCAGCCGAAGATGAACCCGCTCCAATAAAATTTAATTCGCCGACTACAATACCATGGTTTCCATTTGATTTTGTGCACACCCATCCAAACGAAATATAAGGTGTTGTGGTTGGTGTGGACAAATCATATCGTTGTCCAGGATTTGGTGGCACTTGGTCAGTAAATGTTTGTATGTGTTCCCAATCAGATGTTAAAGTCTGTCTTCCGTATACAATCCAATCTTTCGGGGCATTAACAGTTTGACCGTCTCGTCCTGCCAACCAAACCGCGTGAAGTTTTATTTTTGAAGGCAGATTTAGAACTAACCACTCCCCTTCTTCTGTATTACCTCCTGTAGTCAATGTGCCGAGAGTTGCCCCCGAAACAGATACGTGCGTTGATGTATCATAAGCGTTTTCACCACCTGCCCAAATATTCGCACTTGTATCGTAACAACCATACTGGTTACACGTACCTGCCCAAACATTGTTTGAGTCATCTCTATTGAATGCCATCCACGTGTCAAAATCACCACTGGAATGTTGTGAAGACGCTACACAACTATAACCTCCAAAATTGTTAGAAATCATTGCGATTTGTGGTTCGAAGCGTGATCCAACCGGGGGGTAAGAAGAAATGTTAACGTCAGGATGATCTGTTAGAGAAAATTGGTTTCCGGTTTCATCCACGGCCGTTAATTCAAACCTTTGACAATACAATTCCCATTCCGCGATACGTACAATGGATCCTCCGTAACTTTCTTGAACAACTAAGCAAAAGTATTGGTATGCAGCGCTTACTTGTCCTAAATCATATGTAGTACTAGTAACACTTATTGGATTTGAATCGGGTAACGAGTTAAAACTCCCGGGTATCAGTGTCCAAGTGGAATCATCATTACTACCATAAATGCTGAAAACTTTTGGGGATTCGTTATAGTTTGTAGTATTCTGTCGACTTAATTTATAAGAAATTAAATTTCTTCTATAAGGTAATTTGATTTTAATCCATTCCCCAGTAACGATGTTAGATGCTAATTGAGTAGTAGTTACACTATTTGAATAAGTACTAGCAGTAATCCACATATTCCACTGACTAATATTGTCTACTTTACTTAGAACCTTTCCGTCAAATACGTGCCACGATTTATAGTCTGAAGTAAATTCAGATGAATGAGAAACCTCGTACCCATCTTGATTATGAGTAGTCATATTTATGATAGGTTCTTTATAGGACATTAATTCAACAGGGTTTTCATAAAATGTAAGGGTGTGTGGAGACGTGAGCCCCCCGCAATGTGTTGATTCGGACATTCTATAACGTACTTCGATGGATGTTTTGTCCGAGAATGTCCAACCCCCATAAGTTGGTATTATTTTACTGTGATGGACACCATTAATAATATATGTGACTTGCCAATTTGTATCATCAATAAATTTAAACTTCAATGTGTGCTTTTTTCGGAACGCGTCGAATACTTCCTGACTTCCAAACCAAGTAGCCGGCCATCTATCCAGACCAGGTTCATACCATACAATCTGCGTGGACCCAGAATATGATTCTTCGTTACAATACCACCAGAATGTAGGACCACTACGCGGAAACTCATTAATATCGTCAGGATTATTTAAACCATTATAAGTTAAATAATAACCCCCGTGTACATTACTAACTGGATCATTTTCCCAATCGATAGTGTATTCATTAGTATAAAAATCTGAACTGGACGGGTCTAATGTTTTAAGTATAAATGTATTCCAACCGACGGTATTAGATAAATCATTTGATATATCAACCCCATTTTTAGTAACACTATCATGGCTTTCTATGTTATAATGTTGGATCATGTTCGATTCGTCATAGCCCGCCCTCGCGTAATCATATTGCAGTCGTATGTAACGCTTCGTGTCAGAAACGACAAGAGTTTGTTCCTCAGCTGCACTTAATAATACACGACTAAAAACCGCGGGACCTCCCGATGAAAGGATGCCATACCATTTTTGAGGTGTTCCTACAAATTCCAGTTCGGAAACTGCTACATTGTGATTTCCGTTTGTTTTTGTAAATACTATCGCAAAAGACTGATATGCTTTTGTTGACGCAAGGGGTAAATTAAACGTTGATATTGGGGTTGAAGGAATTGAATGAGTAAATTGATGTATTTCTTCCCAAGTTGTGTCGCCGTCGCTATAGTTAACAGTTGGTGAAGTATAAACAGTTGTATTATTCAATTGGTCGTCGGTCTTTACATTTATTATTTTTGTTGCACTCTCACTCATTGTTAGAAGACTACTCGAAACAGACGACCACGCTGGACCGTTTACACGATGATAAGCATCGCCTCCTGTAAAAGGGTTTCCATCATATACAATGTTCATATTACTGTCTAATAGTTGTGGTTTGAATCCTTGAATTCTGTCACCATTCGCACTGGTTGCTTGTCTATTATATACAACAATTGCCTGTAAATCAGATAATTTATAATCATTTTGTAAATCTATTAATATACCAATGTCCTTGTTATTCGAGTCACTGGCCGCAAATGGATAAACTCCATTGGGGGCATCGTCACCCACCATATTATTGTTAACCAAACTAGCGTAATAATAGGTCGAAGAATAATACCAACTCATTTCTTCTTGAGATAAAGTTAAATTTCCAGGATCCCTCCATTCTGCTGCAGCTGCACCGTTTGCAACTGCCGCAATATTAACATCTCCTACCCAAGCTTGTACTTCCATTAAATTACATATTGACTTCACGGGATCAGCGAGAGATAGGATTTGTAAATATCTGAATTTATTAGGACGGGCTCTTCCGTAAACAATCCAATCCTTTGGTGCATTCGTTTGGAGAAAATAATCGCCGTTTTGTGTCGAATATTGTCCAGCCATTCTAATGGCACTAAGTTTCAATTCATATGGTAAATTTAAAATTATGTATTCGCCATTTGGAATTGTTGAGTTGGCGACACTGATTCTATCAAAACCAGGCCCCTTCTGGAAAACTAAGTATCCAGCACTTCCATAAGGCGCCCAGTATCCAGCGTTCCCTCCATTCTCCCAGTAATTTATTAGATCTTGCCCATTATTAATAGTTGGTGAGGTGTCCGACTGTCCACTGCCGGTGAAGCCGGTCGAAGTACCCGCAACTCGGTCTGTCGTTGTTAGTGTTGTGCCGGGTGGTGTATTAATATTATTACCATTCCTGTCAATTTTAGTCATTCTTAAATAAGTACCTGTAAAATTAGCTACGACTATTAAACCATCACTACCTAAAGCCCAATTAGTTACAGGCCAAATATTTGACGGACTTGCTGTCGTATCTCCTGATGCATATTGATAAATATCACCAATATTTTCTGTTCCAAATTTACTTACACCAAGATTTTTGCTACCAGTATAATTGCCATTGGCATCGTAAACATTTAACTGTGAGCCCCAGATGTTGGCAGATGGGTATTCATTGCCTTCAAATGCCATGAACGGCTCATACGGTTGTGCTTCTGTTGAAGCTGGATTTACCGAAGACGCTGCACAACTATATCCTCCATCACTATTAGAAGTCATGTTGATTCTCGGCTCGCCAACATGACTCACATTGAATACAACATCTTCTCCGCCCACGAAGGTGGCTATTTGGTCATCTTGTCCTAGTTTAGCGGTTATAGTACCGTCAACATATTCTACTGTTATTTTATTATCCCCAAACTGATCATAGTTAGTGTTACTACTATAAACTCTTTCAAATGTCCAGTCATTAACACCAAACTCTTTTTTAGCTAACCACCAATATCTTTGTGGATTCACATAAATACCATAAAATTCAAAATTAGGATCCTTTTGGAAATCACCAGTAGTGTCATAAATAGACGAAGCGGCTAATCCAACATAAAATGCTTCTTGATTATTAGTAGTACCACCAACAGTAGCACTAATCTTGTCTACATTTTGTTCAATTGACTGTGTACTCATATCAGATTGTCCAACAACATTATAATAATTGTTGTGACCAGTACCATTAGGTACTAGTGCTTGATACTCAATAGTATCTCCAGTAAAATCAGTTATATTTTCCCATCCTGTGGATTTAACGAAGCTCCAGCTGCCCTCTACTGGTGTTGAATCATTATATAGGGTTTGTATGGCATTTTGCGAGCTTATTGGATAAAGATCCCAATTTGTTGTTGAACCGGCAGGATTTACATATGTACTCGTTCCTGCAATAGGTACTCCTTCTTGTGTAATCTTCATAAACAATCTGTCGGAAGGTTTTTCTATTCCGATGATAACATTATCGTCGGTATCTAAAGCCCAGAAGGCTATTGCCAAAGGACCAGAACCTTCTGGATCCGTAATAGTCCCAATGTTCTGTGATATTACGTCATTACGACCAAACTTATTATGGATCGAGGCTTCTGAAATCAAAATAGTATGAGGTATTCCATTTGGACTATTCATCCAAGATGTAGTAGTGACGAGTTCTAAAGTGTGAGGCGTGACAATTATTCCGTTATTCCAAGTAGACATGTGATACATAAAATCTACTGATGATTTTGAACTAAAGTTAAAGGGGCTATTGTAAGTGTATGTTTGCATTGTCCCCGACACATCCGTTGTATACGTCCACGTGCTGTCGCTGGTAAACCGTATAGTAGCGACGAAAGCATTCCGATACTCTCTTTCAGCCTCGACGTCGACCCTGGTGCTGTAAGTGGAGACGTAGGCGCTTGACCAATTTGCCACATTATTTAATTGTCCAGTATCGTACCACCACCACGTGGGCCCCGTATTCAAAAGTGACGTCGAGACGGTGCTCGCCGCGCCGTCGTAATCCATAAAAAATCCCTCGTGATGATTTTGATACGAGTACCCACTATTGTCGTTAGCCCAAGAACCGGGAAGCTCGGACGTCCATTTTATCGTGTAACTCTTGGCGAGGAAATCTGGGGCATTCGGGTCGGCGCTAAACACCGTAAACGTGTTCCACCCCGCACTCGAATTCTCGTTCACTGTTTCTGTTACTGTTTCTGTGTCCTCATCTGATCTAGAGATGTCGGTAATGGAATTGATCAGCCACGTCTTTTTCGGCCACGACTGCAATTCTTCCTGAAATCCGTTCAAATAAAAGTCGGCACTTCCCGTAGGACACGCGGCTCGGGCACAGTTTCCATCTAGTACCCAGCTCGATATCCCCGACGACGTGGGCATGCACGTAGCACTAAGATCATTTTCAAACGTGCCGTCTTCTTTAAAGTTGTAATACCATCCTTCATGTTCGGATAACCGGGCAATCTCATTTACATTTGTATTCGCAAAATTATATACTTCGACTTTTCCAATTGTTCCATTGAAAGGGTTTGCCGGAGCACCCGTTGTAGGGAATCCACCAATCATAAAACCTTGCCCCAGAGTGGTATTCAAAGGATCAGTCACGCCGCCTGAATTGACACGATCAAAAACCACATCCATTGTCCATGTTGTCGAATTTTCTTCTTTTTTAAAGAAATATACGGTATTAGTCTCTGAACTATAACTGACAGCAATTGTCGTCTCCACATTCGTAGTTATAAGAAAATTGGAATAAAAATCATTACCATATCCACATAATCCCAAAGCATATTGGTCACTATCATTACCGCCGAAGTTTGTTCCGTTTCTTAGTCGAATACCAAAAGTTTGATGACTACCCGTCCACGTCCCATAACCACATATAAATTGAGTATTAGTAGGAGTGGTACTGGTTGTTTTTATAGTAGCAACAATTGTTCTACTTGCGTTACCTATTATTCCCGCAGCAGCCACATCAAATTGAGAACTTAAATCAATAGTAGTGTTTCCATTGAAAGTAGTTCCCGTTGCATCGTATGTAAACATTGCCGGGTCACCATCGCAACTTAGACTCAAATAAGCATACGAGTTAAAATCAGTAGACCAACCAGTAATTATTGTATCAAAATCATCTCCTTTTACCCATGTATAAACCGCAGTCGTCGGCGTAGCACTATTATATGCATCTATTAATTCTTGTGCAGTAGAATATGTGAAGTCATGACTTACTTCTCCCTCGTCGTTTCCACGATGTCTACCCGAGTCTTCTACAAATGTTCCTGTTTTTGTAACTTTAATAAAACGTATTATACCAGGGTCACTGTCAATTTCCATTAAAATTACATTACCATCGGTATCTAATGCATACTGGTGAATGTCACCGTCATCTAATGGAAATTGTCTCTGACCAAAGTTACTTCCAGATGGTATTGTTCCAAATGGAATTCCACTTGGAATGGAGGCCAACACAGGCCAACACTGGGCGCAACACGCCGCCGGCTCAATACGAATCCAAGATAACCAGGCACCGTGCGCACCATACTCCGTGTTGTTAAAGAAAATTTTACCATTTGCATCTGCATCTATTATATCTGTAACAGTTGCATTAGTCGTGGCATCTTGGTAAAATGTATGACTATTTGTGGATAGACCTACAACATCAAATGATACGTTGTACTGTTGGGCAGATGCGGAATTATAATTATACAATTCATATCGATATGTTTGTCCAGGAATCAAATCTTCAATCCACCAAGTTGAAAATACACTTCTTTCAAGACCATCTGAATCATATCGACCTCTGTTCGAAATACCTTTTCCATAGTCGGCCAAAAACCATAAATTATTTATGTTCAATGTGTAACCATTTTCTAAATTAATTTTGACATCGGGATGGTCTGAACCATTATCCCCACCTTCCCAGCGAATAGTAGTACCCGTCAGGGCAAAATCAAAATTATCATTGACATAATTCCAGAAATTAGTAGTGTTCACATCAAAACTCGGAGGAAAGTTTGATGATTTGGTCCAGGCAATGCCAGCGGTGGGAGTGGCGTTATTGTATGCATATACCAAATCTGACCAACTAGCAACCTCTACGTCACCGCCAGCGACATATTTATCACTACCCGAAATTTTGTCCCCCTGTTTGTTGATTTTAATATAGCCGGTCTGAACCTCTATCACACCACCCCTCACTATTATATTTCCGTCGGTAAAATCTAGAGCCCATGCGTGCACACCAAAATTTTGACTATTAGCAGTCGTATACCCAATATCATCCCGATTGATAATAGCATCGTCATTTCCAAAAGGGTTTTTGCTCCAAAAGCTGAGACAAGATCCCTGGCAGCTTGCTGTAGTAGTTTCACTAGTCTCGTTTCCCGTGGGATCTATGGGATCTATAATTTCAATTTCACTCTCGCTTTTCGAGTAAGAGTTGGACAAGCTGTCGGAAAAACTGGCGCTGTTTGATAAGGAGTTGGAAAAGCTGTCGCTGTTTGATAAGGAATTCGAGAAAGACTCGGAATAAGACTCGGAGTTGGACAAGCTGGCGCTGTTTGATAAGCTGTTTGATAAGCTGTTTGATAAGGAGTAGGAGTAAGACTCTGAGTTGGAGTTTGATAAGGAGTAGGAGTTTGATAAGGAGTAGGAGTTTGATAAGGAGTAGGAGTAAGACTCTGAGTTGGAGTTTGATAAGGAGTTGGAGTAAGACTCTGAGTTGGACAAACTGGCGCTGTTTGATAAGGAGTTGGAGTAAGACTCGGAGTTGGACAAGCTGGCGCTGTTTGATAAGGAGTTAGACAAGCTGGTGCTGTTTGATAAGGAATTCGAAAAAGATTCGGAGTTGGACAAGGAAGCACTGTTGCTGTCAGAACTATGAACCGTGATTTGTATTTCCGCGGAGGGAGCCTCGGTGACGACTGTGGCGAGATCTTCATTGTCTTGCATGTCTTGGAACACCTGGCCAGCCATGGAACTTGGTTCTACAAATTCGAAGGCTTCTTGTTTCGCGACAGTAGTCTCTATGTCAACGTCTGCGATGATAGATCCTTCTCGCAGCGTGACCCGAACCTGGGACTCGTCCACGCCATACTGCTTGGCAACGGTTCTGGCAATCGAAGATGACATCGCCTCTTGAACCACGGGATCAATTTCGTCAAGACTAGCGACATCAAACGTGAAGGAAATAGCAACACTCATTGCAGGAGCACATCCCTTGGACGGGTCGACTTCTAAAAGAGTACTTGTCCCTCCCGTGTGCAATCTAAAGAGGCCTATTGCAAGCTGAGAGGCGGGGGTGCCATCCTGTTCCACACGCGTGACGTATAAGCGATAATGGGTGTATTTTCCGGGATTCGAGACCGTATAAATAATTTCTTCACCTCCATTTGACAATATGGTGTTGTCGACCGTATTTGTCCAGGCCGTTTCCACCATGGGAACGTCTGCCATCAAATCCTGCCATAAGTCCTGATCATTTGAACCCTGGAAGAAGAAAGTATGTGGCGCAAGAATAGGGGCGCCAAGTTGATCCGCCCTACTCGTAACCGTAAAGGCCACAACTTTAGTTTCAGTTGGGTATTTTATCTCTATATATTCCGGATTTTCATCGCTTATTTGCGGTCCGGCGCTTGAGCTCAGGTACGGTGGATCTCCGCCAGCCTGCTCCACGCCAAAGGCTTGAAACACTTCGTTGCCCAACTCGTGTGAGCGCGTGGTCAGAGTGTATCCGTCTTGAGACGAAGACGTGAAGCCAAAGTTGGGATTGCTTATGAGGTCGTCTGGATCCTTGAGAACAGCTCCAGAAAAATACGTTACCATACCGTTTTCAAACATGAAATACCTTATGTGATTCATCACCGCTAATATAGCAGCCACGTCTTCCGTTGTGGCCTCTTCTGCCCCGACGTAGCCGTTGGGATTATAATGACTCACAGAAGAGTAATAATAATATTCGCAAAGACTTTCGGATCTAGAAAAGGACTCCGATGCCGAATGTGACATGGAGGGAGAACCTATACTTTGCGAAATCGAGTCGGAGGCCGAGGGCGAATCGGAAGCGCAGACTCCTTTGTGGATTTGATACAAGTTACACACGCCACTCACGTTGATTGTACCACGCATATGGGCATGATTTTCACATTGATATTGATATTTATCAACCGTTGTATCACACGGTACTACCCATGTCAGTGTGTATGTTCCATCGTACGTTGGACCCTCAGTCAGTTCTGTTCTCACTACACCTGTGAGTGGTGCCATGGCTTGTCCTTGGTCGTTATATCCGGTTATCTTCATGGGATGGGATACAAGTTCCACGTAAGCACCCACTACATATATTGTTACTGTAGATCCACGGATTGCATTAATACACCCAAACAAACCACCATTCCCGTTAGAATCGCTTGTTATGTAATTATAATTAGAATAGCCACCGGAGGAAATGTATTCAGACTCTACCGTTATGGTGACAGGTGACGAAACGCAGCTCGTTGGTTGTAAAGGTGTTGAACCATTTTCGCAAGTAATTCCTTTCGAAGGATACAACAAGCATGTGTTGTTGTCTGGGTCGTAGCTAAAGTATTCACACTCGTTAACCTTCATACACTCTTCAACGCACAAAGGGATAGGATCCATCGGAGATTCGCTCGCGGACTCGCTCTTTGACAACGACTCTGAATTCGAGAAGCTGGTGCTAAGTGAGAGGGACTCGCTCTTTGACAACGACTCTGAATTCGAGAAGCTGGTGCTAAGTGAGAGGGACTCGCTCTTTGA
>Ga0163180_10001121_pt1 | contig 15323 bp, 13 predicted proteins | sample AtlANTMetagenome_2_FD_109647 | JGI IMG/M metagenome (GOLD analysis project Ga0163180, IMG submission 109647) | Marine eukaryotic phytoplankton communities from the Atlantic Ocean - Atlantic ANT 4 Metagenome | ecosystem: Environmental > Aquatic > Marine > Oceanic | place: North Atlantic Ocean...
AACATGATCTGGAGATAATCTCAGGCCGGGATGGTCATCGAAAAGCTGATGGGGAAAGATGAGAAGCGCTACGGAGCGATCGCGGGATGACATGGCGCGGCAACCTCCCTACGTTTCGCCGAAGCTCAAGAGAAAATAGACCGAGAGGGCGCTTCGAGCGGTCCAAAGAGTTGTTCTGATCCAGTTCGTAGAGACGAGTTTGTGATGAACTCCGGGGTGAAATCCTGTGCTGAGCTTGCGATGACAGGGGGCTGAAAAGACGGCAGTCGCCAGCCAGATTAGAACAAGAAGTGCAAATGAGATGATCAGGAGGACCGGGGGCAGGGATTCGGGGAGGGCGACCACCAGCCAGAGGCTACATGAGATTTCAATAAGCATTGTGGGGGCCACGATCCAGGCAGTCCTGGCCTGGTGGGCCCTCTGGTATGTGATGAAGCTGTCGGGGCCCACCATGGCCTTGAGAGGGTAGTGCACCACCTGGACGAACCAGATCAGGCCAGTCATGAACACCGTGGACAGGGCGTGAAGGAAAAGAACGGTGGGAGTCATTCAGTAGCAGTAGCTCGAACAGGCTTAGTGGTCATGCGTTCGGCGGAACAAGGGAGTCTGCAGCCCTCAGGCCGGAAATAAGGGCTCCCTCGATCGAAGCGCTCGTGCAGTGATCCCCGCAGACAATGATGCCACCCCTTTCCCGATAGCCCGGGGAGTTACAGGGGCCTCTCCCCGGTGGTTGCTCAGGAAGTGCGCGCTGGATCCTGTCGCTTCGGATGTGTTCCCACTGGTCGACCTGCGAGCCGAACCAGTTGCGCAATTCGTTGCGAACCTCTTCCTCAAGTTTCTCATGATCCGGAAGCCCGAGAACCGAAACGGAGATCAGGGCCCTGCCTCGGGGAGCGTAGCCTGGGGCCACATCAGAGACTGCACAGACGTTGTTTACGAGACCGGCACCTTCTCCATTAAGAGCGATTATTGGTTCACCAAGTGGTGATCTCGGGGCTGAAAAATACAATCCGACGACAGATCTCCATTTCTCCGGCCGTTCCCCGGGGGAGGGAGCGAGCCTGTTGGTTATTTCGGCATCTGTAGCGATCACCACGTGTTTTGCCCTGAGGTCCTCTCCGCTTGCGAGGGTGACCTTCCCGGGTTTTACCGCAGTGACCGGACAATTGAGACGAATCGCATCCTGCGGCAGGCGGTTGGCGAGTTGGCGGGGAATAGCCTCCATGCCACGGGCGGGAAGGGTTGCCTTTCCGAGGGAGAACATCCGGAAGGTAAAACGAAACATCTGAGACGAGGTCCGCAATTCTCTTTCAAGGAAGATCCCTCCATAAAATGCACGGAAGAATTCGTCGATCATACCCGGGGAGAACCCATAATTCTGGAGGTATTCCTCCGTGGTCAGGCCATCTTCGGTTTGCGGTGAACTCCTTGGCCAGAGCGACTGCAGGCGCATTTTTCCAACAAGGAGCTTATCCTTGAGGGTCCCAATCGGCTGGAAGGCAGTTGAAAGAGCATGGCCCGGGCAGCGGAATACATCCATCAGGCGATGTAATTTTCCCCCCTTGAATACGAGAGCTCCCGGACGGAAGGCCCGTAGGTCGAGGGATTCAATATCAAGAAGCTTTCTGGCTTCTGGGTAGGCGTTCAGGAAAACCTGGAAGCCGCGGTCCAGGAGAAAGCCCTGAACCTTTTCGGTTCTTAGTCTGCCTCCCACACGGTCAGAGCTCTCAAGAAGAAGAACCTGTTGCCCTTGCTCATTAAGACGGATGGCACAGGCGAGCCCGGCGAGCCCGGCGCCCACGATGACGACTGGGTTTGTGCCTTGCTGATCCACTTCTCACAGACGGCTGTTATGCCCCGTTGTCAAACAGGTTTCAGTTGGTTGTGAAGAAGTGGCGCGCCCGAGAGGAGTCGAACCCCTAACCTCCTGATCCGTAGTCAGGCGCTCTATCCAATTGAGCTACGGGCGCGCATGCCGAGAACGGCGAGGGCGGAAGGTAGGGGATTGCAGGGCGGTGTCAAGCGGGGTTGACCCGACCGGGTGCTCCCTGACGGGTCCCGGTAACAGGGAAAAAGCGATTTTGGCGCAGGCCTGTGCCTCCCCTCTTCATTTGCGACATTTCCCTTGATTTTCAGGGTTCGGTCCCTAGGTTCACGACCCGTTTGGGCCGGAGGCCGGAGCGGATGTGACGACGGTTGGAGCCCCGTGGTCGTCGCAGGAGAGGGGCAACTGTCGGAAGGCATTTAAACCAACAACCAAACTTAACTACAGAAATGAGTAACGAAGCCGTCGCGGATGCGCCGGTCAATGCTGAGCTTGATGCATTGATCGATTCGAAGTTCCGCGAATTCAGAGAGGGTTCCATTGTCAATGGGACGGTTCTCGACATCCGACCCCAGGTCGTGATCGTCGATATTGGATACAAGTCGGAGGGCGTCATCCCCGCATCCGAGTTTGAAGATGATGACATCGAGGAAGGGGACGAAGTGGAAGTCCTCCTCGAGCGTCTTGAGAACGATGAGGGCATGGTGGTCCTCTCCAAGGAAAAGGCCGCCCACAAGCAGAACTGGGACAAGATTGTCAAGGTTTTCGAGGACGGCGGACTGGTCAAAGGGAAGGTCAAGAGCGTGGTGAAAGGTGGTCTGATGGTGAACGTCGGGGTGGAGGCCTTCCTTCCCGGTTCCCAGGTCGACATCATCCCTCCCAAGGATCTCAACGAATTCCTTGGCAATATCTACGAGTTCAAGATCGTCAAGGTCAACGACGAGCGGCAGAACATCGTGCTGAGTCGCCGCGAGGTGATCGAGGCCGAGCGTTCCGAGCGTCGCCAGCGCTTCCTGCAGACCGTGAAGGTCGGGGACAGGGTGACCGGGCAGGTGAAGAACCTGACCGACTTCGGGGCCTTTGTGGATCTCGAGGGCATGGACGGCCTCCTGCACATCACGGACATGAGCTGGGGCCGCATCAATCACCCCAGCGAGATGCTGCGGATCAGCCAGGAGGTCGAGGTGCAGATTCTCGATGTTGATCGCGAGAAGGAGCGGGTATCGCTCGGTCTGAAGCAGATGACCGACAACCCGTGGGAGGATATCGAGGCCAAGTTCCCGATCGGCTCCCAGGTCAAGGGAAGCATCACAAAGCTGCTTCCCTATGGGGCCTTTGTGGAAATTGAGCGTGGAGTGGAGGGTCTCGTGCACGTTTCCGAACTCTCCTGGGTCAAGCGGATCACCCGCCCCAGTGATGTGTTGGAACTCGACCAGGAAATCGAGGCGGTGGTGCTGGGGATCAGCATCGAGGAGCAGAAGATTTCCCTCGGGGTGCGCCAGCTGGAGCCAAATCCGTGGGACGAGATCGAGGGTCGTTATCCGGTGGGAACCAAGATCAACGGAGCGGTACGCAACCTGACCGCCTACGGCGCCTTTGTTGGACTGGAGGAGGGAATCGACGGGATGATCCACGTTTCCGACCTGAGCTGGACCCGGAAGATCAACCACCCGAGCGAGATCCTGAAGAAGAACGAAGAGGTCGAGGCCATCGTGCTGGCCATCGACAAGGAGAACCAGCGGGTTTCGTTGGGGATCAAGCAGCTCGATACCGATCCATGGTCCGATATTGATACCAAGTTCAAGGTGGGAGATGTCGTCAAGGGGACGGTTGCCAAGATCGCCAGCTTTGGAGCCTTTGTCAGTCTCGACGGCGATATCGATGGATTGATCCATATCTCGCAGTTGAGCGAGGACCATGTCGAGCGCGTGAAGGATATCCTCAACGTTGCTGACGACGTCGAGGCCCGCGTGATCAAGGTGGACAAGATAGAACGTCGTATCGGCCTTTCCATCAAGGCGGTGGAATACAGCGAGGAGCAGCTTCAGAAGGAGTCCCAGAGCTTCGAGACGCTGCGTCCTTCCAGCGATCTTGTCGGCCTGGAGCAGGCCTTCAACCTCGCCGCGGCCACCACGACCCCGCAAGAGGAAGAGTGGAGTCCGAGCGCGGAACCCGAGTCTCCTGCCGAGGAGGAAGAGAAGGGAGAGTAGGCAACTGCTTTCCTGACCTATTTGACACGCTCCGGGGTCCTTGGCCCCGGGGCGTTTTTCTTGCGCGCGATCGCAGGTGGGATGGAGAGAAATCCCGTTCCACGGGTGTCCCGTGGAGAAAGATCGGAAGGCCGGGGGGGCGTTGCTATTCCTCGCTTTCGGCCTTGGGCTTCTTGGCGCGGCGAACGGCACCGAAGCGCTTCTGGAATTTGTCGATGCGTCCCTCGGTATCGACGAACTGCTTCTGACCAGTGAAGAACGGATGAGAGTCGGCGGTGACGCCGATGGAAATCACGAAGTGATCCACTCCGTCGACCTGCTCGACGCGATCTGATTTGGCGGTCGATCGGGTGATATACTGCTTCCCGGTACTCATGTCCTGGAAGATGACCGGGTGGTATTCGGGATGGAGATCCGCTTTCATTGGAATCAGCCGTTTGCGGCGGGCGGGGAGAATGCGTGTTCTCCTGCAGGTGTCAAGAAATTGAGCCCGCTACTGGGTGTTTTGTTCCGGTTTCAAGATGAGGAGACGTGGTCCGGCCCCTGACTTCGTAGTGCGGATGTGGATGGTGTCGCCTCCTCCACTGAGATCCAGGACGATTGTTTCCGATCCCTGGAGGACGGCTGGAGCGAGGGGAATGTCGAAAATTCCTCCCGAGGGGGCTCCTCTCACGGCCCCGATCGTTTTCCCTCCATAGTTGACCCGGATGGTGCTGCGGGTTCCTCCCCCTGGGGCGGTGGTCATGCGCAGGACGACCCGCTGGGTGGGAGTGATTTCCGGGGGGGGACCGAAGCGGCGGAACTGGAGGCGGAGGGATCCCTCACTGGTGGACCGGGAATCAACCGGGTAGGAGCCCCGTTCCTGGGCCTTGGAGGTGGTTAGTTTCTTGGAACGGTATTCCTCCCAGGTAAGAGGGACATGGTAGATGATGCCTCCTGCGACATCCCGGGAGAGGAGGCCCCTCACATATTCGAGGTCGGCATTGGAAAGGGCTCCGAGGGCTACTTTGAATTCGCGGCCTTTCTTGTCCCGCAGGTAGAGAGTGCCCGCACTCGACCATTGATACTCGGCTGAGAAGGTCTTCCCATCGGTGTAGTGCCAGATGCGGGAGGGCCCCGCCTGCAGGGGCAGGATGGCGACAAGGGCAGGGAGAAGGAGCAGGCGCTTCAAGGGCGCTATTATCACGTGCCGGAGCGGATCAATCAAGGATCGTGCTGATGGAAGTGACCACATCCATGAAATTGTTGGCCCAGTTGTAGACAAAGTCGCGCCAGGTCAGCTCCGGCGAGGCAAGGCATACGAGCGCCGAGAGGAGGAGGACGTTGGAGAGGTAAATAAGGGAAAGAGAGAAGAATGTACCGTTTTCCTTCAGGTCGGGTTGGTCCCGGGGGATGATCCAGAGCGTCCACAGCAGGTGGAAACTCCAGGTCACGCCGATCATGAAAAACAGGATTTTTTCCTGATGAGGGATGCTGATGAGAAGCCCGGTCAAGGCAATGAGAAGAAAGATTACCACGGCCCAGAAGGGGACGAAGTAGGGAGAGAGGGCGATGAGAATATTAGATTTGTTTGTGACGATATGACCTCCATCCAGACTGACGCGGAATCCGCTTACCCGCCCGAGACAGAGATAGACGAAGACGACATGAGTCAGTTCGTGTCCCAGCACGTAGAGATAGAGAAAGAGCGGTTGGAGGAGCCGGGTGAAGAACCACCCCGCATAGAGGAAGAAACCGATCGAAAAATAGAGAAAGGCGCTGCTGCGCCAGAACTGAAGCCAGAAGGAGATGCCGGCCCCGGCTTCACTGGCAGCATGGAGATGGGGATTGAGGATGGAAATGGTGGTAACGAAGCAGAGCGGGAGCAGGGCCAGGCCCGCCAGAATGCGAAGGGAGCGCGTGAACCATCCCAGCTGTGCCTGTGAGTAGTGGGAATCTGCAATTGCGGACTGTACGGAAGTCAATCCGCGGCGGCGCCACGAGCGTTGGTTTGCCCGTTGGCGCGCCCGTCGATCGGCCTCACGAAGGGCCTCCCGCAGGGAGGGATTACGGACCCGGCGGTTGTCGCCTGTTCGTTGCAGATGAAGTTGTTTCCGGCGTCTTGCCACGCAGGGAGTGAAATAGTAGATATTTAGGAAAAGTTAAAGGTTTTTGGCAGGGTTTGATCGAGTTCGCAGGGCTGGGATGGATAAGGGCGAGGGTCTGGTTGGATCGTAGAGCACGTGTAGAAGCACCTTGCGGGTGCCCACGACCCGGGCGGCGTCAGTGCCCCGGAGATTTGATTGACGCCGGGGGGATGAGGGGTAGGACTGGAGAGAATCCCTGCCTGATTTTCATGATGTCCCGTGCCCTGATTTCCGGTCTCCCAGCAGCCCTCGCGATTTTCGTGATGCTTGCCGGGGGAGCGATTGCTCAGGTGAGAGTGAACACGATACTCGCTCTTTCTGATGCTCCCGATGTCAATGTCCTGAACGTCACGCTTTCCGCTCTCGGAATCGAAGATCAAGAGGAGAGTGAGCTTAGTGGAACGGTAAATGCCATTCTCACGATCGACCCGGGGACAGACCAGGTTTCGGAGTTCACGCTGAGTTCAGGGGACCTGACCGCCACGGACATGAGCTTTTCCCTGGAGTTGGGGCCGATCAGTGTTGCCGATGTAGACCTCAGCGGAATAAAGGCGACGATCTCTACCACTCTGCAGGGACTGGTTACCCCCGGTAGCGGCCAGTTTGATGCGTCATTGCACCAGGTGACGCTGTACGAGGGCGCTATTACCGGATCGGCAATTACCGGTGAGGTCGATGAGAACTTTACGGAGAGTCCCGTTACAGGGGCAGGTGCAGGAACCGGGACGGTAACTCTCTCGCGGACCGCGGTGGAGGGGAATATCGTGACTTACGACGTTCTGGTAGTGCTGCCTCTGGAATTCAGCAATCCCCTTCAGGACGGAGTGGATGTAATTGTGAACTCGACGGTTCAGATGGAAGGGACCATTGAGGTTCCGCTTGATCCTTATCTGGGATGGGCAGAGCTGAATGGAATCCCGGATGCCCCGTTCGAGGAGGACCACGATGGGGATGGGGTTCCCAATGGGTTGCTCTGGGCTCTGGGCTATAATGTGAATGACCGGCCGTCGCTTTTCACCCCCGACCTGTTCATTCCCGGTCAGGTCGACCTCATTGTGACCCCCGGCCCGGTCGGTATCCGTGCACCTGTCTTCGTAGAGGGGAATTTCGATCAGGGAGGGTGGACCCTGCTGGATCCATTCCTCCTCCTTGGTTTCGAAAATCCGGTGCCCGTCGGGGAGGATTGGCCGATCGTGATCTTTCTCTCCGGAGACCGGAATTTTGTACGGCTGCGGGTGGAGAAGCCCTGAAGCGACGGGCGCAGGGCTGTTTTCAGGCCCTGCCAACGTAGCTTCCGTCCTCGGTATTGATCTTCAGGACGTCGTCGGGTTTGACGAAGAGGGGAACCTGGACCGTGACTCCGGTTTCGAGAGTAGCAGGCTTGGTGGGATTGTTGGCAGTGTCACCCTTGATGCCCTCTGAGGATTCGGTCACCTTCAACTCCACCACGGCGGGAAGACTGACGCTTACGGCATTGCCTTCGATGAAGAGAATCTCTACTTCCTGGCCTTCCTTGAGAAAGCTCCGGCAGTCCTCAACGAGGTTCTCATCAAGGGTGGTCGTCTCATAGGTTTCCAGATCCATGAAGTGAGTGCCTGATGGGTCGGAGTAGGAATACTCCAGCTTTTGGCGCTGGGTTTCCACGATGTCCACCTTCTCGGAGGATGCAAAGCGGATGGTCTTCTTGTTTCCGGAGTTGAAGGAGCGGATGGTGGCGGCAATGAGGGCGTTGCCCTTGCCGGGAGTGCGGTGCTCGAGGTGAAGCACCACGCCCATGTCTCCTTCATAGCGGATACATTGTCCCTTGTTCAGTTTGGTCGCAACGACTGCCATTGATCTCAGATTGGTGGGGAGAGGTCCGTCCCACGGGACGGAAGAGCGCGGTTTACCCTCCATCAGGGAAGAGGGCACGAACAATCTTCGGGATTTTCTCGAGGGGTGCTATTCGAGGGGCTGAATTGGTTTCTGTTTACCTGTAATCCGCTCCGTCGGCACTGGCCTCACAGGACCTGACGAAGGCGGCAAGTTCGCCTTTCATCCGGGCTACCACCTCGGGGGAGCGGTCACTTATATTCATGGTCTCGGAAGGGTCGACGCTCAGGTCGTAGAGCTCGAATTCGGTGACAGGCACCTTCCCGTTGTCCGAGCGTCGTCGTTTCAGACCTCCCATGTTGTGGATGAGCTTGTAACGGTCATTGACCAGGGTCCGGTCCTTGCCGAATCGGAATCCAATGGCGCGACCCCGCAGCTTTTGCACCCCTTTCAGGATGGGGAGGATATTGATGCCATCATAGGGTCGCTTGGAGAGGGGCAGGTCCAGCACGGCGGAGATCGTCGGGAAGTAATCACTGCTGACACAGGGAGCGTCAACTTCGCGGGGTTGCAGGGTTCCAGGCCATTCGACCACCGCGGGAACACGCACGCCACCTTCGTAAAGGCTTCGCTTGCGCCCCCGGAACTTGCCGGCTGTCCCCTGGGAGGCCCCCTTCGGACCGGGGTTGCCTTCCGGTCCATTGTCACTCGCGAAGCAGAGCATGGTTTTATTTTCAATGTTCAACTGACGGAGGTGTGCACGAAGTCTCCCCATCTGGGCGTCGAGGGCGGTGATGCAGCTGAAGTACTGTTGCTGGTTGTCCGGCAATCCGTTGTAGTGTGCGGCCATGTATTCCGGGTGCCCCACCACTGGGAGGTGCGGGGCATGGAACCAGATCACGGCGAGAAAGGGTTTTTTGTCCTGGACGGCCCGGGAGATGAAGGGGAGAGCCTTGTCCATTACCATGCGGGAGGTGCACCCGGCGAGGGGTTTGGTGAGGGGCTTTCCGTTGTGCCAGAAGAGCGCGCGCATGTCCCCCCTGCGTGCCGCCTGGCAATGGCCATTCTCTGGCTTGTAGGGGTTGTAGGTCGCGATGGAGAATTCGCTGGCAAACCATTCGCCAAACCCTGCCATGCCCGGGCTCATGAAGTTCTTTTCCGCCTTGCGACCCGCTCCCTTGCCACTGAAGCGGGGACTGAGAGTTCCCAGGTGCCACTTGCCGAAAAGGCCGCTGGTGTAACCCTTCTCCGCAAGGAGTTCGGGGAGGCTGAGCTCCTCCTTGCGGAGGTGTCCGATATTGGCGGTGGGGACGCCGTAGCGGAAGGGGTTGCGTCCGGTCAGGCAGCTTCCCCTGGTAGGGGAACAGACGGGCGCGCCTGCATAAAAGCGGGTCAGGCGAACTCCGGCCCGGGCCATGTCATCAAGGTGTGGGGTGACAATCTTCGGATGGCCATTAAACCCTGTATCACCCCAGCCGAGGTCATCCGCCATGCACAGGATGAAATTTGGTGTGGGGGCAGGATCCGCGAGAGAGGGAGGGGCCAGAAGGGAAAGCAGAAGCAGGAAAAGGCGGTTCATGATGCTTTAGTATTACGTTGGCAGGGTTGACAAGGAGGGTGGCTTGCGGCCCGATTCGTGACGATATGAATCGACTGTTTTCTCTGCTGGTTCTGACGGGCTCTGCAATCAGCATCTGCTGGGCGGATGGATGGCCTCAGTGGATGGGGGAAAAGAGGGATGGGACCTGGCGGGAAGAGGGCATTTTGAGGCAGTTCCCAGAGGCAGGTCCTGAGGTTCTCTGGCGAGCTCCGGTTGGTCATGGGTATTCCGGGCCGGCCGTAACCGGGGGGAGGGTTTATCTCATGGATCTGGTGATCGAGGAAGGCGCGGTGGTGAATGATGCTGGCTCCCAGGCGAGATTGAGGGGTAGCGAGAGGGTCCTCTGCCATGATGCGGGGAGCGGAAAGTTACTCTGGAGTCATACCGAGCGGCGGGAATATGAAGTATCCTACCCCGGGGGCCCGCGCGCTACCCCAACGGTAGATGGTGGACAGGTTTTTGCCCTTGGAGCGATGGGGCACCTTACCTGCCTCAGCACGAAAGGTACGGTGCAGTGGAAGAAGGATCTGGGCAGGGAATATGGAGCTCCTGTCCCAATGTGGGGACACTCAGCTTCTCCTCTGGTTCATCGTGACATGGTGATTTGCATGGTCGGGGGAGCGGGTTCCCTGATTGTTGCGTTTGACCGGAGGACGGGAAAGGAACGCTGGCGGACACTCTCCGCCCGGCATGGCGGTTATTGTCCTCTCCAGGTTGTCGAGCACGCCGGGGTCAGCCAGCTCATCGCCTGGCATCCTGACGGGGTGACGGGTCACAATCCTGAAACCGGGAAATTGTATTGGAACGTCCCGATCAAGCCGACCAATGGGTCGTCTATTGCGATGCCCCGTAAACTGGGAAACAAGTTATTTGTCAGCGGATATAACAGGATCGGCGGAATGATCGAACTGGATGATGAAAGACCGGGGGCCAGGATCCTGTGGCGGAGTGGCCCCAAGGAAGGGGTCTATCCCGTCAACAGCACCCCCTACCTCCTGGATGGTATCATTTATGGCGTGGATGTTGACCGGAGTGCCCTGATGGGTGTGGAGATCAGTTCAGGGAAGCGGCTCTGGGAAAGCCGTGCCCCATGCCTTTCTGCAGAGATTGCAGCTCGCAAGCGGGTACCGCGCTATGGGACGGCCTTTCTCACCTATCACCCGGGGAATCGCCAGTTCTGGATCCTCGGGGAAATGGGGGACCTCATCATTGCGGAGCTTTCCCGGCAGGGATATCGCGAAGTAGGCCGGGCTCATGTTCTTGGGCCCACGAATACCTCCGGGTCCCGGAAGGTTCTGTGGAGTCCCCCGGCGTTCGCGATGCGTTCCGCGTTTATCCGGAATGACAGGGAGATGATCCGGATCGACCTGGCTGGAGATGAGAAGCGGGATTTGGGGGTTGGAGATCCGGAATCATGATATATCACTGGCCTGTTCAGCGTAAAACAGAGCCTCACATCACAATGAAACCACACATCATTATTACCCTGTTGTCTTCTTTCCTCCTTTCCCTGCCGTCCCTGGCGGATCACCACAAGAAGGGTGGATGGAAAGATCTCTTTAATGGAAAGGACCTTGCCGGGTTCGCCCAGCGTAACGGGACGGCCTCCTATAAGGTCGTGGACGGGACAATTCTGGGAACGACCGCCAAGGGGAGTCCCAATTCCTTCCTCTGTACGGAAAAGAAGTATGGAGACTTTGAGCTGACCTTTGAGGTCAAGTGCCACAATAACCTGAATTCCGGGGTGCAGATTCGCTCCAAGACCAAGAACGATGATCCCAAGGAGCGGGTTAACGGACCGCAGGTTGAGATCGAAGCCAGCGGGGCGAATGGCGCGGAGTCAGGTTATATATATGGAGAGGCCTGCTACGGGTGGATGACTCCCAATGACAAGCGCAAGCCGCACAAGCACTTCAAGGATGATGCGTGGAACGAATACCGGGTGCTTGCCAAGGGGGCCCGGATTCAGGTGTGGGTCAACGGTGAGCAGGTTTCCGACCTGGTCCATGAGAAGGCTTACAAGAGCCATCCGAGCGGGTTTATCGGCCTGCAGGTCCATGGAGTCGGAAACAGAGGTCCGTTTACGGTGGCTTGGCGCAACTTGAAGATCCGGGAGCTGAAGTAGGGTTTTTGATTCTGGAAATTCCCAGGAGGGGAGGGGTGATAGCCTCTCCCCTTTTTCTATCCTGCGCCCTCCGTGCGTCTGAATCGCAGGGTCTTGTGCCCGGATCGGGATCTCTTGGGGTTGAATCGACCCGGTTTCCGGGGCACCATATACAGGAAACAAGATGAGTGACGGATCCTTGGAGAATTACCGGTCCCTGCACGGATTGCCCGAGTTGGCAGGAGTAGCCGACCTGGCCGGGGCGGCCGGTCCCGGGTTGGGGGTTCAGGAGTGCGTGACCCGCCTGAAGTGCTTTCATTATGCATTGCAGAGGACCTGGCAGGTGCTGCTCACTCGTATTGCCTGTGAGCCCATCTACGAATTGAAGATGGGCTACAGCTATCACGCCTACCTTGTTGCGGAGCATATTACCCTTCTGCGGGACAGGGTGGCGGAGCTGCGGCATCCTCCTTTGGGACTGGACAAGGTTCCGGATGATAATCTGCAGGCTTTTTTTGATGAGATCCGTAACGCTCCAGATCTGAAGAGTTTCATGGAAGGGCTCTACCGGGTGGCCTTGCCAGCGTTGCGCGAGAGTATGCAGGATTACGGAGAGCAGACTAATCCGCTTACTGATGCGCCCGGTCTGCGTGTTCTCCGGGTGATTCTTCCGGAGGTAGAGGACATGATTTCGTGGGGAGAAAAATCATGTGCGGCACTGGAAGCGGCAAGTGCGGGGCAACGGCAGGATCCATCGGAATGGAAGCAGGAACTCAGGGGCTGGCTGGCGGCCTCTGGCGGCCTGGCCGGGACCGGGGACCGGGGTGTATCCCCATCTCCGCGCTATTCGGCTGAGGAGTTCCACTATGACAGCACGCCGAAGCGCGACGAGCGTTTCCCGGATCCTTATAACATGGGGGTTCATGCCGAGGAGTTTCTTTATGATGAATCCTTTGAGAGCCGGGACAAGGTCTTCATGATGTTCTACAAGCGTCTTCGGGAGATCGATGTTCCGGAGATGATGGCCTCCATCCTGTATGAGATGGTCACGGAGAGCGGTGATGAGGAGGGAGAAAGAAAGCGACCCTGGGGCTTCTATCGCGACATGACGCGCCAGCTCTGGGACGAGGCCCGGCACGCCATGATGGGGGAGGTGGGTTTCGCCCGGTCCGGGATTGACTGGCCGAGCAAGGTGATGATCAACTTCACATGGTCAAAAGGATTGAACGAACAGCTCACCCCCCGGGAGCGTCATGCCGTCCTGTGGTTCATTGAGCAGGGGCTCATGTCGAAGACGGGTAAGCGGTACGAGTGGGAAGTGGGGACCGATTCGGGAGATGATTTCGCACAGTTGATCCAGGACTTCGACTGGGCCGACGAGGTCCTGCACGCGCGTATTGGGCGCGACTGGTATGTGAAGGATTTTGAAACGGTAGCGGATGCGGCTGCATACGGCAGTGCCTGCTGGGACAAGGTGGTTTCCGACTGGGAACAGTGGAAGGCGGATGGCCTGACCGAGCATCATAACTGGTGGCCAGACCTCTATCGTGAGGTCTGCAGATACCGGGGCGAGGAGCCCGACCCCCGGGTCCTTGCCTATGATCGCAGTTATGCCGAGACCCGGGCTGACCTGCAGAGGATATCGGCTTCGGGGTAGGAGGATTCCAGTCTCCTGTTTTTCTGGAGTTCAGGGGAGGAGAATGCCTTCCTTGATCATCTTGGCCTTGGACCAGCGCGGGCGGATGCGGGCCGGGGTTGGAGTGCCGGTTACGCGGTCGAATTCATCCGGGGTGCGCAGCCCGGGGGTCTTTTCCCGGGTTCTGATCCGCCACTGCCGATATTCAACACGCAGGCGTTCGAGGGTGTCCTGATGGGCCGGGTCCAGGGCGAGATTCCTGAGTTCGTGGGGATCGGTGGAAAGGTCGTAGAGTTCTTCCCGGGGCCGGGGGGCCGTGAAACAGCTTGCCTGGACAGCGGGCAGATTTCCTTCCATGCGCAGGCGTTGCATCTCCTTGAAGGTATCGCTACGAGCGGCATCGGCGGGAGGTGTGCCGGGAAGATCTGCGTAGTGGTTGATGATGTACTTGTAACGGTCGTCTCGTACCGCCCGGGAGCGATCTTCATAATCGTGCCAGTTCTTTTCGGCGAAGATGGCGTCGCGGATTTCGATCTTCCTTCCTTCCAGCAGCGCAGTGAAGTTCCTGCCCGCGAGGCTGGGGCCCACCGGGAGGCCGGCCAGTGTCAGGATGGTGGGGCCCAGGTCGACACTGCTGACCAGTTGGTTGCAGCGGGAGCCGGGCTTTATGGTAGTGGGCCAACGGATAATCAGGGGGGTGCGGATTCCACTGTCATAGAGGGTAGTCTTATCGCGGGGGAAGGGTCGCCCATTGTCGCTCAGAAAGATCACGATTGTGTTGTTTGACACCTTCTGGGTTTCCAGTTCCTGGAGAACTGCACCCACGAAACGGTCGAGTCGGGTGATCTCGTCGTAGTAGCGGGCATAGTCCTGGCGCACCAGGGGGGTGTCCGGATGGTAGGGAGGAATGATTACCTCTTCGGGGGGATGGGGTGCTGGCGAAATCTGTTTTTCGTAGGGACGGTGCGGGTCGACAGCCGCAAGCCAGAGGAAGAATGGGATTTCAGGGTCCCGTTCTTGAAGCAGGTCAACCCACTCTGCGCAGCCACTCCGATCGTCGCCAGTGGAAGTCTCCTTGAACTTGCCGCCCGCCACCGCTCCGGCATTGGGAGGAAGCTGGAATCCTGAGGTGTCGACCTCCCGAACTACCGTGAACCGATCCCGCATGGCATCTCCAAGATGCCACTTGCCCGCTGCCCCGACGAAGTATCCGGCCTTCTTAAGTCGCTGGGGGAAGATGACCTGAGATTCCGGAAGGGGCCAGTGGAGCTGCTCTGCATCAGTCTGGTGAGGGTAGCGCCCGGTGAGAATACTGGCACGGCTTGGGGAGCAGGAGCTGATAGTGAGGAAGGCCTGATCGAAACACATTCCCTCTGAGGCCAGACGGTCAAGGTTCGGAGTGCGGACCTTTTTGTTTCCGAAGGCTCCGAGATCGTCCCAGGCGAGGTCATCAGCGAGGATGATGACGAAATTTGGTCGGGCTTCTTTCCCGGGGGGAGGTTCCTGGGCGGGCAGGAGGCCTCCGCTGAGCAGAATGAGCACGGTGAGGCGAAGAAATAAGTTCATGATGGAAGGTGCTGTATTCCAGCTCGGGAAGGGAGGGAAAGAGTTCCTAGCTACTCCTCTGCTGGGAGAAAAGCCCGAAGCGCGTTTGTGAGTTGGAAACATGCTCTTCCCTGCCCTACGATCATTACATGAGTCCTTCCCGACGACAATTTATGAGCAGTGCTGCCTTGGCGGCCGGTGGGTTTTCCCTGGGTTCCGGGCGAGCTTTCGCCGCGCCTCCAAAGATCGACACCCCGTTCAAGCATTCGGTGATGGGCTGGTGTTTTGGGGGTCGCGGGGTGAAGCCCGGGCAACTTGCTGAATGGTGCGTTAAACTGGGCATGCACGGGATGGAGGGGATCCCGCGGACAGCCTACAAGGAAGTGATGGATCTCGGGCTTGAGATTTCCCTCGTGGGAAGTCATGGCTTCGCACAGGGGCCTTGCGATCCGAGGTATACCGAGA
>Ga0163180_10001122_pt1 | contig 15319 bp, 10 predicted proteins | sample AtlANTMetagenome_2_FD_109647 | JGI IMG/M metagenome (GOLD analysis project Ga0163180, IMG submission 109647) | Marine eukaryotic phytoplankton communities from the Atlantic Ocean - Atlantic ANT 4 Metagenome | ecosystem: Environmental > Aquatic > Marine > Oceanic | place: North Atlantic Ocean...
AGCTTAGGGTTTATATTTAGGGTCTCATTGAGAGAGAGAGAAAGAAAGCGACCTTTTTTTGCTCCTTTTTGTTGGGGAGGACACGCCAAAACTTTTTTGTGGTCGAGGAGGGAGCGATATATATACATACACACACACACATATATATATATATATATAAAGACGTTTTGGTGCAACTATAATAACATCGGTTTGGTTTGACGCGCGTGGTGCGTGGTAAGCGGTGTTGTGTGCGCGGAGTGTTCGTCTTCTCTCGTCTCTCGTCTCGAAAGCGGCGCACAGATTTCTTCTCTGATTCTCTCGTTGTCCAATTCGATTGGAAACCTTTCGAGTGAGAGAGAAGAAGAAGAAGAAGAAGAAGAAGAACATATAGTCTCGGTCGTCGTCGTCGGTCTCGCGCATCGCACAAAAAAAAATGTCGTTCGAAGGGCGAGGCGGCTCGAAAGTCGGCGCCGGGGGGTTAGCGTCCGCGTCGCAAACGGCGCTGGACCGCCGCGAACGTTTGCGCCGATTGGCCCTGGAAACGATCGACCTGAGCAAAGATCCGTATTTCATGCGAAACCATTTGGGGTCGTACGAGTGCAAATTATGCCTCACCATCCACGGCAACGAAGGAAACTATTTAGCGCACACGCAAGGGAAACGACACCAACAAAACTTAGCGAAAAGAGCCGCGAGAGAAGCGCGAGAGACGAAAGTGTTACCGCAACAAAAGACGAAAGCGGCACCTCGGAAACGAGTGACGACGATTGGCCGACCCGGGTACCGCGTGACCAAACAGTTCGATTCGCGTTCGCGAAAGAGGTCTTTGTTATTTCAAATAGAATATCCCGAGCGGGAGACGAACGTGAAACCAACGCACAGGTTCATGAGCTCGTACGAACAGAAAGTAGAACCGTGGGATAAGAAATATCAATACGTTGTTTTCGCGTGCGATCCGTACGAGACGATTGCGTTTAAGATTCCAAACGTGGAGATTGCGACGAGAGGAGGAGGCGCCTCGTCGAAAGGGTTTAGCGGATGTCAAGCCGCGTGGGAGGAAGGAAGTAAGACGTACGCGTGTCAGGTGTTTTTTGAGAATAGTCGTAGTGGTGGTGATGGCGGTCGTAGTCATGGTGGAACGGCGCCGTTGGCCGGTATCCCGCCGCCGAGCGCGACGGGGATCCCTCCTCCACCGCCGCCGCCGCCGCCACCGCCACCACCGACGATGTAGTCCTCGTCGTCCCTCGAATCAAAAATTGTTTGTTATGTATACTTATAAGTACTATTACATGTTAGTCGCTATTATTATCTCTAACTCAGTTATTCATCGTCTCTCTCCTTCCTTCTTTTCTACTCCAACCACGAATTCTCCACGACCAATTGCACCCTCTTATTATACTCCCTCACCGAGTCTCGAAACAGCATCGCCGCTTCACTATTCGCCGGCGAATTTGGATTCGGATCGCACAACAAACTCTGTATCGACGTCAACACCGCGGCAACGTCGTAAATTGGCGACCACTGGTTCTGCAAAATATCCAAGCAAATCGACCCGTCCGCGTATATGTTCGGATGGAACATCTTCGTCGCAAACTTCACCGTCGGCGCTTTGTTCGGGTACTCCTCGGTAAATTGCAGCGTCAGTTTAAACGTGCCGCCTTCCCACGGCGTGTCTTCGGGCCCGAACATGACCGCGTGCCAGAGCATGATATTCGACTCCGTCGGCGCGCCAGAAATCCCAGTCGGTGGGTCCGATTGCAGTCGCTTGAAATCTCGAACGAGACGTTTGCGCGCGGGAGTGGACATGATGATGAGTCGTCGTCGTCGTCTTACGCCCGACACTACTTTCACTTTCCTTCGACGCCCCTCTCTAAAGACAAAAGCCCCGGCTCTTCTTCGACCGCTTTTAAAGTCGCTTTTCTTTACGCGCGAACACACACACAAAAAAAAAAGGGGTCGTCTCCAATTGGACAAAAAACGCAAAATCTCAAAATCCGTCCTCTCTCTCTTTTACGTCTCGGTGGTGGTGGTGGTGGTGGTGGTGGTCCTTTCGACGCGTCAAAGGGCCTACTAAAACCAGGAGGCGTTTTAGGACGACGACGACGCGCGGCTTTTGTTGTTATTATTAAAGGACTTTTGGAGTACTAAGTGCTCTCTCTCCTAAAAGCGAAAAGAGTGTAGTCTCTTCTTCTTTTATTATGTGTCGTCAAAAAAGAGGGAGAAGAGGAAAGTTAAACAGAAAGAAAAAGAAAACCTCTTCTCCTTCATGTGATACCCTAAACCCTAAAAATTCAAAAAAAAAAATTGTGCAAAAAATTTTACCTCCCCATTTATTATTTCTTCGGATGCTCTTGGAGAAGCGCGTCGTCCGTGTCGTCTTCGTTTCCAAAGGAAGGTTTCCCTTTTCCTTTCGACGACGACGACGACCGGTGGTGGTGGCTTCTTCTTCTTCTTCTTTTCTGTCCGAAAAAGCCTTTGTCGCTAAAGCTGCTCGAGGGAGACCCTTTCGAAGCGAGGAAGAAGGACGCGTTGGTGCATCTTGCCATCGAAGTCGATTTTTTCATCATCGTCGTCCTCCTCGCGGAGAAAAAAAAAGGGATCGTGTCGTCGTCTCGTTCCCCGCGTTGGGGTCGAAGACGACGACGAGTGAAACGATGGAAACGACGACGTCGATGATGGCGAAGAACGACAACAACCGGGCGTCGTCGTCGTTTCGGGAAACGCTCTTGCGATGGTACGACGAGAAGCAACGCGAGTTACCTTGGAGACGACGAAAAGAAGAAACACCAACGCCAACAACAGAAATGTCCGAGGAGGAGGAGGAGGAGGATCGGTACGCGTACGGCGTGTGGGTGTCCGAAATCATGTCGCAACAAACGCAAATCGAACGCGCGGCGGAGTACTGGTGCCGATGGGTGGAAAAATGGCCAACGGTGAAACACTTGGCGGACGCGACGGAAGACGAAGTGAGAGACATGTGGGCAGGACTCGGGTACTATCGCCGGTCGCAGTTTCTGTTGAAAGGAGCGAAATACGTGAACGAAGAACTCGATGGTAAGTTTCCGAGAGATATCGTCGGGTTGATGAAAATCCCGGGGATTGGACCCTACACGGCGAGCGCGGTGGGATCAATTGCGTTTGGGATTAGAGAAGCCGCGATCGACGGGAACGTGAACAGAGTTTTGACGCGCGTGGAACGGATACGAGGGGATCCGGTGAAGGAGAAGAAAACGGTGGATTCAATCAAACGCGTCGCCAAAGAGTTGATTGGGAAAAACGACGACTCAGAAGAAAACGACGACGACGGCGACGGCGCTCGTCGTGGACGACCGGGAGATTTTAATCAAGCAATGATGGAGTTAGGCGCGACGGTGTGTAAACCGAAGAACCCTTCGTGTAATGAGTGCCCAATCTCTCATTTTTGTAAAGGGTATCAACAGGAATTGATTTCGGACGGACAGAATCCAGTCACCGCTTACCCGGAAATCGCGAAGAAAGCGGAAAAGCGCCAAGAAGCGATTGCAGTGGCAGTAGTCAGTTGCACCGTCGACGACACGAAATGGTTTTTTTTAACGAAAAGACCAGAAAATGGATTATTAGCAGGCATGTGGGAATTTCCATCTGTATTCATGCGCGAAGGCGAACTGGCGACGGAATCCGTGCCGAGCGCGTCGGATGTGTACGACGCGCAAAAATTCTTTCGCGAATCCGATACGCGAGGCGTATCCGAGTTGTTCGCTTCAATCGCGTCGACAAGTAACGCAAGAGAGAACAAAGAAGTTAAGATTGAAAATGACACCAGAAAAGAAGAAGAAGACGTGTCGTTCAAACACGAACCTGGTGTCGTCACGCACGTCTTTTCGCACGTGAAACATCACATGCACGTCTTCTCCTTGGATTTGGGCACCTTAGACGCCTTACCTCGACGGGTGAAGAAAGAAGATTCGGAGGAGAACGTCCTCGCACCAGGAAATGAACAAGAAGATAAAAGCAAAAGCGAGAGGATACGCTCCTCCTCCTTCTCCTTCTCCTCCCCCTCTTCGTGGTTCTGCAGTTCCGATTTTGAAGACAAAGGCGTCTTTTCCACCGGCGTTCAAAAAGTCTACGCGTTTGCCGAGAAGAGAGGCGCGCACGAAACCAGCGGCAACATTCGCAAACGAAACGCTACCGCCGCTACAAAAAGCACCAAATATTATAACGGGAACGAAGACAAAGTAGTACACATCGACGCGAACGCGGTTACCACCATCGACGACGACGACGACGGGGAGAAGAAGAAGAAAGAGAAGAAGGACAAAAAAGCTAAGTACAAAACGAAAGACATCGCGAGCTTTTTTAGTGCGAGCTAACAAAAAAAGAGGGAGGCCATTTTTTTTTCCTTTTTTTGAAAAATGAAACCCTAAAAAAGAGAGTGAGAAAAAAGGGGGGGTCCGAAAGGCAACCTGTTTTTTGGATAAATGATGACGACATTGTGAATTTGTACGGGAACACCAATTTTAAGACGCGAGACGCGCAGGTATTCACTCGTCGCGGAACAGAAGATCCACCAGAAGACGAAGACGCGGTTCTCTCGTCGCCGAGAAGAGTTGTTGTTGCGTTATTCGACGTCGTCCTCGCGGTGTGTGGGGGGGTTTTGCACGACACACTCGTAGCGCGCGGTAAACGCATTTTCACACGCAATTGTGATTCGAGAGATACAACACAATTGGAAAAAAGTTGGACATTCGAGGAGACCAATAATAATGGCGCGCGCGAGTTTACGCGTCGCGAATGCGAATAACGCCGCCGCCGAAACTCTGGCCGAGAATCGAATCGTGCACGACGACGATCGAACGACGTGAGTCTTTTTTCGTGCGTTTGAAACAACGTCGATTCATCGAGTGCTTTGTTTTTAAATTTTCCTTCCAAAATTACCCTCGTTGGAACCCCTTTCTTTCTTTCTTTCTTTCTTTCTTTCTTTCTTTCTGGGTGTGTGTGTGTGTTAAAAAAGCCGAAGAAAAAAATACGCGAAGAAGAAAAAGAGCCGTTCATCTGGAGACTGACGAAACGCTTTTACGTCTTAATGTACCTCTCTCTCTGCGAACAAACAGACCGAACAGAGCGGATTCATCCATCCAACGGCGCTTGTCGTCGTCGAGCATCATAAACTCGGCGATATCCATGCTGAAATCCATCGCGAAGAGCGCGTCGTCGTCGAAGAGAGAAAGAGCGGAGACGAGTTCGGAGGAAGACGCGGACGAGTTTAATTTGGGGGCAGAGGATGCGAACGCGAAGAGAGCGAAGAGAAGTTTAGGGATGAAAGCAACGATGAATGCGATGGTTAATACTACCGATACGAATAACACGACGCCGCCGCCGATGAAGAAAGCGGATCCAGATTCGAGTTTTATCACGAGTTCGTTGAGGAAGAGTAAGAAAAGTAAAAGCGATAAGGAAGAAAATGGTGGTAGAGGTGGGAGACAGTTGAGGTTTACGGCTACCGCGAATAATTCGTCGAAGCAAGCGATATTGGACGACGACGAGGAGATTGGTGGCGATTCCACACGGGAAGAGGGGGATGATGATGCGGAAGCGGCGAGAACGCGGACGACGAGACGAAGGACGACGGCTTTGGCGAACAATGCGAATGCAAATAACATTTCAAAAGTCGAACACGGAGGAATGATGAAGAGAGGAAGAAAACGGTTCATAGATTCTATCTTTTCGCCGATGTTTTCGTTTCTTTCCGGGACGGAAGCGGCAGGTAAAAGGGGCGTCGCGATATCCTCGGCCGCTGTCTCGGAAGAAGAGTCCGACGGCGCCGCAAAGAGTACCAACACCCGAACGGCCTCGAGGCTTGGATCTAAAAAATACACGAAACTTCGCGCAACAACGCCACCAAAACACGATAAAGGCCTCGACGACGTTGAAGAGGATGAAGAGGAGGAGGGCGGCGTGCCGTCAACCTCGGACTCCGGCAGAAGACGAAGCCGCGCAGAGTTGGATACTATTCTGAACGGTTTTACCGTCGATACCGACGACGACGAGGCTGAGTTTCTCGATTCTGACGACGAATACGACGAAGAGTGCGATCCGTGGGCGTTTATTTTTAATTTGCCTCCTTTAGAGCAGTGCGTTCCCAAACGGAGGAAAACGGTGTTACCGACCAAAAAGAAAGGTGAACCAAAGAACACTTTGGTGTTGGATTTAGACGAAACTTTAGTGCACTCAAACTTAGAAGACGAGGATGGCACGCCGGATTTCACCTTCCCAGTCCGCTTTAACAACGAAACGCACGTGGTAAATGTGCGCATTCGCCCATACTTGGAAGAGTTTATGAAACGCGTCTCGAAGAAATTTGAGGTTGTGATTTTCACGGCGAGTCAAAAAGTGTACGCGGATAAGTTATTGGATCATTTAGACCCAGAACACGTGTACTTTTCGCATCGATTATTCCGAGACTCGTGTGTTTTAGTCGAAGGTAACTATTTGAAAGACTTATCGGTGTTGGGACGAGATTTAAGTCGAACGTTCATCATCGACAACTCGCCGCAAGCATTTGGGTTCCAAGTAGAAAATGGCGTGCCGATTGAATCGTGGTACGACGATCCCACCGATGACCATTTGTTGCGCTTATTGCCGGTACTAGACGTGCTATCGGAAGTAAACGACGTGAAACCGATATTGCACCGAACGTTCGAGTTGAAAAAGAGAACGTTAAGAGCGGGCGAGAGAGTGAAGAGATGGGAAGCGCTGCGGGAGAAGAGTTTGTATCGTTAAAAGAAGAAAAAGAAAAGGAAGGATTAGATTTCGTGTATATAATGTGTGTTGATGTGACGAAAAGCAATAAAATCATCAGACCGTGTGTTTCAAAGCTTTTTCGTTTGTACTACTTGCTATCCAAAAGGGATCACTTTTTGAATGTTGAGAAGAAAACGTAAAGTACTCTCGCATCATGCTTAAGTTACAATCGAACTGTATTTATATTATTAAAACCCATCAAACATCTTTTTTGTTTACTTGCTCAAGTTCTTCATCAAAGCTTCTTGCATTTGCGTGCACCCGACCAATTTCATGCCTTCTTGCATGATATCGCCGGTTCTAAAGCCTTGATCTAAAGTCGTGTTCACGGCTTCCTCGATAGATTTCGCCGCCGCTTCCTCTCCAAACTGGTACCTCAACAGCATTGCGGCGGATAAAACTTGCGCCAACGGGTTCGCCTTATCCTGTCCGGCAATATCCGGTGCCGAACCGTGCACTGGCTCGTACAAACCTGGTCCGGAACTCCCAACCGCCGCGGATGGCAACATCCCGATGGACCCGGTCAACATACTCGCCGCGTCGGAAATGATATCCCCAAAGATATTCCCGGTAACAATCGTATCGAACTGTTTCGGGTCTCGAATCACTTGCATTGCGCAGTTATCGATGTACATGTGCGACAAATCCACGTCTTTATAATTCTCGTGCTGCTTAATAACTCGTTCCTTCCACAACTGGGAAACCTCCAACACGTTCGACTTCTCCACCGAACACAACTTCCCACCTCTCTTCTGCGCAATCTCAAACGCAACCTTTGCAATTCTATCCACCTCTGATTCGGAATACACCATGGTGTTAAACCCAATTCTTTCGCCTTTGTCGTTGGTCCCAAACCCTTTCGGCTCGCCGAAGTAAATCCCGCCCGTCAACTCTCTCACGACCATAATATCTGTACCAGAAACGATATCTTTCTTCAACGAAGACGCGTCTGCCAACTGCGGTAAAACCACCGCCGGTCGCAAGTTTGCAAAAACCTCCATCCCAGCGCGCAACCCCAGCAAACCTCGTTCCGGTCTCATGTTCGCCTCGAGCGCGTCCCACTTATACCCGCCAATAGCCGCCAACAAAACCGCATCGGATTGCTTGCAACACTCCAACGTATCTTCCGGTAACGGCGTTCCAAACGCATCGATCGCGGCACCACCGACGAGCTTTTCCTCGAAACTAAACCCGATATCGTGTTTCCGCCCGACTTCGTGCAGCGCGTCGACGGCGACGCGCATGATTTCCGGCCCGATGCCATCGCCCGGGAGTAACGTGAGCGTGTAATTCTTCGACGCCGCGTTCGTCGTCCCCCCGCTTGGTCTTCGTCTTCCTCTTCGATCGTTCGTGCGGTAATTATTCTGCTGGCGTCTTCTGCCGCATCCGGGGACGTGCAGTTTTGTTGGCGCGAGCGACCGTCCCGTGGTGGTGTTCATGGCAACTCTCTCTCTCTCTCTCTCTCAGGATAAATCCAATCGGATTTGGACTTAAAAAGGGAGGACCTTTTTTTTTATCCATTTTTCATTTAGGGTCTCACCACATTTCCCTCTGTCTCTTTCTTTTTTTGTGCGATCTTTTGAGAGCGCGCTCCATAAAAGCGCTCTCTCTGTGTGTTCGTCGCAGACCTCGATCTCTCTCGCTCTTCTCCTTTCGCTTTCGCGGCAAAAGAGCGGTCGAAGAAGAAGACGCGCGCGCTTTTTTTTGTCGTTTTTGGGTGTGTAGAGAGAGAAAGAGAGAGAGAGAGAGAGAGAATTAAAAGCGCAAAGTCTCTCCTTTTTCTCTATAATCTCGTTCCCATCATTTTTGGGGATTCTTTGAAAAGACTCTTTAAGAGAGAGAGAGAGAGAGAGATTAAGGACACCGAGAGGAGAACACAAAGGAGAGAGTTCGTCATGGGTTGGGCGGACGACGCGCAAGAGTTGGACGACTCGATGCTTCCGTCGTACGCGCGGGACGACGGCGACGCGGGGAAAAGAGAGGCGGCGAAAGAAGAAGAAGAAGGGTCTTCGAGACGCGAGGCGAAACCGAAATCGTTCGCGGCGTTGTTAGGCGGCGGCGCTGAGACTTTCGAGAAGAAGAACCCCGGGGACGGCAACGAGAATTCCAATGCCAACGAAAAAAACAGCAACGGAGGAGGAGGAGGAGGAGAACGGGGTTTAGGCGGGGGAGGAAAGACCAACGGCGGGAAGAAAGATACCTCGTCTGGAAAGAACAAATCTGGAGGGAAGAAAGGGAAACGAGCAGACCCGAGTTCGAATTACAAACAGTCTGACTTACCCGAAGACGAACGAGGCTTACACAACGACGTCGAAGTTCGACGAAGACAATTGCAAAAGCTGAACGTGTCGAAATCGACGAGGGCGAAAGATTTGGACACGCTGATCGCGTGCGTGGACTTGGCCGTACCTGGAACTGGGGAGGTGAAACGAGCGTTGAAAGACTCTATTTTCAAACCGCTCGCGCCGGCGTACACGACGTTGATTAAATGGATCGGCAAATCTAACAACTGCCAGAAAGCGTTAGAGGTGTTCGAATGCATGGGAAGTGTGCACGGACTCGAACCGAACACGTACACGTGCTCGGCGTTGTTGAACGCGTTGGGAAGACACCGAATGAGTGAGCAAGCGTGGAAGGTGTACGAGATGATGAAGGAGAAGAACATCGAGTGCAATATTTATACGTACACGGCGTTAATTACCGCGTTTCAAAAGACCCAAGAACAAGACAGAGTCGACCAAGTGTACAGCGATTTGAAAGAGTCTGGGATTGAAATCGATTCGATCACGTACGCAGCGATGTTAGCGGCATTGGAGAAGAGCGAAAGCGGCTCCGGCGAGAGCGCGGAGAAGGCGATGAGAGTTTTGGCTGATATGAGGAAATCCGGAGTCGAGCCGAATCAACAGTGCTTCCAATTTTTAATCTCGTGCTGCGAGAAAGCCGGAAAAGCCGATTGGTGCTTCGAATTACACGCGGATATGGTGAAAAGCAAACACACCGTGGATAAAAATGTCTATCAGAGCTTAATCGCCGTGTGCGGAAAGAAGGGCATGTGGCAAAAAGCCATCGAGGTCTACAAAACCATAAAGACGAAGAAAGATTTGGTGCAACCGTACACGAATTGTCAAAACGAGGTGTTACGCGCGTTGGCAATGAATGGCCGTGGTTTAGAGGCGTTGGCGTTGTACGAAGATGCGAAGAAAACGAATAAGCAAATGACTGTCACGCCAGCTGGATTTGGGTGGATCATCTTAGCATGCGAACGAGGTAACATGTGGAAGAAAAATCTGGATTTGATTTCAAAGTTACCATCGTCGGGTTTGCCGAACAAGGCATACATGGCGTTGATAGGCGCGTGCACGAGAGCTGGGAAGTTTAGTCAAGCAAACGAGTTGTTTGAAAAGCAACGCGGAGTGTTGATGAGCGGGGCTAATATGAACAAACCGACGGTGGATTTGTGCAATTTGTGGGCTACGGCATTTCGATGCGCACAAAGCGAACGCGGTAACGAGGATACAATAGAAAATAGGAGCAAAACAGCAGTAACGGAGAAAGTAATAGACGTAGGCGGCGAAGAACAACGCGAACAAGGGAGTGATGGCGAAACGAATAGCAATTGGTTCGAACAGAAAGTCGCGAAAAACTCCGTGAGAGCGTTGTGGAAATACGCTAAAGTGCATGCGCCAAAAGACCCTCTGACCGATGAAGACGCCGAGATTGACGAAGTTAACTTTGTGTTTCCACCAGAAACGAGCATCTGTAAAGCAGCTGCGGCAGCTGCAGCGAAATGGGGCGATTACGAGTTAATAGAAAACATTATCCAGATTCGCGAGAAATCTCGCAGAGCCGCCGATCCAATGATTCGTGGCACGTTGGTTGCATCCTACGCGAACTGTGATAAACGCGAAGAAGCGAACAACCATCTGAAACAAATGAAAGCGATGCGTTTGACTCCCGGGTTTGCGACGTACGCCGCCTTATGCGCGGCAGCGAATAGAGCCAAAGATACCCAAGACGTCTTTGCTGTTTGCGAAGAGTTTACGATTTTGTTTAAAATGCAAAACCAAGCACCGGTTAGGCCTGTAACTGTCCCGAAAGAGTTTTGCGACGCTTTGAAAGATACGAGCGAAAGATTAAACTCGTGGTTGAGAGCTTTAGAGCTGTTGAAAATTTGGAACCAGCGCCCGATGTGCGGCGCAGATGCCAAGGAGACGTACAAGTTGGCGTTGAAAGAATCCGGAGTGAGCGAGGAGGGCATTGCGAGTAAAATGGCTGCTGGTGACATCACTGGTGGCGCGAAGAGCAACAGCGCCATGACAACTGCTGCTGCTACATCCGAAGCTCCTTCAAACGGTAACACTTGGAATACCTCTTCCAACAGCAACAGCAACAACAACTCGCCAAGCGCGCATCAAAACAAAGGAGAGGATTCGCCGCCGTTACCGCCAGCCCCGATGAGCAGAAATATGCCAAAACCGAACAAAATACCACCGTTACCGAACGTTGCCACGACGCCAACACCGCCCAAAAAGCTTTCTGCGAACGTTTCGGCGTTTGTTCCGAACTCATCGTCGCCAAAAGTCGCTCTCAAAGCCGACGCGGCGCCATTTGTATATAATCCTACAAAGAAGTCCTCGAGCGCCCCTGCGAACAGATCCGAGGAGAAAAAAGAAGACAGCACTACCGACGCAGCGAATCCGAAGGAAGATAACAGGTGACACACACATACACTACATACCACACCTTAAGGTTGAAATATATATATACATTAAGAATAGTATTTTTTTCGTCTAAATGTTTATCGATCGAAGCGACACCGCGCGATATGGGACTATCATATGGATGGGATGCATGTTTTGTCATTTGTAGTTGTGGCAACACGTGCGTTCGTACGCATCGTCCTAAAACATCGCGTGAGAGACGCGCGCGTTCGAAAACGTCGGCGAGAAGAATACGCGCGACGAGGACTCCATCATTCGTTACCCGAGCATCGTTTATTTCGATCCATCGAACGTCAAACATCGTCAACGCGCGTCGCAAAAACGCAAATCTCTCGAAACGTTTGCCCTTTTCCCGTCTCTCGCGACGATGATTTTTTTACATTCTGTGTTGCGTCTTTTCGAGAAGAAAAAAAAATACGAGAAGAGTCCATCGCGCGCGACATCGCGCGATCGCGCAAAATCGACGGAAAAATGCACCCAACGGGTCGCTACGAAGCTCGATGCACGTCGCAGAACCTTCGTTGCCCTTTTTACGAGCGTTCGCGCGTCTCCGTGCCTCTCTCCGCGTCACTTTCTCGAGTACCTTCTCAAGCCTTAAACCACTGTTTTTTTGCTCGTATTTTTTTTTCTTTTCTCTCCTTTTTTTGTTTCTCTTTTGTCTTTCGCGTGCATTCGAACGACACAATTTCGAGCGCGTCGTTCGTGCAAGAAGCGAAGGAGAACCTCAAAAAAAAACCGCGATCCACGGTTCGCGCGACGCGGAAGTGTGCTATTCGAACGATCATGTCTCTGGAGGTGCGACGAGTGCGCCGCATTTACTTCGCATTTCGAGCTCGAGAAAATGCAAGATCTTCCTCTTAGCTTCTGTTTTCGTCGGTCGTCCCATTTTTGCATTTCGCGCCCGAACGCATTTCGCCCGCAATCGCACTCACGCGACCCTTCTTTCGCAGAATAACTTGCCAAAACATTTAAAATGGATTTCGACGATGTGCGAGACGCAGTTCTTCACGCCGTGCGAGGTGCACTCGACCAGTGGGAAGGTACGATTTGAAACACACGTTCAACACGCCTCTTGTGTGTATACTAAAATTTCTACGCTTTGTAGGGAGAGCTTTTGAACCTCTTCTCCGTGAACGGGCTCAGGGCCCTGTGCCCGTGCTGCTCAGCCGAGAACAAAATTGACGACGCCATTCAGGTGCGACGACTCATCGCTCGTTTTTGCAGGTCGGATGGGCCTTTACCGCGCGCGATTTCGAATTCGATTTTCCAAATTATCGTTAGAGAGATTCTCGTCTCGAGAAGTCGTTTTTCTCCGTCTTTTTTTCTTGTCGAATTTGGACGCGCTTTAACGCTCCCATGTCGCGCTGCGTGCCACTCGAACCACGCAAACCACCGCATCGCGCGTTACAAATACCGACGAAACCTCCCGACCGGGTCGTTTCGAGCGTGGCATGTCGCAACCGCCGTCACGCGCAGGGAAAGCGCCATTTTTTCCGATTCCAATTTCGCTCCTTTGATGGGCTCGGTCTTTGATGGGCTTGGTCAAAGAATATAAAGAACTCGAGAGACGATATTTTCAAAGACAAAGCGTCGCGCGCGCGCGATGAAGCCGCATGTATACGTTTTTTCGATGCGTATTCCGAAAAAGAGCACACAGAGCGCTGACCGAAATTCCCTCCGTCTCGACAACAAACACCAGATCCGTCGTTCGTCCTACCACAACGTCGTCCGGGTCCAAGACGTCGCGAAAACAATCAACGTCGCGGGTATTCAAACATACATCATAAACTCAGCACGCGTGGTCTTTCTCAAGGAACGTCCGCATCCGAGAGGTAAGAACGGCGAGAACAAAAGAGCTTCGACCGTTACTGCCGCGAACGGTGGGGCGTGTAAGCACTGCTTGAGGACTTTGCAGGCGGATACCGTGAGTTTTTGCTCCATCGCGTGTAAAGCCAGAGGCGGGGGTGAAATGACGCCAAATGCGGAGTCGTTACGGTTGTTGGAGGAGTCAGTGATGAACCAACACGTGGCAGTTCCGAGGAATAGCTATAAGTCTAATAAGAATAAAGAAACGAATAAGAGTAACAATAGCAATAATACTACTACTAATAATAATTCGGATGCGAACGGGGGTGACGGGATATACAACGGAGGCGACGGTTCTGCGTCCGGCATTGGGAAGAACGGAAAGAAGAGAGTGTACAAGACGAAAGTGAAGAAAGAACAAGAGTTGATGATGATGCTTAATGGTGGTTTGGCGTCTCTCCCGTCGCAAGGGAAACCGTTGAAGAAAGCGAAGAAGGTTGCGGCGGAGAAGGAGAAGAAAACTGCGGTGAAGAGAGAGATGGTGAACGGGGACCATTCGTCGTACGTGACGCCGGCGAATAGCTCCTTGGGCGTCACTCCAGACGCGACACCGAGTAGTCGAGCGGCATCGGTAGGACCGAATGGGGTCAGCAGCGCGTCGGCTGCTCCGGCTACCGTTACGGGTGGAAGAAAGTTGAAAAACGCGTCGTTCAGAAGAGCTGCCGAGACACCGAGTATTATTACCCCGACCATTCCAATCGTCCCGAACCGTAGGAAAAAGTTTTCAGCACCCCGAAAGTCGCCTGATATGTAAACAAATTATACATATTCCTATTAAAGATATGGAAGAGAGAGAGAGAGAGAGAGAGAGAGAGAGAGAGAGAGAGAGAGAGAGAAGGACGAAAGAGGAGGATATAATATTGTAAAATCAGTAATCACAGATAACAAGTTTAAAAGTCAGAGGTTTGACCAAAGCGCGCGGAATTGTGCGTGTAGAAGAAAAGATGAGAAGTCTTCTTCTTCTTTCACGTATCCCATTAGCAGAGTAGTTAACCATAAAGCACAACTCGTTTGAATAAAACAAATAAATCATACAAACTATAACAACAAACATTATTCTAATCGCGCGCTTGCTAAGTTCTTAACCCGCTAATCTGTTTCGTTCGGCTATTCAACGTCTACTGTTTGCTAAACTTTACCGCGTCTTCGATATCTTCCATCGAGATGCTTGAAGTATGGACGCGGAAATTCCTCGCTTCGTCCCGTTCGTCTCAATCCCTTCGACGGCACTAGGAAGCGCGAGTGGACATTTCGCGCAACAACACGACAAGAACGTATTCTTAACGTCCCTTCCTGACATGAATTCGTCTTGCACCATGTGTACGCCTACCCCTTTTTCTCCCTCTTCGTCTTCCATCAAACACCTTTTCATCTCCAAAGATAAAAAAATACACCACAAGCGGTAATTATCTACGTTTAAAGTTTTTGCCTGATCTTTCACGTGAAACCCAAACGCGTCGTGTCGTCTTCTTTGTGGCAAACAACACGGCGATAACACAAGCGCGGCTCGGCCGTTCATTTTCCTCCGAGCGTCTCTCCACAATCGAATCGCGACGCGCGACAAGTCTCCGCACAAGTGCACTCCGCATATCATCACGCATGTAGACACGTTTCCTGCTTCTTCCACGATCTTCTCGCACTCTTTTGACTTGACGTCTACGCGGTGAAACCTCACGTTTTTCATCGCCTTCACGTGTTCTACGTTCGCGCTCTCGTCCACATCGATCATCTCCACTTTCGCGTTTGGAAACGCAAACGAGAGCACGATCGACAGGAAGCCTTTCCCGCTGCACAAATCGACGAACGTCACTCCTTCCCTGCCGTCGATGCCGTCTCTTTGCAAAATACGTTCGATTTGTTTTTTGCACGCCATCGCCTCGTCGATTTCCTTCACGAGCGATTTCTTCTTCGTCCAGGACCTGAACCTCTCGTCCGTTTGCATCTCGCGACACGTCCTCGATGCCAGAAAC
>Ga0163180_10001123_pt1 | contig 15304 bp, 15 predicted proteins | sample AtlANTMetagenome_2_FD_109647 | JGI IMG/M metagenome (GOLD analysis project Ga0163180, IMG submission 109647) | Marine eukaryotic phytoplankton communities from the Atlantic Ocean - Atlantic ANT 4 Metagenome | ecosystem: Environmental > Aquatic > Marine > Oceanic | place: North Atlantic Ocean...
CCAAAGAGCCAGGGACGCGAACGGATTTCTTGTTCGATTTCCCCACAACTGCAACTGCTGCCTCCCGAACTATCGTTACTAGCCATTACCTCTACTACATCAGGATTGGAGTCATCAAAGCCATCGTTGACGGTGAGTTCGATGAGGTAGCGGCCTTCTAAGTCGGCTTGGAAGCCGGTGAGCGCACTGGATGTAGAGACGAGACTCGCTGCAGAACCGTTGGGTTTACTCTTGAAACGCCATTCAAAATAGAGGGGGTCTTCGTCGGGGTCGAAACTTTTTGATCCGCTGAGTTGTACGTTGGAGCCCGTCGGAACGCTTTGATCGCTGCCAGCATCGGCCACCGGAATCTCATTGGCCTCTTTTGCTTCAATGATGAGAGTGTCGGTGTCGAACAAGACACCATCGCCGACTTCAAGCGTCAGTTCGTAGACCCCAATCTGATCCAGGTAGAGTTCGGCTTTACTTAGGTTTGCTTTGGCGATTTGCGTGGAGGAACCTGCTGGGGCATCGATCAGCAACCAACTGTAGGTCAGGGGATCATCATCTGGATCAAAGCTAAACCCACCATCTAAAACCGCGACATCATCGACGAAGAGAATCTGATCAATCCCTGCTTGTGCTTCTGGGGGCCGATTGCCATCGTAGCCACTATCGAGCGCCCAAAACCCGCTGTCTCCATCGGGATTGTCTGGGTCAGCTTTGTCAGTCGTGAAACTGTCTAAGCCGCATCCTGTCAGTAAGATGACGAAAAGGATTCGCATGGGTCTTAGCATACAGAACGAAGAGGCGTACTACTACTCGAAACTGTGTTGACGAGGACCAAAGTCCAGAGGCATCAAGATGATGATGCCCACCGCCGGCCAGTCTTGAAAGCTTTGGAGGTATCCGAGATACCACGTGAGGTCGTTGTCTTTTACTCCACCTTCCCCGAGTGTGGATGCGTGCCGCATGGTCGGTTTTTCTCCTGGGATTTTGATCCCGACATGCGTGATGGCAATGGGGCTTTCGACACGAGGTTGTCGAACGGTGAAGAGAATTGCTCCGTCAGGAATCGAATCGACCACGTCAATGGCCCTCTCCAGCGGGAGGTACCAGAATTCTTGAATTCCGACTGGAAAGCGCTTGTCGGCGATTCCAAAATCTTCGCGTTGAGACCACTTCTTCCAGGTGGCTAAATTCACCTCTCGACGGATGCGTATGGCACCGGAATAACGAGGCGTGATGTCTTTTAGCCAACCTTGTTCGATCAGTTCAGGTATCCATTCCGCCAGCATAAAATGGCGTCGATTCTCGTATTTGGGTACGCTTTTCTTGTAGCGTAGAGCCAGGCGAATGTGTTGTGTAGATACGGGATCAGGAGCGAGTGAGAGAGCGAGAACTTCCTCTACGAAGGTCAAGCAGTCAAAGGTATCGAAACGGACCATTGGGTCGCTATCGAATCCGCCGCCTTCTCCAATGGGACCGGTGCTGTAGGAACGACCGAGCCAAGGCTGGCTGTGTGCTTTGATTCGTTCACCCAGCGGGAGTGTTCGCAACTCACGGTGTCGTGTGGTGATTTCAGTCGGTAGGAGGAGGGGGGTTGATTCAGGAACTGCGCTGTGCAAAAGCAGGGGTGCCATCCACAACACAGACTTACCAACCGAGTCGGGAGTCGTGTCCGGAAATATCTTCTAAGAGTTGATTCATTTGAGGTTCTGGGAGACTTTCGTCCGCCATAGAGAGGGTGCGTTGGATCAAGTCTCGAAGTCCGGCATTGAGGAGTCGCCGGCGTTCTGGTCCAAGGCGGCTTCGCAGGCGTTCCACAAGTTCTTCACTGTCGAGAATGCCTTGAGAGCCAATGGGTAAGCCGTTGAATAGCATTGCGAATTGTGCTGGACTGCCATCGAGAAGAAGTCGGATTTGTGCCCTGCCAGCACCTGGGCCGGCACTCTTGTCACTGGCTTGGTGAAATGCATGAACGACGTGATTCAAAACATCTATTTTGGCCTGCGCCTCGTTTTTACTGAGACGAGGCTCTCGACTTGGAATTGTTTTCTCTTTCGGAGGTGGTGTTGTTTTTTCTTCTTCAACGAGACTCAACACATTTCTCTCCAGCATGTCGCTGAGGAGATCCCAAGTCTGAAAGGATTCAAAAGGGCTTTGACGTACGATGGATTGGAGCGGGCAGGTTTCAGTAAGTTGGTCTAAGAGCCTCTTTTCTGGGCGCGATAGTGGGGGCCGGGAGCCTCTTTCCACGACGTGTACCTTGTCAGCAGTACGTAGTCTTTTGGTGCGTTCAACAAGAGAGCATGCTTCCGTTAATAGTGCCGTTGTGTCGTGACACAGTTGGATGTTGGGAATCATCACCGCATCCATCTCTTGAAATTGCACGTTTCCGGTAGAGGACAGTGCACGGCAGAGGTTTTCCCGGAAGCGGTCATAGAAGGCTTCGCGGAGATGCATGTTTTCGCCGTCAGCGACCAACGCATCGTAGATGCTCAGGGTTTCTGTTTGTTCCCGAAGACGATGGACTTCTTCGTCACGCAGCCATTCACGTTTGAGCAAGATGCGAAGCAGTGCATGGGTATCGTCGCCAGCATGGGCCGCAACGACTGTACCTTGGAGTAGGTAAATGACGATGGGAATACCAAAGGCGTCCACAGTCGATAGAGAGCCTGTCTCGTGGGTCTCGATGTGCTTTCGTAAGTGCAGCAGCATGGTGTGGATTATTGACGAAATGCCGATGGGGTAGCGGTCGAAGAATGCGTGTGGGAGGAAGATGGGGTGGGGTCTTTGGGGCTCGGCTGATAGAGCGTCCAACCGATAGCGGCGATCAATATTACGGCATACAAGGCCACCCAACTTGCTTTTCGTGGAGAAGGTTCAGGATGGATTTTGTCGTATTCCTTGAGTACGGCTTTGTGCATGGGAGCCCAAAACTCAGGTGGTGGATCACTTGGCGTTTTTGGGCCGCAGCGTTGGCGTTCAAGCTGTAAAAGCTGCTCTCGGCAGGCGGCACAACTGTCGAGATGTGCTTCGAGTTGTATGCGCTGCGTCGTGGGCAGATCGGCGTCCAGGTAAGCGTCAAAGTGCGTCTGGACCTGTCTGCAGTGCATTGAACCTCAGGCGACAAACTCCAGTACTAAGGGGTGAGAGGGGCCAAGGACCTGAGCAAGGCGATTTCGAGCTCGTGAGAGTCTCGACATGACCGTCCCCAGCTTGACTTGTAGTACTGCAGCAATCTCGTTGTAGGAGAGGTCTTCATAATAGCGCAGGATAAGTATTTTGCGGTGGTTTTCACTGAGCTTATTTAGAGCGATCATCATTGAATCATGCGATTGGTCGTTTTGGACTTTCTTTGTAGATGTAAGGGAGGGTTCCGTGGGACGTGCTTCTTCCTCGCGCAGATTGAGCAGTTGTCTACGACGGCGTTTGTCACGGACGATGTTGTAGCAGAGATTGCTGGTCACCCTAAACAGCCAGGCCTTCATCTGGAATTCTTCATCGAAAAAGCGGTGTTCGCGCAACGCCTTGATGAAGACCTCTTGTACAGCGTCATAGGCTTCCTGTGGATCTTTTACGATGCATAGTGCGTGGTAGTACAGCCTTGCACGATATTTTTCTACTGTGAGTTCAACCGCCCATTTCATGTTCTCCTGAGCGATAGCCTTGATTTCGGAATCGTCGCGCTGTGATGCGGTTTTTACTTGTTTTAGAACGGTCTGTGACATGGCTACCTCGCGGGTGACTGAGAGAAAAGTTCATCTCTATGACACCAAGGTACGTCCAAGGGTCCGCTTCATTCGTCAAAGGATGTCCCGAGCTTTCAGCGACTGTCTCTGTCTTGACACTTGACGTCACAGAATGGATGTTCGATGCTTTTGTTGTAGTCGCTTGTATTGGGCGAGACCTAGCTGGCACAGTTGAAGTAGAATGCGGGAGTCAAAAAGTGGAAGTGCGCGTCTTAGAAGCCCGTGAATTGGTGGAAGAGATTGTTCGCGCGCTTGTGGACCAACCCGACAAAGTGGTGTGTCGTGAAGTTGTCGGTCAGCACTCATGTGTGCTGGAATTAGAGGTCGCGCGTGAGGATGTCGGAAAGGTGATTGGGCGAAAGGGTATTCATGCGGATGCTATACGTCGCATCGTTCATGCCCTCGGAGGAAAGAAAAAGATGCGCTACGTCTTGGAGATTATCGAAGACCGCTAGGGTTTTTCTTCCAAGCCGGGAATCCGCACACCCCGGTCGCGAGCCACTTCGATGGCCTCTTCGTATCCCGCATCCACGTGGCGAATCACGCCCATGCCTGGATCGGCTGTGAGGACACGTTCGAGACGAGAAGCGGCTTCTGGAGTGCCATCAGCAACAATGACTTGTCCTGCATGCAGTGAATATCCCATTCCCACACCGCCACCGTGATGGAAGCTGACCCAGCTTGCACCATTGACTGCATTGATCAGTGCATTCAGGATGGGCCAGTCTGCAACGGCATCCGATCCGTCTTTCATTGCTTCTGTTTCGCGATTTGGAGAAGCGACCGATCCGCAGTCCAAATGATCCCGACCGATCACGATGGGTGCTTTGACTTTACCGGTACGCACCAATTCGTTGAACAGGAGTCCTGCTTTGTGGCGAGCGCCGTACCCGAGCCAGCAGATCCGTGAGGGAAGACCTTGAAAGTGGACCCGTTCTTTCGCGAGGTGAAGCCACTTGGCCAGTGTTTGGTCTTCTGGAAAGAGTTCCAATAGGGCTTTGTCTGTGGTGTAGATGTCTTCTGGATCACCGGAGAGCGCGACCCAGCGGAAAGGCCCTTTTCCTTCACAGAACAGACCGCGAATGTAGGCCGGTACGAATCCGGGAAACTCAAATGCACGTGGCTCGCCCCCCTCGATTGCACCTGCCCGCAGATTGTTGCCGTAATCGAATACGTGTGAGCCCATTTCCTTCAGATCAAGCATCGCCCGGACATGTACAGCCATTGTCTCGTAGGCCCGTTTGACGTATTCATCTGGATTCTCTTGGCGGAGTGATGCTGCTTCCTCTAGCGATAGACCCGAGGGGACATAGCCACCGAGCGGATCGTGAGCTGAGGTTTGATCGGTTACCAAATCAGGGGTGATGCCCCGTTGTACGATCTCTGCAAAGCCGTCGGCGGCGTTTCCGACCACGCAGATCGATTTCGCTACCCCTTGCTCCAGCCACTTCTCGCATCGCTGTAGGGCGCTGTCTAAGTCGGGAGCGAGTTCATCGACGTATCCCGTGTCGATCCGCTTTTGGATGCGTGCAGGGTCGACATCAAATCCGAGGAAAACCCCTCCAGCCATCACCGCGGCAAGTGGTTGTGCACCACCCATGCCACCGATTCCAGCGGACAGCACCAGACGACCTTTGAGGTCGGACTGGAAATGCTTTTGTCCAGCAGCCGCGAAGGTTTCGTAGGTTCCTTGGAGGATGCCTTGGGTGCCGATGTAGATCCAGGAGCCGGCTGTCATCTGGCCGTACATCATGAGCCCTTTCTTTTCGAGCTCCAGAAAATGTTCCCAGTTGGCCCATTTCCCAACGAGGTTCGAGTTGGCGATAAGGACCCGAGGGGCATCGGTATGACTCTTGAATATACCCACTGGTTTGCCAGATTGGACCAAGAGTGTTTCGTCGTTCTCAAGATCTTTTAGCGACGCCAGAATATTGTGGAGTGCTTCTTGATTCCGCGCAGCTCGGCCGGTACCCCCGTAGACCACTAAATCGTCTGGGGCTTCCGCTACGTCTGGATCCAAGTTGTTGAGAAGCATGCGATACGCTGCTTCCTGGACCCATCCTTTACAGGTGAGTTCTGTACCCGTGGGCGTCCGCGGGATGCTCATCGAGAATCAGGCGCTCGGCTGCTCAGTGGGAAGCTCGATTTCTTCGATAGCTGGACCGAAACGGGTTTCGGTCTCTTCTGCTTCCTCGGCATCATCCGGCAGAGCTGCAAGATAAGCCTCATAGGCTTTGGTATCAAAGGTGCCTTGGAGGCGGTGACGTTCGACCAAGCGTACGTCCAATCCGTCGAAATCGTTTTCTTTTTTCGTTGCCATGATCGGTATCCTTAAGCCTCAGGGGGAAGGGATTCATCGGCCTCGGGAGGCAGAGCTTCATCCGCTTCTGGGGGAAGTGCTTCGTCCGCTTCTGGAGGAAGTGCTTCAACTGCACCAACCACAGGACCTGTTCGGAACCCAGCACGCTCATTGGAGAGTTGGATGAGTTCTTCGTCGTTGTACATCAAGCTCAAATCCGGGGAGACGACACCGGCTGCGACTTCTCGAAGAGCAGTCACAATTTCCTTATTTGTACGATCGTCTTCAATCAGTACAGGTGTACCTTGCAGCAACTGCTTCGAACGTTCTGCTGCGAGCAGAATAAGCGTGAAGCGATTGGGTACTTGTTCAAGACAATCTTCGACGGTAATGCGTGCCACGACGACCTCCCAGTGGTCAGCGGCTGCAATTATGGCCAAAAAAGCGAAGCGTCAAGCAATTCTATTGGTCGAAAATCGGCTCGGTCGGTAGGAGACCGAGTGCTTGGAGACGTTCAGCGCTATGCTGGTCCCTTGTTGTAAGCCATCTTTCATAGAGTCGAACGACATCTTGGATACTATCTTGACGGTCCATTTCGGAGATTTCGGTCAGTACGCCGATGCAGTGCCGAAAACGTTGTGACAGCTCTTCAAAGATGTGCGAGAGGGTCATTAGTTGGCCTGCAAAAGCACTGAGGTTTGCGGCGCGTTGATAGGCGCTTCCTCCCATGTCTGCGTAGTATTCCACGCCTACTGTCTTCCGTTCTAAGCTGTCGGAGAAGAACCCGGAGATATACAGGGAGTAGTCACCCAGTTGTTTGTAGAGGTGCAGTGCTTGCTGTGGTCGGGCCTCACTGGCTTGGCAGTGTAGTTCGGTGAGTGTCACAGGGTCATCCCACGGAAATACCTTTTCCGTCTTGGCTAACTCGACGAGCAATGCACTCAAGTATCGGAGTGTCTCAGCAGAAAATTGGAGATTCCTGTGCTCATTGACGCGGTGGATTTGGTCCGCGAAATAATCGTACAAGTTCTTTCTCGCTAGATTTTGAGACATCATCAACCTCTTTGGGTTAAGGCTCGAGCGCTCCAGGCGTCTTGGCGTAATGGAACGCAGTTGGAATAAAAACACCGTCTACCCTTGACGAGCTTCCGATTGTGTCTAGCCTCTGCAGCCTGGGCGAGATGTTCTGTCTCGCGCTGGGCACAAGCAAAGTTCTGTCGGTATCGGCAAAGCATCCTTTCATCCTTCTCTATTCATCGATCAAAAAGCACTCGATATTTAGGAGACCTGCAAAATGAACGTTCGTCCACTCCATGATCGCGTCCTCGTGAAACGCAACGAAGAGCCCTCCAAAACAGAGAGCGGCTTGTTGTTTCTTCCAGAAAGCGCCAAGGAAAAACCTGTTGAAGGAACCATCCTGGCTGTAGGAGCTGGGCGTATTAATGACGATGGTTCGGTCATGCCGCTTCAGGTGCAAACTGGTGACCGCATCGTGTTTGGTAAGTACTCCGGAACCGAAATTAAAGTCGGCGGAGAGGACCGTCTCATCCTTCGTGAGGACGACATCCTCGGCGTAATCGACTAACTCCAACGCATTTTTTTTGAACACGCTTTCATTATACATATAAGGAAAAACAATGGCTTCTAAGCAAATCGTTTTTGATGATGCTGCACGTAAAGAGCTTCTTGAGGGACTGGATACCCTCGCCAACGCGGTCAAGGTGACCTTGGGGCCTAAGGGCCGCAATGTGGTCATCGAGAAATCCTGGGGCGCCCCCGTGGTAACCAAGGATGGTGTGACCGTAGCCAAAGAGATTGAACTTGAAGATAAGTTCATGAACATGGGCGCCCAAATGGTCAAAGAGGTGGCTTCTAAGACATCGGATGTTGCCGGAGATGGCACCACGACCGCAACGGTTTTGGCCCAGGCAATCTTTCGCAACGGATCGAAGTTGGTTGCTGCGGGGCACAACCCCATGGAACTCAAGCGCGGTATCGAGAAGGCTGTGAAGTCCGTAGTGGCTGAATTGCACAACCTGTCCCGCCCTATCTCTGATTCCACCGAAATCGCTCAAGTGGGTACTGTTTCCGCGAATGGGGACACTGACATTGGCGAGATCATTGCGGATGCAATGGGCAAGGTCGGTCGTGACGGTGTGATTACCGTAGAAGAAAACAAAGGTCTCAACACTGATTTGGAAACCGTCGATGGAATGCAGTTCGATCGCGGCTATCTGTCACCTTATTTCGTGACGGATGCAGAGCGGATGGTGTGCACCCTTGAGAATCCTTTCATTCTCCTTCATGAGAAGAAGCTTTCCTCGATGCGTGATTTGTTGCCGACTCTGGAGAAAGTCCTGTCGACACAACGTCCAATCCTCATCATTGCAGAGGACATTGAGGGCGAGGCACTCGCGACATTGGTAGTCAACCGTTTGCGTCAGACCATCAAGGTTGCCGCGGTCAAGGCGCCTGGATTCGGTGATCGCCGTAAGCAGATGTTGGAAGACCTTGCGGTCCTGACCAATGGCACCTTGGTTGCTGAAGAGTTGGGCATGAAGCTTGAGAACCTGACCATCGACCAGTTGGGCGAGGCCAAGCGCGTTGTGATCACCAAGGACAACACCACGATTGTGGATGGTGCTGGCTCCGGTGAGAACATTAAGGCTCGCATTTCTCAAATCTCGGCTCAGATTGAAGCCTCTACCTCAGACTATGACCGTGAAAAGCTCCAAGAGCGTCGTGCCAAGTTGCACGGTGGTGTTGCAGTCATCAAAGTGGGCGCAGCAACTGAAATTGAGATGAAAGAGAAGAAGGCAAGAGTTGAAGATGCACTTCATGCGACAAAAGCTGCTGTGGAAGAAGGAGTGTTGCCTGGTGGCGGCGTTGCTCTTCTTCGAGCTGGAAAGACTCTGGACAATCTCGAGGGCTTGACCGACGAGCAGTTGTTTGGTGCCAAGATTGTCCGCACTGCACTGGAGGAGCCTATCCGTCAGATCGTGGCGAATGCCGGTGGTGAACCATCCATCGTTGCGCAGACTGTGCGTGATGGTGACGGAAACTTCGGCTACAACGCACGTACAGGTGTCTATGAGGACCTTGTTAAAGCGGGTGTGATTGACCCCACTAAGGTGACGCGTTCTGCTCTCCAGCATGCAGCGAGTGTTTCAGGATTGCTCCTGACCACTGCAGCAATGGTGGCAGAGGAAGTAGAGGATGATGCTCCAGCGGCTCCAGGTCATATGTAGACCTCGCAAGCTTCAATAAAAAAAAGGCCTCCTGGTTCAACAGGAGGCCTTTTTTCGTTTTCTAAAGACTAAAAATAGTAGCGGGCCCCAATTGCTCCATCGAATCCGAATCGTGTAGATGGGTAGAGCGACATTACGGGTACGATCTCTGCAAATACTTCAAAAGGGGCAACCTGGGGGAGGAAGGTGATGCCGATAGGAGCACGTACACCCATGAATGTGCCGACACTTCCTCCATTTCCTGGGGCGACTTGGAATCGCATGCCGACGCCGGAATAGAGGGGGAATTGATACATCGGTGCATTTGGATCGACGATTTGCATGAGTTCGAAGAGATAATCCACATGCATGTGGACGCTGTCTTGCGTCACTGACCAAGCGACTGCAGCGTCAAAGTGGCTTTTGGAGCTGATGCGGTAGCCCAGTGATACGCCGGTGGGCACACCTAAAACGATGCCGACACCAAATCCTTTCGGGGGTTCGGTTCGCGTTTTGGCTTCCGCTGCATAGGATGCAGTTGGAAGTAGAGCGACAAGTAGTCCGATGGATATTTTTTTCACTTCAAACCTCGCGACCGATCATCTCACAGGACTAAGGGGTCTGCCAAAAATCGAGGAATTTATCGTTCTCGTACACCGTAATTAATCTGCGCATGATGTCGCCTAAGTCTGGGTCGACGAAAAATTGTTTCCACTGGGTGCTGCTTTGCAGTGTGTGTACAAAAGAGAAGCCGCGTCTCATTGCTTCTTCAAGCCACTTTTCGAATGCGGCAATGTCATTAGTGTGCCCAGCAATTTCGGCCAATCGGAATGGCGCTGCCCATCCATTGGGGTGCTCGACAGACAGTTTGGCGGCCTGTTGGAAGGAATGTATAGCCGCCTCTTTTTCTTCCACGTTGAGTTGGGCTTCGCCTAAGTCGTACCAGGCTTCAGCAAGCTTAGGATCCAGTTGTATGGCCTTTTCGAGGAGTTCAATGGCTTCTTTGGGTTCTCCTGAAAAACGTAGGACGAGGCCGTTTTCATAGGTCAGTCGTGCGTCATCACTGATGTGGGCACGGAAATTTTCGATGTGCTTTAGAGCGAGTTCGTAGTGTTGTCGTGCAAGAAGAAGATCTGTCTGCTCCTCGGCTTGTTGCCGCAACGCAGCCTCGTAGTCTGGAGGAGGGAGTGCCCCAGTAAGGAAGAGGATGGTGAACCAACTCATCGTCTGCGGCGGATTCCCACTACGAGTCCGAGACTCATCAGGAACAGACCTAATCCGCCTCGAGATGGAGCGGTTGAGCTACAGGCACAGCCGCCGGCGGCTTCTAATCCATATTCTCCAAAATCACCGTTGAGGCCTTCTTCTCCTGTATCCACTGGACCAGGTTCGGGCTCGGGCTCGGGTGGTTTCGCGACGGTGTAGACACAGACATCATCGATGGTCCAGCCCCCCATTGAAAGGCCTTGATCGCTTTCTAATTCCCATGTGAGGACGATTTCGTTGTCTTCACCTGCGTCCACGATGGCGTTGGTGTGAAGTGCCCAGGTCTCGTCCTGGTGGTGTTCGTCCCCGATATTTCGGTCTGTGGCGTGATTGGTCCAAACCGCCTTTCCGTCCACATGGACACGTGCCTCGTCATAGTAGCCGTCTTCAACATTCAGCCATCGGCGGAATTGAAGAATAAGGTCTTGACCTTCTGCTGCGCTGACATCGATCGGAACGGAGATCAATCGATTGTGTTTGTCGTTTTGATACTCTCCGTTGTAGTTGTCCCAACCCAGGTCGTTGGCCCAGACCTTTTGGCCTGAATACGCTTGAGAAGGGTCTCCTGCTGCGCCAGCAGGTGTACCCCATTGCCAATCATCAGCACCTTCATCATTGGAACCCGAGACGAGCTCGTGGGTGTAGCCACCACCATCTGAATCCTCGAAGTTTTCGCAGTACAACTCAATCAGTTCCCCGACGTAAAAGCTGTGAGGATTGATATGGGCGCCACTTGGAGTGGTTTGAGAATCGCCTTCAGATGTGATTCCTTCCACGTAATAGTGAACAATGGTTCCTGGCTCGAAAGCTGGAAGTTCACCGATGAGCTCGGATACGGCCGAGTTGCCTTCCTTGAGTTGTAGAAGTTGTTGATTCCAGTTCTTACCAGCATCAACGCTGTAATGGACGTAGCCCTCTTGAATCGTCGTATCGACACAATCGGATGCGAGGGTGTTGATGGTGGCCGTGATCGGCATCACCTCGCCGGCGATCTGGTTGCCCATTGGAGTGTGGTTGACTTGGAATAGTCCGTTGCCTCCCATGGGTCCTAGGCCGTGAAGCTGGAAAGCCTCGATGATTTGGCATTGATGGGGAGTGCCGTTGGCAAGATCCCCATCGTCATCGTCAGCAACGATAAATTCATCGTAGGATTCGGGAACGCCAGGGCCGCCTTTAATCGCATTCACAAACAGGTTGTTCAGCACTTCATAGGCTTCCTCTTCACCCAACTCCTCTTCTAGTATGCCCCACAGGTCCCACACGGCGCCTGCGAATATCAGGCCGTCAGTGTGAACTTCACCCACCCAGTCATCTGGGTAAACGCGGTCGGGGGCGGCATCGCGGATACCAGCACCACTTTTCATGAAATAAGGGCTGATGAGACTATCGCCAGTGAGCAAGAAGGAGACAGCATCGGCAAGACCTTCACTGAGAGAACCATCAAACGTCCCGGCCTCTAGGCTGTAGTAGTGAAAGCCATGGCCCCATTCATGGTAGTTCACGTCAGCGATTCGGCCGGTGGCGTTGCACTGATTGTTCTCTCGCATGAAGTTGACGTTGCCGTCGTAGTAGGCGTTGCAGCTTGATTCGACATTCACGTAGGAAACCAGATCGTTGGTGACCATGCCTACTTCGGGAGCGTATTTCACGCCCCAGTCACGCACCTGATGAAGGAAGACAAAGGAGTCTAGTTCGGCAATGTCGAAATTGTGCTCTCCTTCGGTCCAAATAAATTCATTGATCGAAAAGCTTTCTTCAGCATCTCCACCCTGTTCGTTGTAGACCCGGATGTGTTCGCCGATGAAGTCAGTATTGAGTTCTACCGCTTCTCCTTCGTAGGTGAACAAGCCGTTGGCGTCGGTATAAACGGCTTGTTGTCCATCATGTACACGGGTGAAAGGGACGGGCGATGTGGTCATGTCCCCGTCGACGGTACGCAGATCGTGTGTCCCGTAGATGGAACCGTCGAAGAAACGAATGTCATTGTAGACATTGACCAATTCACCGCTGAAGGCATCGACATGGCTCACCCAAATGCCAATCGGGCTCTGGGTTCTCGAGCGTGTTTCCCACACGAGGCGAAAACCAAGTCCAAATGAACCTTCTTGTGGAAGAAGAACGAGTCTTTGGCTGAGTTCGCTGTGGTCGGCTTCGGCGGCTGGTCCTTTCTCAATGGCGATTTCTTGGGCGATCCATTTATTGATCTCTGGTCTTGTGCCTACACCTGTCGCCTGTGGGTAGGTGTCGATGCCCAGTAGAATAAGTTTTCCAAATCGGATTCTCGCTGTGACGCCACCATAAAGCACAGGAATTCCATTTTCATGTCGTTGAAACTGGACATACCAGGTGTCAGTTCTTTCGATATATCCGATATGGGAGAGTTGCAGGTCTGCCTGGTCCACACCGACAAGGAGGCGGTTGCGGTCAAGAATGGCACGTAAACTGCGCTCTACAGCCTGCTCGCTCGAGAGGTCATCTAAGGCGATACCGGGACCCCATGCGCGATGGGCGGTACCGGTCCTTTCGTCGAAACGCGCCATCCAGCCTTTACCGTCGTTACGAGTAAAGCTTTGCCAGGCTTCCGCTTTCCGGAGTCTGAATTGATGGGCTTGTTTTGTGCGTAAGATCCGCGTTGGCTCCGAACCAATGTGAATTGAGTCCGATGGAGCAAACGCTTCCGCTTGCGGTGAAAAAAAGGAGAGGGTCAGCAGGATAGTCGGCGCCATGATCTTCCTCCAGGCCACCACAGTTTGGTTTCGGCTACACTGGACCCACAAGTGGTTTTTTATTTCTGGACAGCTTTCTGACGTGGTGTGAACATCATCTGGATGAATCAGTGTTGGACTCGTATGGGATGGCTTCTTCTGGTCGCCTCTCTATCGGCGTGTGTTCAGGGTGAGGATAAGTCAGTCCAAAGCCCGACAATCAACGTGCCTGTATTGCCAGAGAAGCTGGCACAAAAGGCGGCTGATCCAGGTAAGGTCCTCCCAATTCGAGAGTTCCGTATTGCTTTGACTGGAGAATTGCGCGGGGAGGTACAGCCATGTGGCTGCCCGACTTTGCCGTATGGTGGCTTTGCGCGTAGGTCTATTTACTTGTCCCGTCTAGCGGCCGAGGGGTTTGCTGTCTTTCAAATTGACGCTGGGGAAGCCTTGCTCAAGGGTGTGTCTCAGCATGGTCGAACGGATGCGGAAAGGAGGGCACAAGCCATCTTGGAAATGATGGCTGTAATTGGGGTGGATGCGATGGCGGTTGGTCCAACAGACCTCATTGCATACGAGACACTCCAAGGTTTAAAAAGTACGGAGAGTGACGGTGTTTGGATGCTGAGTGGAGGCTGGGAATCGCCGCACAACACTCCTCTGCGTAAGAGCCGTGACTCAGTCGTCTTGGAAGAGCAAGGAGTTCGTTTGGGGCTGATTGGGTTGAGTGGAGAGTCTACGGCTCCCGAACTGGAGTCCCGCTATGCCCGACGAGACTTGGTCGCATTTGCCAAGGCCCAGGCGCTTGCGCTTGGAGATGATCTGGACTTGATTGTGGGTGTAGGTAGTCTCAGTCCGGAGGAGACAGTGGCCCTGTCTCGAGAGGTGCCAGCGATAGGGCTCCTTCTGACCACAGCCGGGAGTCAACATCAACCACCTCGGAGACACAACTCCACTGTAGTCGTCGAGGTGCCGCCGCGTGGTCGTTATGTCACTACCTTGCGGATCATGTTGGGTTCAGCGCTCGGTCAGCCTCTTCTGTTTTCTGGAATGGAGGTCGAAGCCTATGAAGAGTTGAACCATCGGCGAGCTCAGAGTTTGCAGCTTGGCGATAGTTTGCTGACTCAAGAGAAAAAGGACGCGCTGAACTCCCAGGAGGCAGAAGTCCAAAGAGTAGCGGCGGGCTTGAATTTGGTGACCGTCGAAGATCGGCCACTGGGTACTGTGTTTTCGGGGGCAAGTCCTGTGGATGCGTACATGGAAGAATTTTTCGAAGACTTAATTGTCGATGCTGAGGCTGAGGCGCAAAAGAAGCCCGAGCCTGAGCAAGCAGCGGAAGTCTTTGCCAACACGGCGGCGTGTGTGAGTTGTCATGTACAGGCGTTCGCGCAGTGGAGTTTTTCGGCTCACAAATCGGCAACCACTACGCTCGCCCAGGAGGGTGCGCACAAGAACCCGGAGTGTTTGTCTTGTCATACGACGGGTTTTGGTCAAAAGGGAGGCTTTGGAGATCCTACGCCCTTCAACTTAGGTCGCTACGGTGGGGTGCAGTGTGAGGCGTGTCACGGTCCCCTCGCAGGCCATCCCGAAGACAAGACTGTTCGCCCGATGCCAATCACCAAAGAAACGTGTACGGGGTGTCATGATGAGGCGAACTCACCGGATTTCGTCTATGAGAATTATCACACCAAGGTGCGCTGTGACCGGGGTCAGTGAGTTGATGCGGGCTTTGTAATCTTGCCTGACTACCAACTGGCGAAGAATCGGTCGACTTCTTCTCGTTCCACTAGTCCGAGAGCGAGCTTCAGGCAGTGGCTACAGATGTCGACGTTGTTGAAACCATACACACCCTTGGATTCCAAATGCGAGCGCCCACAGAAGGAGCACGTTGCTGCGTCATCGGACAGCATGTTCTTGCGATCCTTACCGATTTCGAGAATACAGTGGTCGCAGATGATGGCTTTACTGCCTGCCATTAGGTGTGCAGCATTTTTGGAGGTTCTCCCACATGTTGTGCAGTGAACGTCCTCCTCGTCAGCCACAGGGCGCGGTGAACCTCGACGTTCTTCTGGAGGG